>Ga0114899_1000876_pt1 | contig 19397 bp, 18 predicted proteins | sample MalvireepMed_215_FD_83497 | JGI IMG/M metagenome (GOLD analysis project Ga0114899, IMG submission 83497) | Marine viral communities from the Global Malaspina Expedition - Malaspina viral metaG DeepMed_215 | ecosystem: Environmental > Aquatic > Marine > Oceanic | place: Mediterranean Sea...
CCCCACAGCCGTATCCTCGCCGGTTGACCGACCGGCTCGGCGTTCGCACCGGACGGACGTTCGCCTTTCTCAAGAGAGGATTCGGATGGCGGCCCGAGAAGCCAGTGGCGGAGACGGAGGGATACGATCTAACGATCCATAATCCTTTAACTAAACAATAAAAGGTATAGAGCGTTTACGTGGCACCCCCATTCATACCCCGCTTTATACGATGAAGTTTATCATCTGAGTTGCCGAAATCGCCCACGCACTTTGGAACTTCGCAGCACACCGGACGCCGCCATGCGGCAGAAAGATATTGTTAAGCAATAGGTTACGTGAAGTTGTTCCTCTACAAAGAGGAGCAAGTCAATGCAAGCAAATGGCTATGTGTTACCAGCAAGTGAAGCCCCGAATCATCATTCCTCAACCCGATCCGGTGAAGGGCGTGGGAGTGGTGCAAAGGCAAAGCCATCCAATCGGGTCCGGCTCAATGGCAATATCGCCCGACGCAAGCCCGGGAAGCGAATTCGGGAATATTGGGATATCGACCTGCCGGGTTTTGGCCTAAGAGTAAATCCCGGCGGCAGGCGGACATGGTTTGTACTCTTCCGCCAGCGCGGCAAGCTGCGGCGCGTGTCCCTGGGAACCTCCCGCGATATTTCGCCTGCTACGGCCCGCCGTCTTGCGCGGGCGAAGCTGGCCGAGGTGGCGCTCGATGGGTTGCCGACGCGCAAGAAGGCCCGCGCCGCGCAGAAGAGCGATGCTCCCCTACTGCGCGACTACGCCGAGCGTTTCTGGGCTGACTATTCGCGGCACTGGAAACCATCGACCCGAAAGCGCAACAAGAGCGCGATCTTCAAGGAAATCCTCGGCGCGTTCGGCGACCGGTGGATCGACGAGTTGGCCAAAGGCGACATCCTGTTCTGGCGCGACAGCTTTGCAGAGCGCCCCGGCGTGTTCAATCGCACGCTGCCAGTGTTCTCGGTGATGATGGGCTATGCCGAACGCCTTGGTCTGCGTCCGCGCGGCTCCAACCCTTGTAAGGGCACGCCGCGCTACAAACGCAAACCGATGGAGCGTTTTCTTGATAGCCATGAATATGCGCGGCTGGCTACGGCCTTGCGAGACTACGAGACGGAGCAGCCACTCTATGTCGCGGCGATCCGCCTGCTGATCTTCACCGGCGCGCGATCCGGCGAGATCGAAAACTTGCGGTGGGAATGGGTGCAAGAACCACGCCTAATGCTGCCAGACAGCAAGACTGGTGCGAAGATCGTCTATCTCAATCGGCAGGCCACCGGTGTTATCGCAGGGCTGCCAAACCGGACACCGAGCGGCCTGCTGTTCCCCTCGGTCCGCAATCCTGAAAAGCCGATAAAGCTCAGCATGCATTGGTCGAAAATCCGAAATCGAGCAGCGTTACCGGACGTGCGGCTGCACGACCTGCGCCATAGCTTCGCCTCGGTAGCGATCCGCGACAACATCTCGCTGATGGTGATCGGCAAGCTGTTGGGACACGCGCTAGCTGAAACGACAACCAAATATGCGCATCTTTCCGATGACATCGTGGCCGATGCAGCGGAGCGCGTATCCAGCTCCATCGCTCGGTTGATTGGAGTAGACCAATGAACGCGCTGACACTGAGAGGCATCGTTGCCGAGGAATTGGGCAGCCTAAAACTCCACATCGTCGGCCAACGTAGTGGACTTGGGGAACTGCGCCAGACCATTTGGGCGCGCGAACTGCCTGGCTTCGGGACGCGGCATTATGCCAGCGGTCGCAAGGTTTACATCGTTCAAGCACGAATGGCAGGGCGCACCCGCACAGTGACAATCGGCAACGCCAAGGTGCTGAGCCATGCGCAGGCAATGGATGTCGCTCGCCGCGTCCTGCTGCGCGCCCAGACTGGCGACAATCCGGCGGAGGAGCGCAAACGACTACGCAAGGTTCCCTCCTACCGGGACTTCCTTAAAACCTATTGGGAGCGGGTATCGCCCAAGTGGAAGCCGTCCACGCTCTACACCCACCGCTATTACAAACGGAAATATCTCGACCGAGCCTTCGAAGGCCTGTTCCTTGATGAGATCGAAGAACGCCATGTGCAGGAATGGTTCAACCGGATCACCAACACCGGTGGCCCCGGTGCTGCCAACCGTTGCGGTGAAATCCTGCGCGCAATGTTCAACAAGGCCGAGCAATGGGGCGTCCGGCCCGAAGGCTCAAATCCCTGTCTCTATATCCGCAAGAACAAGGGGCGGAAGTGCGAGCGCTTTCTGTCCGATCAGGAGTTTAGGCGGGTGGGTGAAGTGCTTGACCGGCATCGCAAGGCCTTCCCGTTACATTGCGCAGCAATCAGCCTGCTTATCTTGACCGGCTGCCGCAAGTCGGAGATCACCTGCCTCAAATGGAGCGAGGTTCGAGGGCGGCGCTTACTGCTGACCGACAGCAAAACCGGTCCGCGAACGGTCTGGCTCGCCGAAGCCGCAGCGACAATTCTGCATGCCCTGCCACGCCGGGAGAAGCAGCGATATGTGTTCTGGAACCCGGCCACCCAGCGTCCGATTACCGATATCGGCAATCTGTGGAGCAAGCTGCGCGATGAGGCTGGCCTTCCCGGCGTCCGCATCCATGATCTGCGGCACAGCTTTGCCAGCCATGCCGCTGCCCATTCGGAAACCCTGCCGATGATCGGCAAGCTGCTTGGCCATGCCGATGTGCGGACCACGACCCGGTATGCCCACCTTGACGATGGGCATGTCATCGAGGCAGCGCAACGCATCGGCGACCTGATCGAGCAAAACATAAGCGGCTCATATTCATTGAGCCATAACACTAAGTATGATAGTGGGCCGTTGCTGCATGACTGAGAACCCGCGCATCCGCATCTACGCCAACCGCTGGTTCGCCAAGTTTGCGGCAAAGGAAAAGATCAGCGATGCCTCGCTTGCTGATGCCGTGCATCGGGCCGAAGCCGGCTTGATCGATGCCTGTCTTGGCAGCGGCCTTATCAAGCAGCGCATCGCACGCCAGGGTGGAGGCAAATCGGGCGGTTATCGCTCGATCCTGATCTTCCGCTCGGGCGAGCGGGCCATATTCGTGTTTGCTTTCGCCAAGAGTGGGAAAGCAAACCTGAGTGCGGCGGAACTGAAGGTGTATCGCAAGGCTGCTGGCATCATGCTGGAGCTTGGCGAGGATCAGATCGAAACTGAAGTTGAAGCGGGCCGATTGGTCGAGGTGAAAGACGATGAGCAAAGCTAAGACAAAGACTTACAAGAGCGAGGCGATGGCTGCCGTCCATGAGATGATGGAAGGCCTCCACGACGCTGGCAGCATCGATAAGCGCACCATGCGCGAGTTCGATGAGGCCTGCCTTGCACCCGCGCCGGTTCTTTCGCCGGTTGAGATCAAGGCCATCCGTGAAGCGGAGCATGTCTCGCAGCCGGTCTTTGCGCGCTATCTCAATGTGTCGAAGAATCTCGTGTCGGACTGGGAACGGGGCGCGAAGAAGCCGGGAGGTCCGGCACTCCGGTTGCTGTCGATCATTCAACGCAATGGGCTGGATGCGGTGGCTTAATCGGGGCCACGTTTTGCCTGTTTTGTTCCGGATAGGGGATTTCGGAAAGCTGATATTCGGAGTGCCGGAACACTGCTCATTGCAAACTACAACTACAGTGGCACTCTTTGTGTATGGTCAAAATTTCGAGACTTCCAGATGAACCTGCGCACATACTTTTATTCAACTAACCTATGCTCCGAGAATCGACAGGGTAAGCATTCAACTTAGTCGAAAGTCAGATCTTGCCTCGCCTTTATGAAGCAGCGACCGTTGTAGAAGACGAAAGAGTCGTAGAACGGGTAATCTTTCACACCCTCGGTCTCCTGTTGCTCAATGCCTTCCCAAAACTCATCCTCGTCGTCTACGCCTACATCGTCAATGTGCGATTCCACCTCTGTGTTGATGCTACCGACCCTGCGGATCGAGTTTGGAAGGTGCACAACGGAGTCGAGATAGAGCCTTATGCTTTCGACCGTTTCGACGCCTTCCGGAAGTTCGACGTATCCGTCGTAGGAGGCATCCACGGTTCCGACCGTTCGTAAGCTGGCGGGCAATTTCACGACAGGATGATCGGAGACATCGATTTCGCCGATCCTTGTAACTCCCTCCGGAATCTCGATACCGGCGTTGCGTTCCAGTTGAAGTCTGCCGATTTCCCTGAGCCCGGTCGGAAAGGCAGCGATGGTCGGCCACTGCATGTAATATTCCTGAACGAATTCAGCTTCGCAATTTGCTTGCGGGTCAATCCCTTGTACCAAGGGTGGGGGATCTGGCAGTGGCAATGGGTCTGGAGCGTCCTCTTCCAACCAAAGAGCAAGACGCTCGACAGCCCACTCATGTGCCGTCGCATTTTCCTCGTCGATCTCGTCAGGCTTTTCACGTTTGCGATAATCCATTCCAAGGTAAGCGAGCAGGTTAAGCGCCCCCCAATCTGCCCAGATGGCCCATGCCGAACCGCGTACCCTTGGATAATGCCAACTCGAAAAATCCAGCGCGGCCCATTCTGCGCTCGCATAGAAGCCTTTTGGCGCGAACCAGCCAGCCCAAGCGGCGAGACCTTCTTTGTACGCTTGCGTCCAGCCACCCTCGTCGAGTTCGCCGGATAAAAAGGACCTGGTTGCGATGATCGACTTTCGTGGACGGTCGTCCGAAGGGCATTCCTCCTCGAAGCTGAGTAGGGCTCTTGTGGCGCAATCGTTTATGAAACCCGTAAGGCGATCCTTCACGGCAGAATCGGTCTGTGCCACCCGCGCTACCGGAACCAGGAGTTGACGAACGCTTATCGGGTCTTTGAGTGAGGCCGCGGCATCGCGCATTGTAAGGCGCTTCTTGGTAGACCCCCTGGTAAGCTCAAGCAAAACAGGGCGTATCTCATCCTTATAGAGAACACACATGTCCAGTTTATCGAGGTCTGTGATCGAAAGCGAAAAGTTCGACGCCTCTGCCATTCGCTGGGCACCTTTCAAAGTTTCGTCGACAAATTGTAATCACTTCCACTCTGCAAGCGATAATAATCTCTGGTTGTCGATACGAAACCTTTCATCTTGATAGAACAAGCATCGCAGCGCTCGGTTGGGTACTACTTTCGGAGACATCCGTGCAGCTTCTGTAATGGTAATGGGTGCCTGCCTCTCTCTCAGAACTGAGAAAACAGTCTCAAGAAATTCTGTTTGATCTTCATGTTTGAGATCAATATCGCGATCATTGATTCCCCAAGTCTTAGCATCTAACTTAATAAGGGGATGGACGACATGGAATTGCATTCCTTCATTAATGCCGCGTACGGCGACCAAACGCTGACGCAATTCGGATGTTGTAATCGGGGATCCTGCGTCCTTAACAATCGCGATGACGGCCTGCCGTATGTCCACACGTCCACTCGACACAGTGTCGTCCCCGTCAGACCAAACCATCCTACCAAATGACTGCAATTCTGCAGTTTGCTTCAGAGCAATATCCAACTGATATTTATCGAAACAGGAAGGCAAATCTATTTCACGTTCGGCTAGTGCTAGAAGCAGCTCGGAGGCGTGCCACTGTCGACCACGTTCGCCTTCGTAGACAATATCAATTGCCTCTGCTGCGAAGCTCTCCCAATCACCGCGTTCTACAGCCATGTGTCGCAACGTACCGTAAGTTCCCGGCCCGAAAAGATATCCGACCTCCGCCGCCGCGTTATGAACTCGCCTTTCGTCTATTGCCTTCCCCAAGCGCTCTTCAGCGATCCGAGCGATTTCGGAATAGTGGAGAGGCTGCTCAGCATCATGCAAGACCGCTTCGACCACCTGGTCGGCCCCACTACCGTAAGAAATGAGCACCTCCTCGCCTTCCTCACCGGCAAAGTGGCACCTCCGTGAACAATGATCCCAAAGCAGCCCCCTAAATTCGGTTGACTCTTCCGGCAGGAGAAGCCCGACTTGGTATTCGCATTCTGTCCTAGGCCAACAATGCTCGATGGCGCCAACCAACATCTGTCGGGCGGATTCATGAGCCGTCGCCCAATCCTGTTCCTTTAGAAACGTAAGATATTCGACACCATCAATTTCCAGAACTGAAACTCCTGCGTCGCAAAGCTTTGTAATCAAATACCTCGCCGCCGACCCGTGCTCGGAAAGGCCAGTGAACCAGGGATCAAGCGCTGCGGCACCGATGAGAGGCAGGGGATATTTTCGTTCAGAAAGAAGAACCTTCAGTTTTGCACCTAGAAGATCATCCCATATCTCCTGTCTGATTATCTTCTTAACTGTCTTGCTTTCGATTTGGCGAATTCGCTCACGAGATACACTGTAGTCAGCACCAATCTCTTCCAGCGTCTCTGGTGGGCGCTTCCATCCCATTCGTCGCTTGAGGATGTCTGCCTCGCGGGGCTTCAAGCCAAGGAAGCAATTTTCCACCGCTTCGACCAGACTCTGACTGTCAATCCCACATTGGACAGTGGGCGCGTCACCACTTTCTATAGCTGCGATAAGTGCGTCATGTGATGGGGTTGGACCCGCTTCAATCGCTGACATCAAGCTTCGACAAAGATCGTGACAGGAGGTTCGTCCAAAATTCTGGAATTTGAAGAGATCATCCAAGGTATGTTGGGCCAAGTCAGACACCGTATCGATACCGTTTCGGCGAAAGACGTTGTCGAGCCTCACTGTGAGTTCAAACTCTGAGAAACTCCGGGAACTCAACCATGGCGGGGCTGATCTTGCTATCTCGGTAGGGTCGCTTTCGGCGAGTCCCAACAATTTTCCAAAACGAAACTTTCCCAGCTGGGCACGCAGCTTCGCAGTCAATCGTCCTTCGTTCGCTACGTAAGTTTCGTCATCGCGTATCTCGCTCGCAAACAGTTCAGCTTGGACCCCGTCGTGTTCGAAAATGAAGTCTCTTACCCACCCCGTCGCTTTCGGGGTTTCAGCAGAAACCTCCACCACAGGGTCCTCGATTGTATAGCCCCAGCCATCCAGCGCTAGATATATTGGTTCTCCCTCCACATCACCAATGGCATTGGAGGACGACTTGTAGCTAGAAGGTAGAGCTCCGCGCGCCCCTGGCGTTAGTAAAAGACGGCCAGCCTGTTCTTGCGCGATTGATTCAAAAGACCTTGCATCTCGGCGGTCGAAGCCGACGTGCAATACTCCGCAATGGGAATTCGGCATTGCCCGGTCCCAAGCGTCGACAATCTCATTGAGGCCGTGGAACACTTCGATGGTCCACTCGCCATCATTATCCCGTATTAGCAGGAAGGCCCTAAGTGAAGTTAACATCTCAGTTCTGCTTAGCTTTGACCTGCTCCAGCAAACCTACGAAATCAATTTCGCCGGCCGTGGCTTGCGAATAAAGCTCGTTGACGCCCCAATCAGCGAGACGTTCAATCAACCTGTATACAGTAGTCTCAGACAAGTGTTCGGGTATTAGGCATTCGACAGAGCGTCTAAGCATCTGGTCTGGGTCGAGCGATCCGACATTGTATAAATTCACTCGCTTCGTGAGTTCAGTTGGTGCTGCGCCTTGTGCGAGAGCGAGACTAATCCCAAAACGGTACCCATCGATTTTATCTGCGAATACGCCCATTTCCTTAAGCTCGGCTAGCTTGTCATCTGTCGATTCAGATAGTCCGACATTGATTAGATCGGTGGTCACAAACTTACCCTTTCAACGCTCGATTGGTTCTCGGATATTTCGTTAATCCAATAGCTTGCACCGATCTTCGCCTTAATCGAAGCAAGGTCTGTCTCAGGACGTATCTCGCCGCCGTGGACTAAGAGAACGAATTGGCTCGTGACGGTCGGTAGATAACGGAGAATGTTATCGCGGTGATGTGGGTCAAGCCTTCCAAACGGTGTATCCATAACGACCGGTCCAATTGAGCGGCCCGTTCGATTAAGGCCATCGATTAACGACAGCGCTACTACTTGCTCCGCACCGGCACTCCGAATGGAGACTGGATGACCTGCGCTATCGATGATGCTGAGGCCATAATTCTCGTTGATCTCCAATCCACGATACGATTTCTGCGTGGTCATTTCCTTGAATGATTTGCTAGCAAGTTCTTGAACTCGTTCCCGCAACTTATCACGCAGTCGCTCGACACTTGCGGCAAAGCAAGCCTCCACTTCACCTGCTACCCGCGCCTTGACCGTACTTCTTTGGGACCTAGCTCCTGCTAGTCCTTCGATAGACTTACGAGCCACCGCCAAGTCCTCGTTCGTCTTAGCAATCGCCTTCTCGCCAAGCTTTATCGCTTCCGTCAGTCGACCTTCTTCTTTCAGCTTTTCCTGATGCAGTACTCGTTTCCGGGCTAGCTCAGCTGTATCGTGACCTGCAATCTTCTCGTGTGCTCGCTCGATATCATTTTCAGCACGCTGCAATTTGACTTCAGCGGCGCGAATATCTCGATCAATCTCCACAATCCTGTCGCGCGCATTGATACCTCGGATTTCGTCGAGCAATGCCAGTTCCGAGGCACTTTCGGGATGATCAGATCCTTCGGCACACAGTTCATTATGCTGGCCTTCCAATTGCCCCAGCTGAGTGCCGAGTTTCGCTCGATCCTTTTCAGGGAATGGCTGAAAACAGGTGGGACACTCTTTTTGATCAAGAGCGCGCTTTATATCGTCGATCTTATCCGCAAGTCGGATTCGCTGTTTAAGCAAATCACTAGCTTGCTTCTGGTCATCACGAAGAACCTTGCGCCTTACATCCAACTTCGCGTCGAGCATATCTCGCCAGGCGGACGAGAGTATCGCGTGCCTCTCTTGTCTTTTTTGTTTTAGCGTGTCGGTGGCTTCTTCTGCTGATTTTCGCCCGACATCGAGATTTGCTTTGTGCGCCAGCAACGACGCGGCTTGCTCGAGATCATCCTCTAGGCTTGCGCGCTCGTCTCGAGTCTTCGCCATTTTCTCAACCAGGCCACTTAGGTCTTTCTCCTGACTTTCGAGGAGCGTGGTCAGGCTGCTCATGTTTGCTGCTGAGCGTTCCAAGCCCTTCACATGCTGCATCTCTTGGGTCTGCTTCTTTGTCGCGGCCTTTAAGATTGCCCCTAGTTCTGCGCGTCCGTTGGTAAGCGCGGGCACTCCCAGAACTTGCTCGATTGCTTCTTTTATCTGCCGACCTTGCTCGCTACCCTCGATCAAGAGCTCTTCATATTCACCGAGCAACTCACCATCAAAGAGGAAGAAGCGGGCAACCTGTTCTGGGGCAAACTTGTTGATTTCGGCCTCAACCTGATCGCCCGCAATCACAACACCATCACGTGTTAGGTGCGTCGCCACTATGAAATCTTCTGGACGATTGGGTGTCGCGACATGCGACCGTCTCGTCGCTGTCCGTCTCAGTTCGTATTCTCGACCGTTGGCCTCAAACCTCAGGAATACATCTACATCCCAGTCATCCATTCTTGCGCCATCTCGGTTAACGAGTTTGTGCAAAGGAATTGGGCGCGAATGTCGTCCCATTGCTTTTCCGTAGAACCCCCAGCGCAATGCATTCATCAAAGAAGTCTTGCCGCGCATATTGTCGCCAAAAACCAGCATAACATTCTGATGATCATCGGTTGGAAAATCGATCGTGACGGGATCACGATACGGCATGAAGTTCTTTGCTTTCAGAGTATGCAGCTTCATTTGTTATCAGTGCCCACTACGAGTTTATCTACTGCTTCATCAATCAGTCGCTCCATTGCGACTGATGGTTGCGAGCGCTCTTGGTTGAACTGATGTTGCCTCTGTATTTCGTAGCAAGCACGAAGAAGCTCCGGGTCAAGCTCCGGTGCGATTTCTTGCCGTACGTCCAGTAGCGTTTGAAGCGCCAGATCGTCGCTCTCAGTCATCTGTTTCATCACCCTCTTCTGGATCGAAATCGTCTGGGTCGATGCCCATCTCGATCGCTATCTCTCTAAGATTCGCCGCTGCCATTTGGTTGATCGCGTTCTTCGCGAATTCAACCGAGCGGATAAGCTCTGCCCTGAGCAAACCCATCTGGTCCTCTTCCTCGTCAGGGTTCACTGGTGTGACAATTGCGTCATGGATAACCGCAATATCCTTTCCAGGAGATTTTCGGAGCACGCGTCCGCGTCTCTGAATAAATTGACGAGGGTTCTGAGAGGAGGCAAGAATTAAGGCGTGGGATACGGCAGGTATGTCTACGCCTTCATCAAGGCACCGTATGGAAACCAGTATGCCGCCGAACTTTCTAAACCAATCCATCGTCGCTTCACGATCGCCCTCCATGGAAGAGTGGTATTCGATTGGATCGAGGCCTCGTTCTCTCAGTGCAATCAATACGTCTGCAAGCTGGCCTCCATCTTCGCAGTAGACGAGCCAGCTCTGACCCGGTTCGAACTCCTCGGTCATCACACGAGTAGCCAATGAAACTTTAGCGGCAGCTTTCTTGGCAATACGAGCGCGTTTGATCAGCATCATGCGCGCGCGTTCGCTTAATACTTTTCGCCCCTCATTGTCGCTCTTAGACCTTGCGATTTCTTTGCTTATTGCACGGGATTGAATGAGCCAATCCTCCGCCTCGGTAGCCGAGAGATGCACCGGGTGAGGGTGGTATTCGTAGGGGACTAGTCGGCCGGCATGGACTGCGTCCATGAGGGTTATCTTCGGAAGAACTATCGGACCAAAATATGAGAAGATCCTATCGGTGCCTTCTGGATCGCCGTAGCGCTTTGGAGTCGCACTCAGCCCGAGCCGAGCGCCCGCTTCGGTCGAAAGGAATTTCGAGTTCTCTCTGCTTCCAATCTGGTGGACTTCGTCGGCTACCACTAAGAGATGATCGCCAGCGGTCACGTTAGAGCGAAAATCATCGGACGCAGCCGTTTGCATCGTCGAGATGATAATTCTGGGACCAAGGGAAACGTCGGCGTCCGTCATCGCCGGAAGTCTACCGGAACCTCGCCATTTGTTGTTCCCGGCACCAGCCAACAACAGCGCGGCCTCCGGGATTTCGTCCGCTACTTCGTCCGCCCACTGTGAGAGGAGAAGTCGACTAGGCACGAGGATAAGCGCCGGTTTGCCCTCGAGTATGTGCTGTCTAATCGCCGTTATTGCGGTGAACGTTTTACCGCTGCCTGTCGCGTGCTCAAAGATTCCGCGCCTTCCGGCCTTAATCCATCGTTCGATCGCATTCGCCTGGTGAGGCATTGGAACTCTGCGGGGCAGTTTTTCGATCGTCTCTTCTGAAGGCAAAGAAGCCAAGTCTGGCGAAGCGAATCTCTCGAAATACTCTTTGGCCGTTTCTGGCAAGGCGCAAACTTCAATGTCTTCGTCCTCGGCGCTCCAAAGTCGATCGAAATGTGCATCATGTTTGTCAATGCGGTCAGCTTCCAGACCACCTCGCCAGCTGCAGAACACCTCGATAGATTCGAAATTGCCGTCGTTGCTCCAACCGCTCCAAGTTTCATTTGCGGATCCCTTGAAGCTCACTTGGTTTCCCTGCGCATCGGAAAAGATTCCGATTTTTTCGTGGTAGATTCCTCGCCGATCTCGCCGCATGGCGATCTTCAGGTCGAGCGATCCAATCGCTATCAGTGTGGCAAGCGTCTTTGCTCCTAGCGCGGTTTGTGGATTGGCAAGCAAAGTATCAAACTGCTGGATGAGGGTAGATGCTAACTCCGAACCCCGCTTCGCGTATCCTTCAGTGATCCTTTCGACGTCTCCAGCGTCGAGCGCCGGGGAGCATATCAGTTCAATCCTTCCGCCTTTTCGGACGAACGAGACAATGGCCGGACCGACGACAAGAAATACGCTTGATCTAAAGTATCCCGCAGCTCTGCGATACAGTTTGGCTTCCCTGAGGCAGCACGCATAGAACTTCTCTACAGGATCGTCTTTGAGCGAACGGTATTCGGTTTCGAGATCCAGGGATGCCAAGTTCCCCGAATATCCATCTGAGTTCGATGACAGCGACGTTGCCATCACCATCCTTGCTTCCGTCGCATCCTGAAACTCGGCGGGCAATCCTTCATCTGCCTTGCCCAATCAGGTCGATGAACCGCCCTTTAGAGCCTTCCACATAGTTTGTATCGGCCTCTACTGAAATCCAGCGGCGTCCCAAGCTCTCGGCCACACTGCCGGTCGTGTTTGACCCCCCAAAGGGATCAAACACAAGATCATTCTCATGGGTCAAAAATTCGATAAAGAATGCTGATAAGGCTGGCTGCATTCTGGCTGGGTGGCTCGGAAGGTCGTTCTCTTTACAATACCTGCGATAAGCTGCGTCCCAACCTGTTCCGGTATACTTTAGCAAAGCCTCGGGATAGTGTTCACCGGTAAGGTCAAGTACGTTTGGTCCGATCGAGCCACCATGATCTTTAAGAAAGCCTGTTTTGGAGATCACGTGGCCAGATGGTCTCGTTCCAGCATTATAGGACTGTCGCTTCAGCAGCTTCTTCATATCCTTGCTGTAGGGATTTAGAACCCGTCTGTTGTCCGCCTTGGGGAACTCAGCTCTCGATAGCCACCAAACATGCGTGAATGAATCTTTGAGTCGAGCTCGCTTCAAATTCACCCATGCGGCTGGGCTGGGAAGCCTTGCGGGATTGTGGCAAATGACATGCTGACAGAGATTTAGATTTGCGGCTCGCTTGAACGCCATCAATGCTTCGAGCGGGAGTGTGGACATAATGGGCGCACCTTCCTCCCAAGCGTTGCCAATTTCGATGACTATGGAACCATCATCGGTGAGCATCTCCGTGAGGGGTTCAGCCAGTGATTCGATCCAGCGCAGATAAGCTTCACCTGTCTCGTTTCCGTACCGCTTCTTGCGCACAAGGGGGAAAGGTGGCGAAGTGACAATTAGGTTCACCTTGCCCCGCTGCTTCCGCAGATATGAGGAATTGAAGGCATCCTCGATCTTGCTGTGAAGCATGATGCCCATCTCTGTCGTGTATGCATTCTGCGTGGCAGGCTTCTTGCGAGCGGTCACTGTATCTTTTTTTCGCGCCGTCACGGTAACATGCCCCAATCGCTCTCTCGCGGCGGATAATCGCGTTCTTTTCTTGCAAACGCACCGCCATTTACTGCAAACTTCACATCGCACGTTCCGCGATGCTCTGCGTTTTCGGATCGACCTCATCTTTCCGCCCTATCGGAACACCAATAATCTAAAATTTGCTTTCCGCAACCGACGCTTGCCTTCAAAATTTTTGCCACGAGCATTACGTCGTCGCTGCCTTCAGGCCCACACCAGAGTCCAGTCCGGCTTTCATCGGGAACAGTCCTGAACCAGGTCAGCTGAGGACAGCAACCCGTTCCTTTCCGGCCGTGTTGGCAGCGTCTCCTGGCGCGATTGCGGGCGCAAAACCGGTTCCCACTTTTGCTGCAATCGCTTGGGCGCTGCCCGCCCGCACCACCAGTCATGAACAGGTTTCCCTCCGGCCCACAGACGGTGTCTGCGGACCTGCGGTGCAGTCCTCCCATGCCCTGTTTCTTCTGAATGTTCGCAAGCCGGAGATGGTCTCCGGTTTGAGGACCTTGAAGGAACTTATATCATGACCAATATCGCAATCCTCACCGGCCGCATCGCCCGCGATCCCGACACCCGCGAGACCAAGGGCGGCACCAATGTCACCGGGATCACCGGGATCACCGTCGTCACCGATCGCCCCGCACGCGACAAGGATGGCAAGACCTACAAGGACGAGAACGGCTACACTGCCAAGGAAAGCGAGTTCCACCGGGTGACCTGCTTCAATGGCCTCGCCAAGACCGTCGGCCATTACTGCTCCAAGGGCCAGCTGGTCAGCGTCCAGGGCCGCATCCACTACACCCAGTGGGAGGACAAGGACGGGGTTACCCGCTACGGCACCGAGATCCTCGCCGACAAGGTCGACTTCCGCTCGCGCGGCAATGGCTCCGACGAGAACGACAACACCGACGCTCCTGACATCGACTGACATCCAACATCATCGATCCCGCTCAGACGGGTGCCGTCCAGACCGGACGGCGCCCCTTCTTGTGTTGTTCATTATCTGAGGGAGGAGGGGGCCTGGCTCACGGTTGTCCGATTCTGATGGGCGTGCAACCGGCGCGTCAAGGACGGCAGGGTCCCACCATTTTGCCTCCCCTTCGCTGCGCTGTGGTCCGACAAAATCGTTACCCCTACCGCCGCTTCGCGGTCGCCCTTCGGGGCGATCCCTGACCCGCCAGTCGCACGCCCATCCGTCCTGCTCCTGCCGTCAACGGCAGACATCAGGAGGATATTATGGCTTCGCAATTTCAATGTACTTCGAACTCGGATCGCTATTTTACCGCGCTGGCTGTGTCAGAGCGTCGGGCACTGCACAGCTTCTTTGATCAGCATATCGTAGAGGATCGTGAGCTTGGATACTTCGCGCTCGATGAGGGCGACTACAACGCACTTCCGGCGCACATTGCGGCGCGCGTCGTGCATACGGTGCATGGGGCGATGTCAGACGAATACTGACGTGCAGTTGAGAGCAGGGACCGGCAACGGTTCCTGTCCTTTTTCTTTGTTCGCTGGATTGAAGCTGGTGCGGTAAAATGGCGCTTTTCGTATGCACCACCTGCTCGCCAAGCAATGCCCTAAAGGCCAGCGCAGTTTGCCTTAACAAGATGGCTATCTGTTACCAAACTGGTCTCCAACGAGAACCAACCTGCATCCTTTCCTCTTCCCCTCAAGCCCGGTTTGGGCTAGGAAATCCCTCTGAATCCAGTGCCTTTGCCGACGTTGAATGGTCGGAGCAGTGGTGGATCAGACTATGTACAATTGGGGAACAACTTCGTGCACACCGGACGCAGCGGAAGCTGCATGGGATGAGGATTTGGGCATCGTCTTCGTTCCTTCGTCAACACGACGAAGCCCAAATTTTCTTTAAATCACAACCTCAAATCTGTGCCATAGGCGCCGACGGGAGACACTCTTCAGGGCAGGCGGGAAGCCCCAGATCATTGATCGCAGTTCGCTCTGCGCGACCACCACACCCGGAAGGCCGGCATAAAGCTCCGTACCGAAATTGACCCCGCCTATTCGGTCGCGGACCTTGAAAGAGGATTCCAGCAATTCCCGGTTGGCAGTGTATCGGTAAAGGGTACACATCGAGCGGATTTAGAACCGCGAGTTTGGGGCTATAAGATAGACCCTGTCCTACCAGCATCCGAAATTGAGACTATCGGTCAACCAACAGTGTGTGGTTCCCAGATGAGGCCGGATGAACCGCAATAAAAGTATCGCGGCTGCCGGATTTCGAATAGGACGTCCGTGCTGTCGTTCCGGCGCTCGTGGCGTGCGTCGACTATAATCATCTCAGGTGAGAACAATGGACAATCGACAATGTCAGTTATCGGTTTGCCATGCGCATTCACCAGTCCAGCTTCCGGCAACTCAGTGCAACAAATGCGAATCTCGTTTTCATCGATCGATAAGGTTGGGGAGCCGAAAATTGTCGTCCGCGCGAACGCACGTCCGCATCTCACTCCAATATCTCCTTCCCAAGGATACTATTTCGGCAGATCTCGCAGCTGGTCTTGCGGGTCGCCCTTTTGCTTGAGTAGATTGATCGCAAGAAGGTCGATTTCGCCGGTCGCTCCATATGCTGACAATCGCCTTTTGGCCGCTGCTCGTTTGGCGAATTCGTCACCGGCTTCACGAAGAACCTTCCGCAGCTTTTGCTCATCGTAGATCTCTTCTTCGGTGAACGAGGCCTCGCGAAGCCACTCGTTGAGCGACGAGTATTCAGCCTTGAATATAAGCACCCCAATATTGCGCCAGAACGGTCGAAAGGATAATTCAAGAGCGTCTAGGCTGAATGAATGGCCGTTCCCGCTGGAATCTTTTGCGGGTTGAACTGAGGCAATGCGACGCGCATCCTCGAAGAGAGCCGCGATCTTGTCGAACCCATATTCGTAGCAGTCCTCTACGAAATCCATCACCATCGCGGTGGCTGCGGCAACGTTTTCGTCGAATCCCTCCACGATGTTGAGACCGAGTTCCGCTTCCAGATCACTCCAGCAATCGACGGTCATCGGCATGCCGCCGGGAAGCACGAGTTTCACGACTACGTCGTCGTAAACCAAGAGGAAGTCGGAATGACTTCTGATCGACACGAGCCGGACGGCGGGATCGCCCAGGTTTTCAAGCGCCGCGTCAAGCGAAGCGGATATCGCCCGAAGGAACCGATCATGGGTGCCAACGCTGTCACCGATGCGTTGATATGTCATGGGAATGACCTCTTCTTGCAAGACTGCATATCGTCGTCGAGACAGCTCATTTTAGAACGAGGGCGACGATAAGCGCGCCTGCGCCGGCACTGAGGAAACAGCCACCCCAGACGAGGAATAGTAACCGCCCGATGAGCCGGGATGGCTGACCGCCGTGCTCCTTGTTGCCGACAAGAACTTCACGGATCGCGGTTGCTCGAGCAACTTTGCGTAGTTCGACAATGTCCTTTTCAGTGCGCGCGAGGATACCGTTCCACGCGGAGATGTTCAGTTCGAGAATGCGGTAGGTTTCACTGATCTGCTCGACGCTGTGTCGGTGTTCTTCCATCGTGCGCCTGACAGACGCGAGCGTCCGAAAGGGGCTGTCCCTTCTCTCCACCAACACGAGATAAAGCATCCGGACCATCACCGATGCGAGCATCAGGATGGGACTGTCGCTATCGACCTTGCGCTCAACGGCTGTAAGCAGCGACGCCTCGATCGGCGTAATTTTCTGGCCGAACAATTCGAGCCACAATGCCTCAAGCTGACCGTTCATTGCTCTGCCCTCCACAGGGCCGAGCCAAAGGCCTCCAGGCTGACCTTCGTCATATTGGCAGTCCACAAGGCGTTGCTTTGCTTGAGCGCATCTTCCAGTGACAGGCCATTCCTCATCATGTTCGAGACGGTGTCGTCATCGATCCACGGAAGCTTTATGAGACCATCGGGATCTTCCTCGTAAGACTGGGTAGCCTGCCGGCAGAGATAGACCTGGTTCATTCCCCGATTGTGCGCATTGGCTGCGTATTTGGGATAGGGATCATGCTTGCCGGCAATGTAGAAAATGACCACGTTCGAGGGGCTCACCTGCAGCTTCAAAGCAGCGGCGATCTCGAGCGTTCTTTGATAGAGCGCAGGTTCGAATTCGAGGATTGCGAGCCGGCTTGCGTATTGCAGGCGGGCATTTAATGCATCATCGATCCGGTTGGGATCGCTCGACGGGAAATGTAGATAATCATCCGCTCCGCGTCCCTTCAAAGCCGAGCATGGCGCTCCTCCGATCTCGATGTGCAGCAGTGGCCGCTTGAGCAGATATTCAAGGGAAAGGTTCAGCGTACTCGCTCCGATCCCACCCCGGCGCCGTACGGTCAGGATCGTATTACCCACGCTGGCGCCGGACCTGTCCGCCAGCTCGAGCTGCCTCACACGATCGTCCACCCGGCGGTTCATCTCCTCGCGCAATGCGAGTGCATTGGGATCCTGAATGGTCAGCTCGTTACTCATTCCAGTCATCCTCTTCATGGTCATGTTGCGGCTTGAAGGGCTTCGGCCGCACCGGCTGCGTCGAAGGTCGGCCAGACACGGGCGGGGCCTCATGCGGCGCATTACCGCCTGGCCGACGGACCTGCGCAGGTCCGTCTGATCGATCCGATTGATCTTCGTCTGGGGGCTCAGCAGGCAGGGCCCGATCGCCATTCAAATCGCGATCGTGCTCGTGACCCAACGACCCGGAACCGTGGTTCTCGTCCTGCCAGTCATAGTTATCGATTTCGGCATCCTCCAAATCGTCGTCGACCGGTTCATCGATTTCGTGAGGGCGGTTATTCGGCAGCGTTGGAGGGGCGTGGCTGGCGTCCGGGGCCGGTCCGGGGACCGGTGTGGATTCGAACTTGACCGACTGCTGCGAAGGATCATCGAGACGATCGGGATCAGCCGTCTCCGGGGATGAAAATCCCGTGTTTGCCGGGTCTTCGGCGGCAGAAGCCGGCAGCGGCATAACCGGGCCGACACCGTCATCGGCCAGCTCTTCCTCGTCGTCCCGGTGCGCGGTCGTATCCGCTACCAAATAACCAGATATGTCATCGCCGGGTTCGCTCTCTTTGGCGTCCTCGCCTGGCCACGCGCCGTACTCCTGCAGCCAATCATATCCCGTCCATTCTGCGGCCTCGAGCGATTCGTAATCCGGTTCGTGGGAATAGACGACGCGGTTGTCGTAGAGCTTGAAATAGCGATCTGATTTACAGGCAGCGCGGACCTCGTTCTCGAACGCTATGAAGTGCCCGTCGAGTACATCGCGCTCAAGCCGCTTGGTAAATTCCCAATCGGCATCAGAGACCGCAAGACCACTCCTGAGAAGCGCGTTGAACGCCTCGATACTGCCCATCGTTTCCAGGCGCTCGAAGGTAATCTCGAGTCTTTCGCGAAGCTCTGCCTTCCAGTCCTTGTGCCATTTGGCCTGCGGGCCGATACCATCGATCTCGCGCTTAAGGATGCCGAGATGCATCTCCATTTTCCAGTCGCGCTTGAGCGGAGCGATCGCGCGATGAATGAAGTCGTATAACGCTCGCAGCCGGATGCGGTCTTCGTGGGATTCCATGTCCAGCATCTTCGCCAGGTGATCGATATCCCAATCGCCCTGGAGCTTGTACGCATCCTCGTAGGCGCGCACCTCGCCGTCGGTCAGCGACCGCGCTGCATCGCGAATACGCGCTGCAGCTTCCAGGAATCGATCCTCCATGCCGGTAGGCAGATCGAGCTCTTCTCGTGCCTGTTTCGCCCATTCATTGGTCTGCTCCTCGCGGCCGCAAACAGCCCGTGCGATGACCTTCAGATGCTCTTCGTCGAGGTTCCCGAGATAGGCCTCGATGATCCCCGATCGCACGATCCGGTTCCAGGCGTTGTCGGGGTTCTGTAACTTCGGATCGGCGGCATGTTCCCTGATCAGCAAAGCGATAAAGGACACCATGAGTGTCCCCCGTCAGCGCCAATGGCACAGATTTGAGGTTGTGATTTAAGGAGGATTTGGGCTTCGTCGTAGTGACGAAGGAACGAAGATGAAGCCCAAATCCTCAAGCTCCAAAAAGCCCGCCGAACAGGTGGTAAAGGACATCCGCCGCAAGACCCGCCGACACTTCTCAGCGGAAGACAAGATCCGGATCGTGCTCGATGGGCTACGAGGCGATGACTCCATTGCCGAGCTTTGCCGCCGCGAGGGTATCGCCCAGAGCCTGTATTACACTTGGTCCAAAGAGTTCATGGAGGCTGGCAAGCGTCGCCTCGCCGGTGACACGGCCCGCGCTGCGACCACGGACGAGGTGAAGGACCTGCGCCGTGAGGCCCGCGACCTGAAGGAGTGCGTGGCCGACCTCACCCTGGAGAACCGCTTGCTCAAAAAAAGCATGATCGCGGATGGGGGAGGCGACGAA
>Ga0114899_1000878_pt1 | contig 19361 bp, 30 predicted proteins | sample MalvireepMed_215_FD_83497 | JGI IMG/M metagenome (GOLD analysis project Ga0114899, IMG submission 83497) | Marine viral communities from the Global Malaspina Expedition - Malaspina viral metaG DeepMed_215 | ecosystem: Environmental > Aquatic > Marine > Oceanic | place: Mediterranean Sea...
CCTTAAACGTACCAAAGTCCGTAACAAGAACATCAACAGCATTTACGGCGGTGATATTGTCTTTAGAGCCAATATCTTTTCTAGGAGCAGCAACCACAGCACCACCAACAGACGATGAACTGATCGTACCCTTTACCGTACCACTACACAAAATAGTATCGGGTGTTCCACCCAAATTCCATATGCGTTCAGCAACATTGTTGATCAAAGCAATAGTGGTTGTCGTATCAGCACCACCCGTACCTGCCTCTGTAGTACCATCTGGACCGACAACAGGAGAGCTACTACCATTGTTGGTCAAACCACCGCCAGTAGAAGCGGCAACAACATTTGACGTTGCAACATCGATCGTACCAATCCAAGTTGAAAAAGCAGCGGTGTTTCTAGCAGAGCCAGAAGAACCAAGAGCCTTTACCGTACCCTCAAGCAACATAAACTCCATGTCGCGCTTCATTTCTTTAGCGCGTTTAGCGAGCTGATAAGCCTGAGTTGACTTCCTACCAGCAAAATCGACCGCTTCCGCAGTTCCTGAACTCGAGACCTGTGTGGCCGAAATTTGGGTGTAGTTAGTTAGGCGGACTGGCTCTGTCGCAGCAGTGTTGGCGTAATCGTTACCTTCTGGCTGCATGTTAGCGGCGGCCGTCTTTAACGTATCTGTCTGCCATTCAAAAGTGGTGTTATCCGCAGTACCTCGCCCACAACCATTGAGAAATGGTGTGTCCATTGGACTGATGTTGTATATAATATTTGATAGGTCTTCCCTGATGCCCACAGCACCATAGGTTTCCCTTGTATCTGACGGAACTGCCATAGCATTTCCCTCCTTTAGTTAAATGTCTATAAAATCCTCCAAGAGCGCGGTCGCATCATCAAGATGGCCTGTGCCTCGAAGACGGTTCATTTGTTCAGTACGTTTTCTTTTGTCGACAGTGGATTTTTCTTTAGGTGATCCAGTTCTAGCAACTCTTGGTTTATTTTTTAACTTCTTGGTCTTCAAAACCTTTTTGTTACGTTGAGAGTCTTCAAAAGCTTTTGCTTCTAAAAGAATTAATATGGATCGGTGATCTACCAGTTGCAGAATTTCTTCATTAGAAAATCCCTTGGATTTAGCAAAATTCTGTAATTCAGTTGTAACTTTCGATCTAAAAGTATCATCCTGCCATTGAGGAATAATACTTGCCAATTTCCCATACTCTTCTCTAGCTACACGATCAAATTGTACTTGCTGCTCATACTCCTGTTTTTGCTGTTCGACTTGAATAGCTTCTTGAGTCTGATTCATTTTAGACTCAGCTTCACGGTACTCATCCCTTTTTAGTAGGTACTCGTCCCGATCATTTTCTTTCAATTCTTCCCAGTTAATATTCGCATAATTTTGCAAAGCACCATATTCCATCTGTACCATGTTAGCCATTGCATTTATGTACTGTTGTCGGTTCTCTTGAATCCCGGCAATTTCTTCAGCATACTGATTAGCCATGCCTTCGATCTGCCTTCGATGTTCAGAGAGTTCCTGAGTTTTTTTAGTATAGTCTGACTGTCGAGAATATCCTTTAGTCAACTCATCGAGAGATACTTCAACATCTTCGCCATCTACGCGAACAGTGTAAAGTTTCTCGGTGGGTTCCTCCTCTTGGTCAGCCTCCTCAGATTCTTCTTCGGTTTCTTCTTCAGATTCCTCTTCTTCCTCTTCGGATTCCTCTTCTAATGATTCGTCTTCCTCTTCGGGTTGAGACTCTTCAACTTCAGTAGGTTCGGCACTCTCCTCTTCTGGCTTTTCCTCTTCAGGGGTCAGTAAGCTGAGTAACGCCTCTTGCGCTTCGGTAACACTTCCACCTAACGCTGGTATCGGCTCTGTAGCCGGATGCGGGGCTGTTTGCGTATCCGCCATTGTGGTTCTCCTTATATTTGATATTCTTGAATCTTCCTCGCCATATTTCCAGTTTCAATAATACTGGTTAAATGAAGGCGTATCCGTTCCAAGAGTCGTAAAGATAGCCAACACTGCTCACGGCTATCAACATCGTTCACACTTGAATGTGTCCAAGTGTCTAATAAATTTTTCTCTAAAGTGTCAAACGCTTCTACAAACAACTTATCACTGAGGAGGCGTTTAGCGTGCTCCTCTCTTAATTCATTGCTCATCCTATAGCTACACCTCTTTCTTGCTCTTCTTCAAGTTTAAGTTCGGCCATTTTAAGTTGCGCATCCACAGCATTTTTCTGGTACTCCTGCTCAATCTTCGCTTGCTTTACTTGAACATCAGCTGCTTTTATTTCTAGCTCCTTATGCTTTAGCTCTAATTCCATTTGTGCTACTTGCTGTTGAGGATTGGGTTGTGGGGGTGCCTGAGACGGGTCAGTTAAGAAGTCCTGTACATTCTGGAATCCCATGTTCTTTACCATAGCTGCACCAATATTGTACATATTCTGCGCGTTAGCTATAGGTAAGCCACCCTGCATTGCCTGTCCTGCAAACTGCATGATTGCAGACAAATGCGCTAACTGTTGGTCCTTGTTTCCATTTCCTAACGCAACGCTTACAATACAGTCATATTTGTCATTCCAAGCATCGGGACGTACAGGAACCCAATTATTGCGAAGCATCACAACTCGTTCCTTGTCCTGATTCTTTAGAAGTAACTCATATATCCGGTACATAAGTTCTTTCACGCCAGTTTCTGCAAAGTTTCGTGCGATCAGTTCGACACGACTCTGGGCTGCTGACATAACAGCATTAACGGCGGTAGCTGTTGTATGCGAGGTTAGAGCGTTTTCATTCATGCCCTGACTCATTCTTGATACACCTGCCCTTGATTCTCTTACACCATCAAGATACTCAAGCATCTGAAACGAATAAGGCTCAAGAGAAGGGGTTGCTAATGGTGTTACGGCGTTCGGAGACTTTACTCTTACTACTCCGCCTGGGCGTTGCGTGAGTAGATCATCTAGATTCGCTTGACCTTCAAGGACTGCGTACCGACCGAAATTCTGGTTGTACATGTTATCCATGAGGTTTCTCATCAGGGTGCTCTTCATTAGCTGAAGGTCCATGACAAGATCGGCAACAGACAAGCCAAAGAATTTATGTGGAATCTTTACAGGAGTCAAGGAAACAAATGGAATGCTATCAATCTCTTCGTTTGATAAAACAATAGAACCAACGGTGCAGACTTTCCTTAACTCGGTGATCCCATCTCCATTGAAATCTGTTTTTAGGAAAGACTCATGTAGCCAGTAAGTTCTTAATCCATCTTCTCCATAAGTTGAATCGCCCCAACCTTCCCAATATCTGGCTGATTTGTCAAAGTCATATCTCTCTAATCTTTCCATAGAGAACTCAGCCATATCTTCGCCACCACTTCGCAAGTCTTCTACTTCAAGTTTCTTTTCAGGGTACATCTCCCTTAATTCAGAGAGAGTCTTTTCAGTCCTATGGCATACGAATCGAGAATCCTGTATAGTCTTCGACTCTCTGGCGATTAAGAATTCTGAAGGCGGTACATTTTCTATGCGAATCTTTCCAGTGTAACTATTTCTTTTTACTACAACATCATGGAGCAGAGCAACGGCAGCCCCAGGTATTACCTCCATAGTCTGGGCTTGCGGATCAGGGTATTGACTATGCTCGATTACCTCAACATTATTTGAAAGAATTAAAGTCTCGAATTCAATCTCGCTGAGTCTTTGGTATTCCTCTCTGTTCCAATCCTCATACTCATCCCACCAAACTTTTACAATACCATTTTTAGAAAGAAGCGCATCGGTGAACCAAGAGTAAAGAATCTCCCATCCCGGATTATCTTTTGTAAAGACATAGTTAACGTAATCAGTCGCCTGTTCAGCCATCTGAACGTCTTCCGGGCCATGCGGAGAAAACTTCACCATCTCGTCACCAGATGCAAATACTCTCATCAAAGACGGCTTTATCCATTCAATAGTATCCTGAACTGTAGAATCTACATACTGAGAGCGTCCATCCACCTCATTTCCGAATGGAAGACCATAATAGTATTGCATGGCCTTCTCTCTTTGGTGAGATATAGTATCCCCCATATAGCCCAAAGAATCGGTAATTTCTCCCCGAATTCTTGTGACTAACTCTTCTTCTGTCATTTTAGATGATGCCATAATTTCTATATTCTAAATCCTTTGTCCATTTCGGGTCTTTGCCTGATATAGCATGTCTCTGAGACATAAACGCATAACGTGTTGCAGACATAACGTCGTCCCTAATAGGGATTACTTTTCCACCCTTCCTGTGATACATTCTGAACTCTTCCCACCAGTCCGATAGAGTGCTGAATACTTTGAAGTTATCATTCTCCATAGCCTGAAGCATCGCCATTAAACCTTCTTCTATGGAATTTGATCCTTTGTTCTCTCCTAAAGCAGGAGGATTTGTAAAATGCTGAAGGATGAAATTACATCCTAGATTACGATACTGGTCAGCCAGACCGGGATTACCCATAGAATCTCGTCTATTGCCATCATGGGGATAAGCAATGGGGATAAAACGGGGTCGAGAACGTATAGCCTCCGCATGAACGGCAGGCGAAGCTTTCGATACTCTGTAACAATCATAGACATAGAACCTATCCTCGTCAACTGCGCCCCATACAACAGCAGTAGGATGGTCAAACCCAAAATCTATGGCTGCTATTCTCGGCCAATGATCCTCAATATGTATTGGATCAATCATTATCTTTTCTTCATGGACAGGGAAGACAAGGCCAGAGCCTATAGAAGGTCTTCCATATCTCCTCATTTCCCTCTCATGCGGGGAATAGGAGGATAGAATCTGCTCCATTACCAGTTCGTTTAGATGCCCGTTGGACCCTTTCATGGACTTTACTTTCTCAGATGCGTCGTCCCAGGTCGCATTTGTGAGAGACTGCCCTTGCTGGAGGTTATTCATAAACGAAGCTACCGTTTCGGTCATCCCCGCTTCCGGTGTAAAGGTCATATAAACCATGCCTTTACGATCCAGAGTCCTCGTTACCGCTTGACTGTAGATATCTCTGCTTGGTTCCTCATCCAACCAGATACAATCTACACTTCTTCCCTGCCATTTCTCAACACCCATCTCGTAGGCTTTAAAGAATAAAGAAGAGTTCCCGCCGCTAACATGCCTGATTAAAGCGACAGCTTTGGCGTTAGGGACTCCCGGTTTGCGTTCAGTTTTTATTATATGGTTTTTCGGTATAGTACCGGAACCGAAAGCATCGGGGTCATCAGGGGAACCCAATAATTCAAATTGTACAATATCTCTAGTTGTTTCGTTAGAAACGCCACCAGCCCATGCTATGATGGGTCTGTCGTAAGTTCTTCCTTCCCACCATTTAGGGTATAATCCCGTTAAATGATAGGATAACTCCATGCTTCCACAATAGGATTTTCCTATGCGGTTGGCAGCCATCAAGAGTCTTTGGTTAGCTTCTTTCCCTGTATGATGAAACTTTAGCTGGTAAGGGTACGGATCATAAGAGTCAATTCTGGCGTATCTTTCCCTTTGCCGAAGTTCCCGTTCTAAACTTAACTCTCTTTCAATGTCTTTGTTTACGGAGGGCATCTAGCTCCCTTTGGATATCTGCTGTACTCATTCTTTCGACAGACGTTGTTTCAATCCTTTCAACAGGTTTAAGGCCACTTCTGTCCAGAATATCCTTAACCGCGCCAAGTCTAACCGATTCCGACTCAGCCGATTGGGCTAGTTCTGACAGGAGGTACAAAGCTGCGGGTATACGGTCCTGAAGAATTACCTGGACATTTTCGTATATCTGCTCTTTTAGAAGCTTCTTTAGTTCATATCCTTTCTGATTAGCAGTCTTCTCAGAATACCCTGCTTCAATAGCCGACTGGGTAGCGTTACCAGTACGGCAATAGTATTCAATGAACTTGTCTTGTTTTTCAGTCATCTCTTTCTCAAGCCTTTGAGAGTTTTTGCTAATCTTGCTCTCTGGCCTACCTTCCCCTTACGTTTAACTGCTTTGTTTAACACAGATGTGGGAATCTTCTTTCCCTTTGGAATTCCCAAATCCTTGTGTAATTGTCCTGGTTTTTTAATAGCTTTCTTTATCCACTTCTTCTCGGCTCTAGCCATTAGTTCTTGGGGTGGATACCAAACGCTATGTCAGACTGCCTCTTTGTAGCCCAACCACCTTTTCCTAATTTTTTAACTACTCTCCTAGAGGGGTACATCTTCCTACGTTTAGAACCACCAGTCTCTAACTGTTTAATAATCTTATCTAAATCGTCCATTAGAATCTCCTTATGAACTGTAATCTCCCCTTTGGTTTGTGGGAAGGATATATATAAATATAAAAAGCCTTCGATGGGGTCCATGGGCCTCATTGAGGCATACTTACGGGCATCGTTACGGTATAGCACTAACCGGATACGCTTACTTCGTGCGTGTAGTAACCAACAGCATAGTTACGACACCTTTTCTTACTGTGTGAGTGTGTGAGAAAGATATCTTATTCTATAAACATACACAACACATATACATACTAATACATATACACAATCTATCATATAGGGGAACTAACTACTTGAGTATATATACAGTAACTTAACGTAGATGTTTCGACACATCTACTTATAAGATAACAGCAACTGGCATCTTACGACAAGCATCCTTGCGCGTTCCTTACGCCTTTTTATGGCTCTTGTCATAGGGTCCGTAAGTCATAAGTGCCGATTCCGCAAAACACCTAAAGGCCGCTCCAGTCACTACAGCGCCGTCAACTTGCCATAAGATGCCAGATAACAACATCTTGTGACATCTCCTACTACGGCTTCGCCTCGACCCAACTACAAGGTAGCGACGATACAACAGTCGCATTTTATTTGCACATATGCTATCGACCCGGGCGGAATAAACGCGACCAACAGCACGCGCAAGCGCGTCTTATTTCCTCAGTCGCTCTTCTCATCACTTACGAAATCAACCTTGCGCTTCACATCGTACATGACATTCTTCCGCATAACTCCAGAATGCCCTATAGATTATACCTGCGCAAGGCGATCAGATACAACGTGATCGAATTTGTAAGCAATGAGATGTCATTCCTTGCGGGACGATACGCTCCCGTGTGGTTAAACTTTTACATACACAGCAGGAGAATCGCATGACTAATCTAGTATCAATATCTAATTCAACTCTCGCACTTCTTGGTAAGATGCGCGATGAGATCGGTCAATTACACAGAGATAGGCGTAGAGACGAACTACGCTACGACGTTCTTTTAACGGAAGCCGCAGAACTCAAGCTAAAATGCAATAATCTAGAGTTTGAGAACAGCGCACTTGATAATCGAATTCATCAACTGTATGATGAACAAACCGTATAGAATTTGTACCCCTGACGGACGGCAGGGAGATGCACCGTCCAATTCACTTAAACAAACTGGAGACAGATGTTATGCCATTATCACAAGTCGTATACGGAATCGACCCCGTAGAGTTCGAGTTAGTAGGACTCACCTTACAGCAGATCGCGGCAAGACGTAGCCTTACACATTCCTTGTGGCTAGTGCGGGAACGAAGAGCAGAAGCCAAGTTCAACACCCTCGACGAATATGCGGATCATCTGAACCAACTGGAGGAGCAGTTGGTAAACCGCAAGCAAATGGCTGATATGGGTTACGAAACAAAAGAGTTGTACAACCCTGAGAAAGCCGCCTCATCGTGGTTGGCTATCTGGCAGGATACGGTAGACCGAGGAGTTATACACTACCGATCCAATCAGCCCTGGAGCATCATCGACGCTTTCAAAGAACGTGTTGGTTTTGCAGTCGATGAAACCGACTCCGATAAGTTGGAGAAGGAAGCAGAGGAAATCGCCGCCATGGCGAAGGAAGTACCCGCTGTTAAAAGCCTCTGGATCGCTCAAGGACGACGGGAGACAGACCGTAAATTAGCAGACCTCAAGGACGAGGGAGTAGATGCTATCGATGTATACACCTCACTAACCCCGTCTAATGCAATTCCGACGGACTGGCCGGAACAGTGGGCTAAATGCCAAGCACAATCCACTGCACGCGCCATTCAGAACGTAACCAAGTCCGCACAGGACCGCATCACGGACATCGTTCTAATAAACGGGGATAACATACTCCCAGAAAGCTAAACCCTCCTGCAACTTCGCCCCGGCCGCAAGGTCGGGGCTTTTTTTTGACTTGGAAGAGCCTCATGCAAACAGCATTCGCCGAGTTCCGGTTCACAAGGGGCAGCAAGCTGACAGCGATACACAAACGGCCGCTTCCCCTGGCGAACCTACATCGGCTCACTATGGCAATCGACGAGCTAAACACCTCGACCGCTGCACGGTCGCTAACAACATGAAACACCAAACAAATAACACCTACCTGACACCATGGCAAACAACCGCCATGGCGCACGCCCAAAATAGCCCGTGATCCAGCCACACAACAACGGCAAACGATACCGCCAACACAAACCTCACAGCAACACCCCGCTTCGACCAAGATTCGAGCCTAATTGAATTTTTCCACTCCCCGCCCGGGAGGACCGTCAATCGATTTATTGAGGCGAAAAAAGTCAACTATTTTAAAGGCTAATTATATTGTTTTTCATGCAAAAAAGTAATATAATTAATCATTAAAAAGTAAATCCCTCAAGAGGACATAAGTATGAAAATTACTGATGAAATAATAGAAGAAATATATATTGAATTAAGAGAAGGCAAAAGTAGTAAATGGATTGCTGATCAATTCGGTATATCAAGGCAATCAGTTCAACTAATAAACCATGGTAAAAACCACAGGCAAAAGGATATGCAATACCCTATTCGGCCTATAGAGAAAACCCCTGAGACTTATATTGTTGACGGTATAGAGCATATTAAGACTGGGGCTTATATAAATGCTCATAAAGGGAAAGGAACTTCGATAGCTTGTTCCAATGCTGATGAATATACTTTACATTTTTACTAGCATAAATGATGCAGAATGGCGCGAAACACTTATCGAGGAGCAAAGCAATGACTAAAGATGAACTGATTGAAGCGACTGAGAAGGCTCAATCTATTATAAACTCTACACCCAGAGAAGAGCTGGAGGACTTTTGGGTAGAATTCTCTCCCACCATAGACATTAACATATGGCATGAGGATGGACCCATGAAGGCCACTGCATATCCAATCAAGACCCATCTTGACGGTCACAGGTACACTGACGTTGACTACGGGTTTGCCGAACTCATTGTGCAGGAAGCACCTATGACGATAACGATATGCGATACGGAGGTAGGGCTTTGCAAATGCGACAATTCGATAACCATGTCAGCAAATCAGTTTGATGCGCTCTGGCGAGGGGTTGAGGTTCTCAAGGGCATTTGGAAAGACCCAACCAACGCTCTGCCAATGGTAGAAATTGGTGAGATACTAGAAAATCACGGAATAAAGGAGTAAAGCAATGAAAGAACCACCCCTTGAAGAAGAGATGTACACACTCTGGCGTAGAAGCAGTTCTACCCAATTCTGGCTTCGTAAGAAACGTGAAGCTGATGAACAGGATCGTCTTCTCGAAGAGCATCATTTTGAATGTATGATGCAAGACGAGGAACGTGAGTGGGCAATTGCCCAAATGTGCGATGAAGGCACTTATTTTGAACCACAGGAGTACAAGTAATGGCGAATAATCATGAAGTTACTTCATTTACTGTTCAGCTAAATAATGAAGCTGATAATGAAGAAGTTGTAATCAATACTTTTGAAGATGATCCAATGGAATGGTGTATAAGTTTCCAAACTAACCACTGGACAAACATTGTTGCTTTGCGTAACGCTGAAAAGCAGATAACCAAAGCTATAAATGCTATGTCAAGTTCTATTTATTATGTCAACAACCCGGAGAAATCCAAATGAAACAGGGATTCACATCTATAGAAGGATTAGTACAAGATGTTGATAAGTATAGAGATTTAAAGCGAGACTATATTGCTGACGTTCGAGCAACAGAAATGGAATATATTGGGGCAGATGTATTTAAGCTTCATATTCCAGATCAGGATGTTAGCTATACTGTTAACAATAATGCTTTAACCCAAATGGCCGCTTGGTCAAAAACTCCAATGAGTTATGTAAATCACATGAGATCAAACAAGAAAGGTAATCTGATAGCAGATAACTTTAATGAATGGTTCTCTAAACCCATCCATGATCATACCCGTAGAATGTATCGAGGTATGAAAACTGTAAATGACTCAGGTAATTGGCGTTCTTTTCATTCTAATAGGTTCAAAAGAGTAGACCATGAACATGTGTTAGATGGCGTAATGCCTGAGTTAGAATCACTTGCTGATGAATATGGTGGCATTAAAGTAGCGTCTCTTGGTTTAACTGATGACAAAATGTATATCAAAGTTTTATTTCCTGAAACAGAAGCCAAAGCTATTGGCGATGTGGTTCAATTTGGTTTGTCGATAGGCAATTCTGAAATCGGAAAAGGATTGGCGTACATTTCTCCTCTAGTCTATGTGTTGCGTTGTTTAAATGGCATGGTTCTTCCTGATCTTGGAGTAAAGACAAGGCACGTTGGGTCAGCTATTTTAGAAGATGGCCATATTAGCTACGGAGACGATACAGTTGAGTCAGATCAAAAGACTGTAATGTTAAAGCTTCGAGATACCATCAAGTCAGTATGTAGTCATGAGAATAGAAATAAAATTCTCAATAAAATCAATGAGTCATCGGACTCTGGTAAGGTTTCTAACCCAATGAAAGCTGTCGAGAAAACAGCTAAATTGTTTAACTTTACCGAGAAAGAACTCCAAGATACAACTCTCTCTTTTGTTAAGCGTGGAGACTATAGTAAATGGGGAATGGTAAACGCAGTTACTGCAATAGCTAACACGCATGACAATTATGATAGGGCTTCTAATCTAGAGAGTCTTGGGGGTCGTATCCTCACAATGGGAAAATCGCAATGGCAAGAGATAGCGATGGCGGCATAAAAAGGAAAAAGGTTTATAAACAATTACTTAAAGAATATACCCAAGAATTTATAGAGATGGGCTACGATCAGGAATGGGCGGAAGATCAAGCCTATCTTATGGTAGATGATGAAATGGTAGATCAAAGGTATCATCAATGTTGGGGTATTTAGTTTTACGTTTATAATCTTTTAGGGAGGCGTGCTTCTTGGCTCGATGAGGATTATGTTTAGCCACGAAGTTACGCCTCTTTATTCTTTTAGCTTTACGTTCTGTGTGGTAATCGTCCATAAAAACATATCCCTCTACTTATATACACTTTAGTAATAAATGTTTGATTTTAAAGGGTTCCTAGCCCTTAAATATATTAGAATATATTTCTTGTCCAGGAGTGTATTATACTGTATAATACTCTACATGGAAAGAAATATTACACCACATTTAAAAAAGATAGTAAACAATATAGAAAAGATTCTAAATAGAATACCACATGATCTTAAAAATAAAGGTGGTTTTTATGTAGATCATTACATGGAAGAATGTTTAGAGTCTGTTGACAGGATAAATGAGTTACAAAATGTTACTATTAGACAGAAATTAAAAGCTAAAAAGAAAATATTTGAAGTTTACTTTAAGTTACAAGAATATAAAGGACCACATATAGCCCATCATAATAATCAACGTATAATATATTCTGGTGGATTAGGTTATGCCTCTATTTCTAGAGCTGTACTAACAGAAAAATTAGGCAAGACAATAAATCATTATTGGAAACCAAATAAAAAATCTAAATGTTTCACATTAGAGAAGCATATGGTACAATACATAGGAAAGCAAACATTTGAAGAATGGAAATTAAATATGTCAGAACAAAAAAAGAATATATTAAATGAAATGCACTGATTGCAATAAAAAACCTGGAACCCATCTTCATCCCTTTCTTTTATGTGATGATTGTTGGGCAGAAAGATTTAGCACCCAATATATAAATGGAAAAGATATTCCATTTAAAAAGTTGTTTCGTGAAAACCTTATGAAAAGAGGTCTATGGAAAGAAGGGGAGGAGATGAATGATGACATAAAATCTAGATGCGAAATAGAGGGAAAGAAAAGTAAATGGCTACATGGAAACACTGTGAACGAATGATTGCTCACCTATTAGGTGGCGAAAGAACAGGATGTAATGGGGAGTCTCGTAGAGATATCGAACATCCTAAATGGAGTATTGAGGTAAAACATAGAAAGATTTTGCCAAAGTGGATTCATGATGCAATGGATCAAGCTGTTATTGAGGCAGAATGGAGGCTACCAATGGTAGTTCTTCATGAGAAGCAGATGAAGTATGAAGATAGCTATATCGTATTAAAACTTAAACATTTCAAGGAGCTAGTAAGTGAAACAAATACAGAGAGTTGATCCGATTTCTATTTTTGAAGAAATTCTAAACCCTTTTAAAGGTAATACGGGGATGTCTCCTAGAACTTGGGAGGTTGGGACTAGAGAAAAACCTACCATCATAGTTCGTAGAGAATTGGTAGAAAAGAAATACAAAGCATGGCAAGATAAAGATGGCTCTTATCACGAAGAATTAGTTAAGGAGAATTCAAGTGAATAAATTAGAGATGGCGTTAAAGCGTCCATTCAAAGTATCTCAACTCAAATGGCGAAGAGGTCCGGGCGGTGGAAAAGAGCTTGTTTATATTGATGCGCGAGATGTGATGAACAGGCTTGATGAAGTCTTTGGTGTTAATGGGTGGCAAACAGAGTTTGACTTTATTGGTGGCCGTATGATGTGTAAGTTATCTGTAAAATGGTACGATGAAGACGGGTCAATCAATGAAGATAACTGGCACGAATGGATTTGTAAAACTGATGGTGCTGACGATACTAATATCGAAGGAGCGAAAGGCGGAATAAGCGACTCTCTAAAACGGGCTGCGGTTTCTTTTGGTATCGGGAGATATCTTTATAGTCCTAGTGCTTTTAACGGAAATAAAGAGCCTGCTGAATGGGCAACTCCTGAAGGATTCGATAAATTAATGGCGGAAAGAGAAGAAGAAAAAGGAAATAGATAAATGAATTTTAGAACTTCGTTTGGTGAAGAAATATTCAGAAAGAAATATGCCCATTCTGAATACGAAACTTGGGCTGATAGGGCAAAGACTGTTGTTGATTTTGTTTGTGGTACTGCGGGTGGTACGAAGAATAATTTAATGGAAAAAGATTCTCAAAACCAACTTGCTCAATATATTACAGATTTTAAATTCATGCCGGGAGGTAGATACTTCTGGTATGCTGGCAGAGACGCACGTTATTTTAATAACTGTTATCTTCTTCGGCTTGAAGATGACTCAAGAGAAGAATGGGCTGCTTTAGCGCAGCGTGCCATGTCTTGTTTGATGACTGGTGGTGGCATAGGCACAGATATTTCTTTGTGTCGTCCCAGTGGAAGAGCATTAAAAAGAACAGGAGGCATAGCTTCAGGCCCATTGCCTCTTTTGTATACTTTAAACGAGATAGGCAGAAATGTAATGCAAGGTGGATCGAGAAGGTCTGCTCTTTACGGCTCTATGGATGCAAATCATGGAGACATTTGGGAGTTTTTAAACTCTAAAAACTGGCATAATACCGTTATTCATGGCACTGATCTAACCATTGCTAAAGCGAAACAAGCTAACTTTAATTATCCTGCTCCATTAGATATGATGAATATCAGTGTAAACTATACTGATGAATGGTTGAACGGAGGCAATGATGATGTGTTTATGAAGAACTGTCATCAAGCTTTAATGACTGGCGAGCCAGGATTTAGCTTTAACTTTGGAGAGAAGAGTAATGAAACCTTACGAAATGCGTGTACTGAAATTACGAGCGAGGATGATTCGGATGTATGTAACTTGGGTTCTGTTAACCTTGCCAATATCGAAACGATTGAAGAGTTTAAAGACGTGGTTAATCTCGCATCTAAATTCCTTGTTTGTGGGTTAATTAGAGCGCAGCTTCCATATAAAAAGGTTGAACAAGTTCGACAAGAGAATTCTAGAATAGGTCTTGGCTTAATGGGACTTCATGAGTGGTTGCTTAAATCCGGCCATAGGTACGAAATGAACGATGAACTTAAAAAATGGATGAAAATATATGAATCAGAAAGCAAGCGATCCGCTGACGAGCATTGTGACAGACTTTTTCTCAACCGTCCTAAAGGATACAGAGCAATTGCACCTACAGGGACTATTAGCATACTCGCAGGAACAACCAGTGGAGTGGAGCCAATCTACGCCGTGGCATACCGCAGACGCTACCTTGTCGATGGAACAAAATGGAAGCATCAGTTTGTCGTTGACGGTACGGCCCAGTATCTTATCGACAATGGAGTTAAACCAGACAGCATCGAATCAGCGGTAGACCTCGCAAAAGACTACGAAAGGAGAATAAAGTTTCAGTATGACATACAGAAATATGTCGATCATGCTATTAGTAGCACTCTTAATTTACCTGCATGGGGAAGTGAATCTAACAACATTGATCATGTAGAAAGTTTTGCTAAAGTAATCCGTAAATATGGTCATGGGTTAAGAGGATTAACTTGTTATCCAGATGGGTCTAGAGGTGGGCAACCCATTGAATCTGTTGAGTATTCTGAAGCCCATTCAAAACGTGGAGTTATCTATGAAGATAATTCTGAAGAGCAATGCTTATCAGGAGTATGTTCAATATGAATGAGTTGGGCGGATCAATATGACGATAGAAAAACATAAAAGGTGGGAGAACAAGGCGTATACTAGGTGGGTAGCTACTCATGAATGCGCTGCTTGTGGATTACACGATGAGACTATTTCGCCACATCACCTCAGACATATCTATGCTAAATTATCTGGCGGTACTAGCTACAAAGCCTCTGACTGGCTAACAATGCCTTTATGTTATACTTGCCATAATAAACTTCATAATGGTAACAGATGGCTCATTGATTACCAACCTTTTATGATATTATCTACGTTGGACAAAGCTATTAGAGAAGGTATAATAGCTTATAAACCTAAACTTTTTGGAGAAGACTTGAATGATTAACAATATAGAAGCAGCAGAAGCAGCCCACAATGCTCTATCAGATACTGATGAAGAATATGGTAGGGCATCTGCCTATGTAAAAATGGCCCCATACTATACTAAACTAATTAAAGCAAAAGAATTATTAAAGGTAGGTAGCGGTACTGTCGCTGAAAAAGAAGCTATTGCTTATTCATCCGAAGATTACGAAAAGTATATATCAAAGTTAAATGATACATTAACAGACTTTGAAATATTGGAGGCTAAACGTGAATCATGGCAAAGAGAAGTCGAAATCTGGAGAACTATCAGCGCCAACCAAAGACGATGATCCAGATTGGATGTATTACAAACGAGTTCCTGATGTATGGGAAGAATTCTTAAACAAATGGGAGACTAAAGTGAGTTATCAAAAGCAACAGTTTGAGCAGCAAGATAATGATGGAGCAGCATGGGAGAACACCAAGAAGGTTGAAGACTGGCACGCCGATTGGACCGGCAAAGGAATGATCGGTGGCGAGATGTACTGGATCGCAGTAAGCGATAAGGTATCAGCAGCAGGCAAACCTTATAAGAAGTTAAAGTTTAATAGAATGGAGGCTCGTCCTGAAGCAGCCCCAATTAGTAGCTATACACCACAGAAGGGTAAAGATGATGTCCCTTGGTGACATAGCTAGAGAAATGACCAGAGGACAGCTTATCGAGACTGCTAAAGAAATTGTTGAACGTACTTTAATTTACCATGATGAAGATGGAATCCCGTATAGTGCTATGTCTTGTCCTGTACACGCTGCTTGTACCGATGAACTTAACAGACGGAATAAATTAAATATGGAAAAGTTAATGAGAGAGGAAAAAAGGGATGCTATAATTAGATGGAGAAAAAGGAAAAACAGGGTAAAAAAGAACTTATAAATCAATGAGTTATATACCCCTAAAATCCTCACTGGACCTACCCCCTTACTGAGGAGTTTTACCACTATTTTACCACTATTTAGGATAGCATATGAGCCAATCAAATACTGCTTTAAGAAGGATGAAACACGCTCATTTAATAGAGTATAAAGACGGTGCTCAATTCTTTCTTTACTATGATAGAGAGAAGCATTCTTATGAAGTACAAACAAGTTTATCCGAAAAGGTATGGGATAAAATCCCTTCTGTTACTAGGGTAATTGATTCTTGCTTCCCGAAATATCTTATGGATTGGGCAGTAACGGAAGGGGCTGAGTTCTTCCTGAAGTCTATTGAGCCTTATAGATTGGCACCCACTGACTCTGTAGGTACATTCATGTTACCTGCAAAGGTGGTTGACCATATCTTTAAAGGCATACAATCTGCCTCTAAAGTAATCAGCCATCAAGCTGCTGAAGTAGGGGATACCGTGCACCATTGGATTAGCGATGGAATAAGATGGAAGCTTGGTATTCTAAAAGAACAACCAGAACTACCTGACGATGAGGAATCTATCAATTGTGTTAACGCTTTTAAGAAATGGGCGAAAGGGAAAAATATTACATGGCATTCGACAGAAGAAAAGGTTTATTGTCACAGTGATTACCCTATACTTTGTTTTGCCGGGACTGTTGATGCTGTTGTATCTATAGGAGATAAGTGTTATGTTGTTGATTTCAAAACATCTAAAAAGATTTATAAGTCGTACTATCTGCAAGTTGCTGCTTATTGTAAAGCGATTGAGAAGATGTACGGCAAAGAAACTAAAGGAATTATTCTTCGGTTAGATAAAGAGACAGGTGAATTCCAAGAAAAGGTATTCGATCCACATCCGCATTACGAAATATTTGATATTTGTTTAAGGCTGAAGAATTGGAATTCAGTAAGAATAAAAGCTGAAACACCAACAGATTTAATGGGACCAGATATATGAGTTTAAATCCATACATAGACAGAGCGAACTACTATGCTAATAAACTACTAGAGAGAAAAGATCATCAAGCAAATAAAAAATATTCTAAACACACAGCAGAAATTAACTTTATCTATGATGGTCTAGCTGTCGCTTTGAGTGCTAGAGGGGGAGATGAGGAATGTCGAGAATATCTTCACAATCTATTTGAAGATGTGTATAATAAAAAACTATCTCCGACAACACGAACGTATCTTAAATCAATTAATATAGGTGACTAATGAATCTATTAGTAATTGGCGATCCTCATGCTCATCCTGACTATGATAATAATAGGTTCACTTCTTTAGGTAAATTTATCGCAAAAGAAAAACCTGATATTATAGTATGTATAGGAGATATGGCTGACATGCCAAGTCTATCATCATACGATAAAGGAACCAAAGGGTTTGAAGGAAGAAGGTATAGAAAAGATGTAGATACTGTTATTGATGCACAAACAAAACTGTTTGCGCCAATAAAGAAATTGAAAAATTACAAACCAAAACTTCATTTAACATTAGGTAACCATGAAGACAGAATTACAAGAGCAATAAACTCAACGCCTGAATTAGATGGGGCTATTGGGTTAGATGATTTGAAATATAAAGAATTTGGTTGGAAGGTTACACCATTTAAAAAATGTATTACAATAAAAGGAATTACATTTAGCCATTACTTTACTTCTGGAGTTGCCGGAAGAGCGATTAGTTCTGTCCATATAGGACATACATTAATCTCTAAATTACATTGCTCTGCTGTTCAAGGCCACTCTCACCTATACAATCATTCGGAACAAACAAGGCCAGATGGACAAAAGATATTTGGATTATCTGTGGGATGTTACTCCCATCCTAAATATACAGAGTCCTGGTGTCAAGATACTGAGTACCAATGGTGGAGAGGAATCATACTACTAAAAGGTCTTGATGGAGAAGGTTACTACAATAGTATCGAAGCGATCACTCAAAGAAGTATTATTAAATAGCATCAGTTACCTCCAGTACACAGCCTCTAGGAAAGGCTGTGATTCCATAGGGAATGCCCTCTTCATTGAGGGTGTTCCCTATTTTTATTTCTTTACTATCTTCAAATACAACCCACCCTATACTGAGAAACTCAGGACAAGTAACATCTTTATGTTCAGTCCAATCAGCATGACAGATAATATCTGCCCATCTTACATAGACTAACCTTTTTTCCTCTTCTCCAAAGGACCGGGTAGAATCCACCCGAGTATCATCGGGACCACAAAGATTAAGAGTAGTAGCCATCCGCCCATCTCCACTAAAGAACCCAATAGGGTAAAGAAATTATCAGGAGCGCAATTAGTCATAATCTTCCCCTTCGGGGAGGGGGAGATTAGGCCCGTCGCCACAGAGCCCACAAAGGCACCCGTCGTGCCTCCCAGTATCGGTGCAGCTACACCCGAACTCAATGCAGTCGCCACAGTCGCACCGCCCGCTGCCGCTATAGCCGTAACTCCGGCCTTCTTTATTGTCGTGCATCCTACGAGACAGGCGGCACTTCCGAAGACCACCAACCAGTAGCCCAACCTACGATAGCTAAAACTATAATTACTCCAGCTACTATTAAAAATACTTTCTTCTTTTTTGTCCATTCCATGCTAATCTCCTATTGTAAAACTACTTCCACACCCACAAGAGGACGCGCCAGTTGGTGGCGTAAAGTGAAAGGATGGCCTGAATGGATCATCAATCCAGTCCATCTTCGCGTCACTCAAAAGCCCCAAAGAGATGGGGTCTGAGAAGATTGTCTCTGAGAGCATCTCTGCGTCTGGCGGGAGTTCTGGGGAGGGCTTCAGTTTTATCTGATATCCCGAACACCCTCCGCCCTCCAAATACACGCCCAAAAAACCGTCGCCACGTAGGGTCTGGTCCACCTTCTTCTGCGCTGCTTCTGTTATAGTCATTTGAAGTCATCGTCTGATACATACATGTGTTTTTTGCCGCACCAAGGGCAATGTAGTTCCTTGTTTAATACCACAAAATCTGCGCCATCGCTCAATGCTATTGACCAATAGCCGGCACAAAAAATGCACGTAAAATTATGTATTACTTCTTTTGTCCAACTCATAAGATAATTTCTTCACTCCTTTTGATGCAGTATGGATTAGCATGAAAGGAAACAATCCATGAAAGAAGGCTGCTAACATTAAAAGAAACAATCTCAATGATAACTTCCAAGCTACCTTTGCATGTTGAAACCAACTCATGTCCATGTCGTATAAATGATTCATAATACCCTCGCTACTACTATGTTTCCATGCGTGTACACTAAATCCCTTTCGTCGGGCCTTGTGATTGAAACAATCTATCCACCATGCTTTGAAGATTCTTTATGTTCTCATCCATCTCCTCAATCCTGTATAGAACTACGTCCATTCCTTTTACTGTAGACTTCACGTCACCCATGTCCTCCATTAA
>Ga0114899_1000879_pt1 | contig 19356 bp, 28 predicted proteins | sample MalvireepMed_215_FD_83497 | JGI IMG/M metagenome (GOLD analysis project Ga0114899, IMG submission 83497) | Marine viral communities from the Global Malaspina Expedition - Malaspina viral metaG DeepMed_215 | ecosystem: Environmental > Aquatic > Marine > Oceanic | place: Mediterranean Sea...
CGTTTAAGATAGGGGTAAGGGCTGCGAGAGAGAGAGAGACCCGGAGAGAGACCCGGAGAGAGTGAGAGAGAGAGACCTGGATAGAGTGAGAGTGTGTGAACCTAGGATAGGGACCGTCCGACACACTCACACTGCGCCCAGGTATTGCGGGCTGGGGCACTGGGGCGCTGGGTCACTGGGTTGACCTAGGCGCCCAGCAACGGCCGGCAACGGACCCAGCTCGCCGGGCCGGCCGGCAGGCAAACCACCACAATATGTAGTAGGCGAAAGTGCATGGTATTTGTGAAACCATGCAAGTTATTGAATGTTGGCGTGTTGTGGGACTGTTTTAGTTATCAGTATATACGTTATCAAAACCAGATACACGAAAGTGCGCCGGACCCGACCCAGGCGCGGCCCGGATAGAGGCGAAGGGAAAATCGAATAGGCAAAGGTAGGCTGCACATGGGCATCCTCCCTGCACCCTTGATTTTGTCAAAATTGGGGGTTTTACGTCTTGCCGTGGTGGTATATTGTGGGGCGAGTAGCCAGGGGGGTGGGTGTTACATCTTGCTGGGTGGGGCATTATTTGAGGCGATAATTAGGGTTTAGCCTTTTCATTAGTTAAGAGCCAAAGGCCAACCGGTAGTTTAAACAGGTCTATGAGTCCGTGTCAAGCAAAAAGTGAACTTTATTCGGTGCCTTATAGGAAAATGCTGGTTAACATAATACCTAGAATTTGGTTTAGGTTTGTGAGGAATTCGGGTCTCTACGGGGGGTGCTTAATGCGATCTGGACAAAAACCGGGCTTTTCAGGGGGGGTTTTTGTCCGAGGGTCATTCTGGTGTGTTTTGGCATCGGTTCTTACGTTATTGGCCGTTCCTGCCTTTGCCGGTCAGACCATGATCCGCAGTTACAGCGTGGCCCGAGACAGATTCTTTTATAAGAGGCTCTATCCGCATGGTGGGTGGACGATTTATTGCGGCAAGCGGTGGAGAACTAGGGGGGGCCTCAATATCGAGCATATCTACCCGGCTTCTTGGATGGCGAAGCATGTGGGGTGTGGGACCAGGGGGCGGTGTCAGAGGGGAAGTCAGAGGTTCAACTTCATGGAAGCCGATCTTCACAACCTTTACCCTTCGTTGGCCCGCATCAACCAGGCTCGTTCCAATTACGGGTATTCCTTGCTTCCCGACACGCCTGGATTCGTTGAATGGTGCGATTTCAGGGTCAGGAAATCCAAGAAACTGGTCCAACCCCGCAGGATTGCTCGTGGCAACTTGGCCCGTTCAATCTTCTACATGCACAGGGAGTATGGGTTGCCAGTTCCTCAAGGCATGAGGGGGCTGCTTCTCAGATGGCACCGGGCGGATCGCGTTAGTCCCCATGAAAGGAGACGGAATAACGCCATAGAACGGCTTCAGGGCACACGGAACCCGTTTATTGACAACCCATGCCTGGCAAACAGCCTTGGATTCGGAAGCTGAGTGCCGTCATTGATAGGGTGCCCCCATTAAGTGGAAAAACATACGAAGAGATATCTCATTCTCTCCGTAAGTAAAAAATGGCAAATCGGTTGAGGATGTAATAGAACCCCAATTATGCTTTATTTCACTGAATTCACGTCAATTAAGCAGAAAGTCCTTGCGGATATTCGTCTAAAGTGTTATTTTGGGCGGATGGACTGTTACGGGGGAAAATAGCGGGGGGCGGTTATTTTGTTTGTCTGCCTAGACTATTTCGGTGGTTGGAAGGAGATCCCCTTTGTTTCAGTGCCATTCTGTTCAAATCTCATTGGAAAGGTTGCGAAAGGCGTGAATTCGGGGTTTTTGGCCTCGATTGGGGCGGTTTCTTGTTTTTGGGGCGAGAAAGAGGCGTTCACACCGGCGATGATTGACGACGACCTCCCGTTTTAGGTTGAACTTCTTCCCCGGTCAGGGGTATGTCTAGATCGGGCTTTAATGTGTGCAACTGGGTGCTGCACCACGGACATCCCTTCCCCTGGCCGGGGGCCAAGGAGGCTAACTGATGACCGACCAACCTTCCTTGTGGGACCAGATCGGCGGTAAAGTCGGTAACAACCACCCGCTGACAAGCCACAAGGCTTCCGAGGGAGTCAGGTCAGGATCGCAGAAAGCCCAGATCCTCCTCGCTTTATATGCCGTGTTCCCCGATGGCGGTCACACCGGATACGGCTTGTCCACTCGCGGCCTCGTCCTGAACGGCGCCGCCCAACCGATCTCCGCGAATCAAGCGTGTACCCGACTGCTCGAACTGCGTGAAATGGGATTGGTGGAGTTCAAGCGGGAGTTCCCCGGAGGGCCTATCGTCGAAGCAGATACCACCCCCGGCAACACCGGACAAGTTCACGGCCTCACCGACCACGGTTACAATATGGCATGGAGGATGAGACTGGAGCCGGATGCAAGGATGAGGATAGATGAACGAGTTGAAACGTGATCCAACAACAGGACAAAAGGGAGGAAATGATGGGCCAAGAGGACAAAGGACTTGATGGAGATATGGAAGTTGAAGGCGAGTTTCTGGAGGAACTCAGTCTCGGCAAAATAGTCGTGGACATGGACTCTATGGAGGTAAAAAGCCTGAAGTTCTCCCGTAAGTTTCATCAGCTTTTCGGGAAAGATGGTCTTGCTCGGGCTGATATTCTCAAGGATATTTCCTGTCTAGTAGAGGATTTTCGTGAATCGAGTGTCAATGAGTATTTTTTGGAAGCGGAGAACTCGGAAAACGATTCCGAAGAGATATGGGATGGGTCACCTCCCATAAGGGTGGGAAAGGGAGCAAGATCTACATTCATCTGCAACCGGCCCATCTGGTCTCCTCCCAACCTGAGATTGGTTATCCAACGCGGCCCGGAGGCGACAATGGAGTGCCAGAAGAAGGGGGGGACGCATGATCACAAAACAGGAAGCTGAAGCACTCGGATTGGTGGCTTTGACCGAATGGGAGAATCCAGCATCGCGTTTCCGGTATGGGTGCAGGGAAGACGGGGTGCCAAAGGTTTATAGAGGCACACAGTACGGAGACATCACCGTTGGTGAATGGATGGACCTGGAGGTTGAGAGGATCGAAGGTTATGCCGGGGATGTTCTCTGGCAACAGAACCGTAAGGCAGTAGTCGTTAAACATCCTGATACATCGGAACGGAAACTTTTCGTGAACCCCGTGGCGGGGCCTGGAGTGCCGGGTTACGCGAAGGTGTGAGAATGAAACACCGCATTCTCTTATTCCTCGTCGCCATCCCCCTGGTCCTGTTTATTCTGTTGGTTCTCTTGCTTGCCCTGGTTGCCTCCGACCCTTCTTCGGCTGCGTCCAAAGCCATGGTGATAGTGCTGACCAAGGCTCTAAAAGGACGGTGCGTCATGGATGAAATGTGTGGATTTATGGCATGAGTTATGGAGACTGGACTCGGAAGATTACGGCGGCGAGACGACCTTTCGCGGCCAATTCCGGTTTTATCTTCTGCACCACAAGACGCATTGGATGACAATGTTATTGATTGTCTTTGTAGTTCTTGTGGTTATCGCGTACCTGGGGGGACCATCCTGTCCGCACGATTGGCCTGGATTTAGGACTGACATTTGCCATAAGGTAAATCTGATCAGGAGATCGTGATGGTCACTCTCATCACCGTCGCTGGCACTTGGGGCGAGAAGCATCCGGAGGCGTGGTTCCGCTGGGGATCGCCCTGGTGGAACGAGGCCGAGCGGCGGGGGGCACAGCGGGCTGATGTGGACCGGAAGCGGTGGAGTGGAGAGATTGAAGGTATTTTCGGGGAGAACAAGTCATGGGGAGAGGGGGCTTCGGATCTGTTGAGGTATATCATGTCTTCCTGTTTACCCTCGGATGCCGTAGTAGTAGCCCATTCCCATGGGGGTCAGGTAGCGGCTTTGGCTTTGGACGCACTTGAAGGATGCAAGGGCCTGATCACCCTCGGGACCCCTGTACGGATGGACATGAGACTTGTCTATCGGGAGTTGAGGGTCAGGAATTGGTCCCACATCTACTCACGTTCCGACTGGTGGCAGCTCTTCGGCGGCATCGGCGACGGCAGCATTTCCTTCCGTAGAAAGATGAAGCACGCCAACCGGAACATTCGGGCCAAGGGGATGTCTCACGCTGATTTGCACTCAGTCGAGGCGTGGAACAAGCACGGGTGGTGGGATCTGGTCTTTGGGGAAGCGGCATGAATCTATTGAAAAAAACCGGGATTGCCCTCATAGTGCTGGTCTGGGGATGTGTGTTTGGATTTAAGGGCCTATTGTGGGCATTTCTGGAGCGACGGTTGCAATGGTGATCCGAAAAGAACTCATCGGGGGACCGTAGATGAACCCTGTTGCTGATCGGATACAGGCCCGCAAGGAGAACGCCAGTTTCAGGCGATATTGGCATTTGGATTACGAAAAGGTCGCTGCGGACTTGGGTTGTACCTATACGACTGTATGGCGGTGGTGGAACTGGGGGCAGGTCCCATCGAAGAAGAATCAGGCGGCATTGCGGGAGATGCTTGGCGTTCACGCGAAATACTTTGTCTGGGAATTCTCCGATGACTGAACAAACCGAGACTGTGGCGGTGGTGCCGGAAGTTGAATCGGTAGAGACTGATACGGACCTTGAAAACACGGATTACTTCACCCCAGAGAAGATTTGTTCTATCCGAAAAGAACTGAAGTGGAGTAACCTTCAATGCGCCAAGGAGGTTGGTATTACCAAGAAGCATTGGGCGCGCTGGGAAGAGGGTAGCGCGATTCCGAAGTTCAAGAAGGATTTCAGGGGACTGATTAACCTTGAGATATTGTCTGAAACGGGCATAAGCCCTGATAGGCTGAGTCCATCTAATAAGGCAATGGCAAGGAAGATAAAAGAACTTGATGAAATAGCCAATCAACTATTCCTTGCTCGTTCAAGAAAAACCATGCTAGAATTACAAACCTATATAACCCCGGAACTCATGGAGAAGGCTACCCTAACCCAACTTACCATGGCAATGAAGTATATCGCCGAGGGAATGGCAAAGGTTGGGGGTAATGAAAGTGTTTCTGATGTTTATTCGAATATCATAACAGTTATTGGTGGCACTAACCATAAACTCCAGGTGAACAACCGATGAGCAGGATCGCTGTTGATTTGTCGGGTGCGGACAAGTACAAGTTCTTCCGTATGCTCGACTATATCGAGGACCCCCTAAACGATGGCCGTGAATTCTGCCCCTATGATCCGTTGGGACAGATCACCCCAAGTGATGGAAACCTGGGCCAAGCAGATTTTCACAGAGCCGCAGATGAGGGGAAACGGTTTATTGCCCTGTTCGGGGGATCGGGATTGGGGAAGAGCATGTCAGCCGCTCGCGAAGGTTCCTGGATGGCGATGCACCCGAAAAAGAATATCTGGCTTGTCGGGTCAGAATACGATCTTGTTGGGAAAGAGTTCGAGTACATGTGGCAGGATCTCATCGTGACCTTGAAGTTGCCCGTTGTTAGGAAGGCCCGAGACCCACGGAACGGAAACTTCCTCATGGAGTTCCCGTGGGGGACGAAGGTCGAGGGCAAGTCGGAAAAGGTAATCAACACCCTTCTCGGGCAGGGGCTTGACCTCTTGATCCTTTGCGAAGGGGCGAAACTCAAGAAGTTGACGTACACACGTTTTCTGAGGCGGGCCATCGCTCGGAGAGAAGGAACCGTCATCTGCAATACCACTCCATCCGGATATAACTGGGTCTACGATAATTTCATGATCCCGGCCCAGAATGGACACGAACTTTATTGGGCTGGAGTCTACAACGTCCTATCGAACCCGTTCTATTCCCGGCAAGAGTACGGCCTTGCCAGGGAAGAACTATCAAAGGAGATATTCCAGGAACAGTTTCAAGGGAAGTTTGTCCGATTTAGCGGCCTCGTCTTCAACAACTTTGACAGGCGGATTCATTGCGTGGACCATATTCGGCTGGATGATGAATGGCCCCTATGGATGTTCATTGACCTGAACCACAGCAAGGGGCATCAGGTTCTCTTCATGGGCATCAGTCCTTGGGAACAGCGGCTTTTCGTGGACGAGATATTCCATAAATGCGATCTCAAGGAACTCGCTGCAATGATCCGGCAGAAGGTACGGATGATGGGTAGGCACCCCAACTTCTGTGTTTTCGACGGTCCCGAGATTGACAACAGCGAAGACGGAGTTCATATCCGCCGAATCATGTCCGAAGCCGGTATCAGCGGCAAGAAAGCCAGGAAGATGCCAAAAGGCGCCCAGTTCCTGGATATGAACCAATTACTGAAGCAGTCTGTCACGACCAATGCTGGGGAAGAGCCGCTTATCGTAATCAACGAGGAAAAGGTCAAGAACTTCCCCTGGGAACTTGAGCATTTGGAGTGGCATGAATCCGAATCCACCCGGTCGGAGAGGGTTGTTCCACAGGATAAGAATGACCACGCTATCGACTGCTGGCGGTATGGAGAGGCCGAGGGAGTGAGATTCGACTTCGTGAACGTGGAGCAGGACACTGGGTTCGTGGACTTTGGCCGCCCGATGAAAGGACAGGTGGTGGGCGTATGAATGTCCTGGGCGGTACAATCTCGGTTATTGTCCATGCCATTCTCTTGTTGATTGCTGTCCTGGATGGTATCTGCCTCTTAATTGAAACCGTGAACAAGTGGCTTCGTGGCGTGGTTTTGAGGCGGAAATTGAATACGTGGGAGGGAGGGTGAATGAGCGCACAACTGACATGCGATGGATGCGGAAAGAAAAAGGAAGACGGCGAAGACTTCAAGCGCGTTGGATATCTGGACGAGAAGGATTATTGTCCGGGGTGCTATCCCAAGTGGGAATCCCACGATCAAAATAGGCGAAATGCCGCATTCAAGGCTGGGGAGAAGTATCGCAGGGAAGCCAAGGGGCATTGGAATGCGTTCGCAAAGGAAAACCCGGACTTCAAGTTGCCGGACGGAGACACGGACTGAGCCATGAACATACAATTCCTCAATCTGCCCGGCCTCTGCCTTGGTTGCGGTGACCCGATCCGAACCCCAAGTGGAAATCTCCCACACCTTGTATCCATAGATTTCCGTATGGCGGATTATTCCACGGCAACGTATACTTTTTGTCGTAAGTGTGCCCTGGAAGTGTCTCCGGATGACTTTTGGGATATACAAGGGGTTCTGGAGCGGGGATGGTTCATAACGGTGGTTGGCAGGGATATGTTGTCAGCGTGGGCCGAAAGCGATACAGGACGGGCCATGGAAGCAATCCGGCGAATGGCCCTTTCAGACTGGCAGGTGTTCATGGGGACAGTTAAACACTTGAACAGTGTGGCAAGAGAGACCATGAAAATATCTCTCTCATCATTGCCTATTCTAGCCATTGCCCGTTACAGGGTTCCGACTGAGGACGGGGCTGCGCTTGTGTTGAAGACCAAATCGGAGATAGCCGATGCCGCGTAAATCCATCACCCGCCGCCCATTCGTGAATCCGTTCAATAACCCGGAGATGAAGAAAGAGACCTCGAAAGAGACCCTGAAGCTGATCGATGCTATCGACCGGGACAATCAGGGCCATATCGGGGATCTCGCTCAGTGGTATGACGCATATAGGGGCCTCATCGGCGACCGAGCGGGCCAGCCGAGCGACGAGGGGTGGTCCAATGCCCATGTGCCAATTACGGCCTGGAATGTATACAAACCCCACGAAGCCGTTATGGGTGTCTATGAGTCAATCAGTCCCCTGATTTCCTACAAACCCAAAAATAGCGTGGCGAAGAAGTTTCGAGACCAGAAGGAATCGTATGCCAATTCTCTGTTCAAGGACGAAGACCAGATTGACGGAATGGGGATTATCGATCTCGGTGTTCTTCAGCTTATGATCCAGGGGGAAATATCCGGGTTCATGTCCTGGGACACTTGGAGGGACTTTTCCGAGGAAAAATTCATCTTTAGACCGGAAGGGTCAACTGACTTCGGTGAAGCCATGATTCGCAGGATTCGGGATGAGGTATTCCCGGAGAACCAATTTGAAGATGTAAGAATGACACGCCACAAATCCCAGAATGACTCGGAGGAGATATTCAGGTACGATGTTGAGTTCACCGAAAGAATGGAAGGGCACAAGAAACAACCGGGCACGGCAGAGGTCGAGTTCGAGCGGCTTGAGAGACCGGAAGACCTTGGAAGCCCTGCCCTTCTCATGACCGTGAGGATGTTCCGCACCCGAGAACGTCCAACCATAGATATCCCGCCTGCGGAAAACGTCTTCCGGTCCAATGACTTCCCTTATCGGGGGATTGACCGATGCAAGGCATTCGGGCGAAGGCTTGTCCTGACACTTGAGGACATAAAGCAAAGGAAAGAGACCGGCGTCTACGACATCTTGACGGACGAGGAAATGAGGATGATCGAGGATAAGGGCGCCGGGAAGGATGCCACGAAGGTTCCGCAATGGGTGGACGATCTAAGGCAGGATGTTCAGGGTATTCGCCGGAACAGTTCAGACCAAGAAATAAATGAGTGGGATGCCGTCGAGGTCTTCTATGTGAAGGACGCGATGGGTGCCGGTGTGGGTCAACAATGGATTTTCACGATCCTGGTTACATCACCCTTTACGATTCTTCGCGCTCGTCTCTTGACCAATGTTTTCCATCTCCGGGACGGTCGCCGTCCGGTCTTTCATGTCGATCTTATCCCCGACCAGAACGGACATGGGATCGGAATTCCTGAGCTTGTCGAAGGTATTCAGACTGAGGTGAACGAGATTCATTCTCAGGGCCTTGACTGGGGCCGGATGAAGAATGCGCCCTGGTTCTTCTACCGCCAGAGTTCGAACATCAAACCCAACGCCCGTCTCATCAGGCCGGGGGCCGGGGTTCCTGTTGATGACCCACAATCCGATATCGCCTTCCCCGGGTGGACGAATACCGACACCTCATGGGCTTTTCAGCAGGAAGCTCAGAGCATGAGTTATCTGGAGAGGCTGGTTATTCCCGATGTGAACTTCGGACGTATCCCAGCGGGTAAGTCTGCGGCTTTCAGGACAAAGGGCGGAACGCAGAACCTGATGGCACAGGGTGGGACGAAGCTGGATGTGTTCCTGCGCCGTTGCAACCGTGGATTCTCCCGGATGGCGTCCATCATAGATGACTTGGAACGGACAAAGCGTCGAATTCCGCTGGTCTATGCGTTGCCCGATGCACAAGACAATATCAACATGGAGGCACTTCCTCCGGAGGCGAGAGATGCTCCATATTCTATCACATTTGGCTCGACCTCGACGGATGCCAGCAAGGAGTTCAGGGTCCAGAGGGCTGCTGAGATTGTGGCTGTTGTTAGTGATCCGGTGGCAATTCAACTTGGCATTGTGGATCAGAACGGTCTTTACGAAGCGAGACGAAGGTTCCTGAAGGAACTTGATGTCGATGATGTAGATTTGTTCCTGAAACGTCCACCCGGAGTGTCAAAAGAGCCTGTCCTGACTGGGATACAGGCCCTTCAATGGATAGATGTTTCGGGGGAGGCCCCTCCGATATCTCCAAATGCCAATACCCAGGAACAGTTGAGTACCATCCTGGAGTTCATGCAAAGCGCGGAAGGTCAGGCGTTGCCCGTGAACCGCCAGTTGGTGCTTGTCCAGTATCTCGGGGAACTTGGCCGCATAGCCCAACAGCAGGCCCAGCAACAGCAGTTAGCCGCAGCCGCCCAACAGTTCCAGCAAGGTGGTGGCCTGGGTCAAGGCATTGGTGAAGGCGGAACGCCGGGACCTGTTCCGAATGGAGGCCCGCCGTCGCTTCAACCCGGAGACCTGAGTGCGATTCCCAATGAATTCAGGGGGGGGTGAAATGAGTTTCCTCGCGGATGGCGCGGGAAGCGGTTTACCCCCTGCCCTACAAGAGGAACAGACGTTTTACTTTCTTTCGAAGGCCGTAGAACGAAGTAAATGCAATGCGGCATATTTTAGGTTTGCTCAAGGAGAAGAGGTGATTTTTATTCCCGACAAAAGAGAGATTCACTTCCGGAGGGGGAAGGATGAGAGATTCACGGAACTCTCAATCGATACCCTGATGAAAGAGTTCCCTGAATTCTGGAAAGTTGGAGAACTGTGGGGTCCCTTTTAATGGAAAAAGTATCAGAGAAAACCAGGTCCACACATGAGTCTGGACTCGAACAGTCTCCTCAGCGGATGCGGTCTTTCGAACACGCCAAGAGAGCGGCTGAGGTCCCAGACAAGGAAGATCAGGAAAACGAGAAGAAGACAAGGGAATTGAAGGAGGCTTTCCTGATTGTCTATAACACGGTTCCCGGCCAGGTGGTAAAATCCATCATCGAAGACGCCTTCCTTCATGCCGACAGGATGATGGATAGTGCCCCCGATCCCCGGCAACTTGCTTTCTATCAGGGCAGAAAAGACCTTGCCCGTGAATTGATCCGAATGCCTTATCTTGGAGACGAAAAGAAGTCTACTGCAAGCATTCACGACACCCTCCTGAAACCCCTCGGACCCCCTGCCGAGTAGGCGCAAAAACCCTAGAAAAGTACAAAGTTTATACATTTCACCCACTAAATCGGTGGTATTCATTGACATTCAAATGACGGCCCTCTACGTTCGCTTCGAGGAGGCCGTTTATGCCAGAAGACGACGCACAGGTCCATTCGGACAGCCAGATCCATCAAGACCCACCTGCTAGTGACCCGCCTGCCACTGACGGCAACGTGCCAGAGGATGGTGATAAACCCGATCCGTTCGCTCAGATCAACGAGAACCTTCAAACCCTAAGCAACAACGTCAACCAACTCGGTGATCGCATTTACACGGTTGAGAATGCCCCTGAACCTCAACGCGATCCCAGTCATGGAACGCAGCCTGTTCAGGATGTCAACACCACCCTGAAAGGCATGTCCGATGCGGAACTACGTCAGGTGGCTCGTCAGTATGCGAGAGGCGAAGTCTTTGATGGCGACCGAGAACTAACGGTGTCCGAGGTAGATAACGGCCACGACATGATCCAGCAGGAGCAAGAGCGTCGGGCTAGGGCATCAGCGACTCAGGACATTCTGCAAATTAGTCAGCAGCAGAATTCAGAGAAAGCGGCCCATGATAACTATGAGGCTCTTTCCGATCCCGAATCAGCCTTGAGCAAGGCCACACAGCAGAACTTGGTGGCCCTTGAGAACGATCCAGCGTACAAAGGCGGGCTGCACAACAAGTTGATTGCTGCGAACGCTGCTGCTGCGTCCCTTGGCATCCTTTCCAACCAACATACCCAACAGGAATCCGGCCCTTCGCAGACCCTGGATTCGACCCTTGAGTCCGGAGGCCGACCTATCCCGGGGAGGGGTTCCGATCAGAAAGGTCCGGTTATTATTGAAAATGACAGAACAGTTACCGCAAAGATGAACCCTAACTTGAGCGGTGAAGCGTTGGAAAAAAAGATCCTTCGAGTTGCGGAGAACAGGGAACGCTTGCAGAGCCTTCCCCAGTTCGCCGCTTCGCGGGAGGAGTGATCATGGCAGAAAACCCGAAAAGGGGTCCCGGCAGACCGCGCAAGGACCAGGTGGATGGGATTCAATCTCCCATGGAAGAACCTACGCCGGATCGTGGGAATCTGGTTCAAACGGCGGAAACTCAAGCCAACCCCTCGGATGTGCCTGTCAAGCCGCCTGAGATCGCACAGGTGAACACAGAAACCATTCCGTCAGAACCTGTTTCAACCCCTGTTACTGCCCACGCATCCCATTCTTTGCCGGTAGGGTTTGAAGAAATTGCTGCCTTAGACGCGGATCTTGGAAAGGTGACATTCAAGTCCCCGTGGGGAACGGAACAGGTAGTAGATTACCTTTCACATCCGATTGTAATTGAGTCAAAGGGTCTGAGGGGACGGACGATTGCGCTATACGAAGATGTGAAGCGTGCCCTTGATGAACAGGGAAGGGGCAATGAGTTGGGGGCGTTTGGGAAAAATTCCCTTGGTCATGCCACAAGGATGGATTGCGTTCTGACTTGGACTCCAAGGTCTCATGTCATGGAGAAGCAGGCGCACAATCGCAAGAAGGCAGAGGAAAAGACCCCAAGGGCCAAGCGCGAGGCTCTGAGAAAAGCCCAAGACGTAGTGAACGACATGAACCGTGGAAAGGCAAAACTCGTCGCCGAGGTTTTCGATGAGGCGGATGCTCCACCCCCTAGCAACAGATACATCGAGGTAGGAGAAGATTGATGGAAGCGTACAAGGTCCTCACGATGAATGTCCCAAAAAGAAGGAGCGAAGGGTGGGAACTGACCCCGGAATACAAGAAGATCTGGGATAACGATCCTACTGCGATGGATGTTTGGTTGATGAAGGGGAAGGTTTCACCCTCCAAGGCCTTTGCGGATAAGGGAGGCAAGAATTAAATGGTCATGACACAGGATAAATCGTTTGGGTTTCAACACATCTCCGGTCCCTGGGAAGTCATCAGGGTGGATGTCGCTGCCGCGAACGCTGTCATTGGCGTTGGGGATATGCTCAACATGCCCGCAGCAGGATTCCCTGACAGGGCCGCAGCCGGGGACAACGAGCTTTACGGAGTTGCTCTTGATCCTGCCGCAGCCAATTCCGGTGACACAATCAACATAGCGTTGGTCATGCCTGGTCAAGTGTGGGCTATTCGATCCGATGGCGCCACCGCCAGGGCGGACGTTGGGCAAGCCGCTGATATTGTGGTTGCCGACCGGGATTCGAACACCCTGAAAAGCAACATGGAGCTTGACTTCTCTGGTCAGGGCACTGGAACTGCACAACTCAAGATTCTTGGCAAAGTGGATATCCCAGGCAACGACTTCGGGGATACCAATGTGGTTCTAAAGGTGGTCGTTCTTGAACACTTCACGGCATCTGCCGCCCAGGCTGGCGTCTAAGAGGAGTTTTGATAAATGGCTACAACGACGGGAACCTTCCCAGACGCATACGGGTCGCTACTCTCCAACTTGGACGATATTGTCCGGGACAACATGGAGACTGAAGGCGATAGGGCTGTACTCGATAAACTTTATCATAAGAGAGGCCCTGAGCGAATCCCAGGAACAGACTTTAAGATCACCGGCCTGTCCGGTCTGGGACAGCTTTCTCAGGTGGGTGAGACGGAAACCCATCCGGAAGACAATCCGGTCCAGGGATATGACAAAACCTTCACTCCCCTCAAGCACGGCCTACGTGTTGTCCTCTCTGATGAGGCATTCGAAGATGACCAACATGACAGCCTGAGTGATTTGGCTACGCAGTTGGGCCGGTCAGCGCCGTACACGATGGAAGTGCTTCGTGCCGCCGTTTTCAATAACGGCTTTGGAACCGAGACTGCCGCTGACGGTGTTGCGGTATTCAGCACCGCGCATCTGAACCCTGCTGCCGCCAACTGGGCCAATACGCCTGCCGTTGCCGGGGACTTGAGTTTGGCAACGCTTGAGCAAATGGACATCGACATGGGAGATATTGTCGATCAGGCAGGGAAGATAATCAATGTTGGCGCAAGCGGCATGAGGTGGTTGCTTATCGCTCGGGAATTCAACTGGACGGCGCGGCGCATCTTCGAATCAGCCGGTATCCCGATGTCAGCCAATAACGACATTAACCCTGCACGCGGGATGCTCTCAATAGTCGTCAGCGAGCTACTGACTGATACGGATGCCTGGTTCGCTGTTGGAGAGCCAGATCCCAAGCAGTTGATTGAAGGACTCAAGCGTCCCATCAAGCGGCCCGCTCCGCAGCGTGACGAGCGAAATGAGACCACTGACATGGTGGTTTCGATGAGGGTCATCCACGGCGTTCACGAAGGTAAAAACCTCTACGGGAATCCGGGAGCCTAAGACATGAAAATCAAACAGACCGCGCTCACCGCGGTGTTGGCTCTACTGATTTTCCCCGGCATGGGGTTTGCCCAAAGCCAGGATCTCGGGACGACTAACGTAGACAACCTTGTCTTGGAAGGAATCCAGGCGAGGGGTGGGCTGGGACTCGATCCAAAAAATCCCCATAACTCTCGTTGCGCCCAGAGCTTTCTTGTGATGTCCATGCTCTCGAACTTGTCGGACGGTTCAAAGCGACGGGAGTTCATGTATCTGTATCTCAGTCGCGGCGTAGGCGATGAAGTCATCTTGAGGGTGGTTAGTCCCGCAGCGCTTGGCGATCTAAACACAGGAAGCGACGGTGATTCGAGTGCAGTCAGCTTTGGAACAGGTTCACTCAAAGCCAACCTGGGAAGGTGCATCCAGGTTAATGACACGAGTGGCGTCCCGGTCGCTCCGTATACGAATCTCAATCCTTGATGGGATCGCCATAACGGTTATTGCCGCATCGGCCATCTTCTGGTTTCACGGGTTCAGGTTCGCGTACTACGTCCGTGTGCCTCGCGAATTTGTCGTATACTCCGGAGCCGCCCTTCTGTTGGCGTGTTCCGCCTTCCGGACGAATGCCTGGATTGGGGCCTTCATCGGTGCGGCGGGTATCAACACACTCGTACACTCACTGACAAACCGGATTTTCTTTTACGAATCCTATTATGCGCTCATGGCGGTCATGGCTGCGGCGGTGATCTACGTCTGGGCCACAAAAACATCCGAGGGCACACGGAGGCTCTGTGTCCAGATCCTCCTCCTGTCTGCGTCTGCATCCTCCGTGTACGCCCTCGCCCAGCGCATGGGATGGGACCCCATTGGAATGTATGGGAACTACCGCACCCCGGATGGGCTTCTTCCGGTAGTCGGGTTCCTGGATAACTCAGGAATCCTCGGGATCTTTATGGCTCTTTGCGCCCCGCTTGCGGTCGGGATGGGGCATTGGGCTATCCCATTCATACTCATGGGGATTTTCCTGTCCAAGTCCATCACCGGGGCCATTGCGGCGGTTATTTCTTGTGTATGGTTGATAAGCCGGAAGTGGGATCGGACACGAAAAAGTTATGTTTGGTGGACCGTTGGCATCATGACCCCGGTTGCAGTCTTGCTTGCTCTAGGTCCGGCTCGGTTCAAGGAGACTCGACTTGAGGAGGGTTGGGCCAAGCCTGTTGCCATCCTTGAGCGTGCAAATATAGTCAAATCCACGCTTTGGTTGTGGCCTCATCATGTTGACTGGAAAAAGGGGAAAGAAGGCGCATTGAAATTCTCGGTAATGTCCTTGGTCGGAGGATGGGGGTTAGGGAGCTTTCACACTCGGTTCCCTCAATACGATTTCATGAAGTTCGGGATTGGGCTTCACAAGCAGGATGCTGGCGGTTTAGCCAAGAACGACCGAAGGATTATTGTTGACGATAAGGGGAAAAGGATTCGGATCATCGGGGAGGTGTGGCGTCAAGCCCACAACGAGCCGATTCAGGCCATATTCGAAGGCGGGTTGGTGTTCGGTCTGATCATCCTTGGGTTTCTATGGAGTCATTTCAAGATGAAGAAAGTGGGCAAGAACGCTGTTTATTGGGCATCTATCAGCGCGGTCCTGTTCACGTCCTTGTCACATTTCCCGATGCACCTGACGGCCACAGCCGTACCATTCATGGTCATGTTGGGATTCCTTCATGGAGGTAAGAATGCCTAACTTTCGCCACAGACCGGAACACAAGCAGGGTTTGATACCGGGGATGGGCAGGATGTCTGATCTGGATGCCTCTCGCCTTTCTTTGATTCAGGAGCAGGGCAGGATGTCTGATCTGGATGCCGCTCGCCTTGGGATTTCCCTAGGGTTAAAAAAGTCAAAGGCAAAGACGATTAAACCGAGTTTTGAACCTGGGGGTTCTCGCAAGAAGAAGAAGCGTTAATGTTAAAGCGGAAGGGGCCGACAAAGAAGAAGGCTAGGGAAATCCTTCGGGATGGTACGGTTCACGGAAAGAAGCTAACAAAGAAGCAACGTGGCCTTTTCGGTATCATTGCTTCCGGCAAAAAGCCAAGGAAAAAGCGGTAATGGCAGCCAGTAACTTCATCGAAGACTTTGAGGACATATTCACGGCGGCGATGAACCGTCTCAAGATCGTTGTGTCCAACACCACCGAGAAGAACAAAATCAAGACGTACATCAACGAAGGGCAGCAGGAACTTGCCGGAAAGAAGGATTGGTGGTGGCTGTACCAGTACCAGAGGGCCTTGCAGTTCCCTCAGAAATATAACACGGGAACCACGGCTCCGACCCTTGCCAGTGCCACTGTGGAGGGGGATTCCACCTCCTGGACCGGGACGAATAATGTCGGCACTCAGAACCTCTTGGCTGAAGACTTAATCAAGTTTTCTGGCGATGAAGAGATTTATGAGGTCAAGACTGTCACAGACGGGGATACCATCATCCTTGGAACCTTGAGTGCAAACACGGTCTATCTGGAGTCCACCAAAACGGCTGCGTCTTACGAAGCGTACCGATACCTGTTGGATCTGCCAACCAACTTCTCGACGATGTTGAACGTGTATCAGTCGGCAGACTTTCCGGTTCTTCCCATGCCTGAAGGCATCAGGACGTTCCGGGAGATCCAGTTCAAGGGTGGATTCGGATTCCCATTCCCGGCCACAAGAAACTCTCCTGGCCGCATAGCCTATTACTTCATCGGAGGGACGGAAAGCCAGAAACAGTTGGGCATCTGGCCTCCCCTGGATACCGACGACAGGACAATCTACTTTGACTACAAGCGGCGTGTAGCGAATTTGAGTTCTGACGGAGATGAGCCGCTGGTCCCGGACGAATACCGGATGTATATGGTCCACTTCGCTGTCGAGAGGTATGCCAGGTACAACTTGAAGAATTCAACCTTGGCTGAGCTGGCGAAGGCGGATCGGGCCGAGGTCTATTCGAACATGGTCGCTGATGCGCGGCAACGGAAAGATGCGGACCATCCCATGTTCCGGGTGGACTTGAGCATGTACCGGGGTCGGCGCAGACGGTTCGGAAGACTCTTTGATTCCGATTACGCGAGGCAGTAGTAAAGGAAACACCGTAATGCCAGTAATGGTGAACGAAAATCAGGCGACTTTCCGTAACGACCTATCCACGATAGGGCGATCAACGGAGATGCCCCCGGTGGCGGATAGCCTGACGCATTTCACCCGTTTGCCGAATACCATATTCAGGCCCACCAAGGCCATCCGGAAGCGTGGTGGCCGTACACGCAAGAACTCTTCGGCCCTCGACTCAGGTGAAACGGTTCATACGCTGTTTCAGGCATGGCAGATGGGTACGGGCGGTGTGGATTCACAGAGACTCATGTCCTATGTCGGAACGAAGATTTACTCCTCTGAGGATTACGGTGTCACCAACACATCCCTGAAGACTGGCTTGGAGGATGACAAGATTGGTTGGTTCAGTGTCTTCGATGATATCGTTATCTGGTCTTCTACATCCACATCGGACGTTCCACAGTCCTGGGATTTCTCGGCAGCATCAACATCGAACTTGGCCGGAAGCCCGCCCAACTTCTCGGCGGCTGTCCCACACCAGAACCGGCTATGGGCATGGGGTGATGCCTCTCTCCCATCCCGGCTTTATTACTCTGGCACCGGGGACCCGGAAGATTGGTCAGGTGGCGGCGCCGGAAGCATTGACCTTGACCCGAACGATGGAGACCGCATCATCACCTGTATTGAACACCTGAACGACCTCTGGGTGTTCAAAGGCCCGAATGTGGGGTCCATCCATCGCATAAGGAACGCTTTCTCTATCTCTAACCTTACTCGTGATGTGGTTTCCAGGGGATTGCCAGCCGTTTCTGCTCACGGACGGACGACAGTGGGAACGGACATCTTCTTCGCCACAAGAAGCGGGATTGCGTCATTGGCGATGACGGAACGGTTTGGTGACATCACGGAGTCTCTCGTAAGCGACACGGTGAAGACGCTTTTTCAAGACTCCAATCAGGCGAGATTAGATCTGGTTTACATGGTTCATTACGCACACGGAAGCGCGGTAGTGACCTCAATGACAGGAGGGGGACTCACAAAGAACAACCAGATACACATCTATGACCCGGTTGGGAGTAGGTGGGCTGACCCATGGGATCTAGCTGCCGCGAGTCTCGCTATTGTTGTGGACGAAACCGCCCAGCAGCGTCTCTATTCCGGTGACTACTCAGGGTTCATCAACCTGGAAGATGGGGCGAACCGTTCTGACGATCCATCCAACACGCCCTATGCGTGGAGATTGCGAACCAATGCGATGCGGTTCGCGGCCCAGAGCCAAGCATTCACGCCGGATACCGAGTGCATCATGCAGCGTATCTCATCGACGATCCGGCCAAAGGGGAATTATAATATATCAGGTTTATGGAAATGGGACGATCAAACAGACCAAACCTTTGCCCTGGATTCGGGTCTCGGGTCTCAGGGGCTTGGGAGTTTTACCCTGGGGACAGATGTCTTGGGTCCTGCGTCATTTGCGCCTACGACATCAACCGATCCAGAAGGCAAAGGCAAGACGGGGATATGTCAACTTACTCAAGCGGGTGCGGACCAAGACGCGGAACTGTATACGTTGGACTTCTACGTCGAGTCAGCCGGTGAAGCTGAGGATTCTGTGACGTGATAAGGAGACAGTAAAATCGCTCTCAGCCGCGTAAAAACCTGGGTTGATGCAGAGGTTTTGGAGGCTAGTGACCTGAACGGTGAGTTCAATAACATATTGAACAACGCTACCAGCCTCCTTTCTCCATTGACGACGAACTTGGACTTTGACACATTTGGGGCCTTGTTTGAAGAGGTCTCGTCTTCACCTAGCCCTGCGGCCAATAACATTGGCCTATATGCGAAAGATGTAGGAGGCATAACCCAGTTATTTGTTCGTGAGCCGTCCGGTGGGCTTGAGAAGGCCCTGACGGATTCTGGAGACTTGGTATTCGAAAGGGAGTTTTTCGGCTAATGGCTAAAATAACCCCGCTGGAATTCAGTGGATCTACGGACGGACGGATGATCAAGGTTGTCGCTACGGCCACAGCAGGAACCCTCATTCATACCGCCGTCACCGGCACGAGCGACTATGATCGAATTTTCCTCTACGCCGTCAACTCCGATACGTCGGATCGGAAACTCACCATTGAGTGGGGCGGGACAACATCCCCGGATGATTTGATTGAGGAGACGATCAAGACGGAAGACGGGTCGATCAACCTTGTTGATGGATGGGTTCTCCAGAACGGATTGGTTGTCAGGGCATTTGCCGCATCAGCAAATGTCGTCATGATCGGTGGATATGTTCTTCGCTATGATGCCGCGTAAGGAATCGAAATGACCACCCACGCCACCCTGCTCCGCAGAATCAAGAAAAATGTAACCCCCCCCCCCGATCCGCTTACACTGACGACTGATGCGCCATCGACCCCGGCAGTGGACACCTTATATGCCGACACCATTGTCAAGGGATGGTGCGTAAAGGGCGGGGAC
>Ga0114899_1000884_pt1 | contig 19250 bp, 14 predicted proteins | sample MalvireepMed_215_FD_83497 | JGI IMG/M metagenome (GOLD analysis project Ga0114899, IMG submission 83497) | Marine viral communities from the Global Malaspina Expedition - Malaspina viral metaG DeepMed_215 | ecosystem: Environmental > Aquatic > Marine > Oceanic | place: Mediterranean Sea...
GGAAGGCCAGTAGGCAAGAAAAGGTCAGATTTTGGCCACCATCGACTCTGAAACTCTGGAGAAAAACATTGCGGAGGTAGAAAATCAATTGACTTTTGCTAAAACAGTTTTTGAAAAAAGAGACAGACTTTGGAAGCAAAACATTGGTACTGAGATAGATTACCTTCAGGCTAAGAACAACAAAGAGTCTCTTGAGAAGAGTTTGGAAACACTTCAGACTCAATTGGAGAAAACCAAAATCAAAGCCCCATTCTCAGGAACCATTGAAGAGGTACCTGTAAGTGCCGGACAAATCGTTCAGCCAGGTGTTCCTGTTGCCTTCCTCGTGAGCAATGAGAATATGTACATCCATGCTGAAGTATCAGAGGCATATGTGGGCAAATTCAAAAAAGGAGACAAGGTAAATGTTACTGTTCCTGCTTTGAATGAGAGCTTCGAAAGTTCAATTGTTTCAGTAGGTAGCGTAATCAACGAAGCCAGCAGAACCTTCACCATTGAGGTGAAATTGCCGAATGTTGATGACTATCTGAAAACTAACCTGGTTACTATTGTTGAGTTGACCGACTATCATGTTGATGAGGCCATTGTTATCCCTTCAAGAATTATTCAGGAAGACCTTCAGGGTACTTACGTGTACAAAGTAAATGGCTCAAAAGCTGAGAAGGTACACATCAAACTAGGTCAGACTTACAATAGTCACAGTGAAGTTTTGACAGGCCTTAATGCCGGAGAATCAATAGTAGATAAGGGTGCAAGAACCATTGCCGATGGTTCAGCGATCAACATCCAAAACTAATCCCAACATAAAGAATCACCATTATGGCAGATGATAAAAAACAAATTGTAGATAAGGAGTTCGGATTAACCTCCTTCTCGCTTCGTAACAAAATCACGGTCTATGTGCTGACCCTTTTGATTACAGTGGCGGGTATTTACTCCTACATTACCCTGCCGAAGGAAAACTTTCCTGAGGTGGAGCAGCCAACCGTATACGTAAGTACTGTTCACCCCGGAAACTCTCCAGAAGATATGGAGAGCCTTATTACCAGGGAGCTGGAAAAGGAGATCAACACTATTGAGGGTGTAGATAATATTCAGTCAACTTCCGTTCAGGACTACTCAGCCATTGTGATTGAGTTCCAGGTTGGAGTAGACGTAGACGAAGCTGTTATAGATGTGAAGGATGCGGTAGACCGTGCCAAGTCTGAATTGCCAAGCGATTTGAAGACCGATCCGTCAGTAATCAAATTCAGCTTCTCTGAAAACTTCCCGATTCTCAATATCAACCTCACTGACCCAAGCAAGAACCTGGATGAGTTGAATGACATTGCAGAATACCTTGAAGATGAGATCGAGAAATTCTCTGAAATCTCTAAAGTGAATATTGTTGGGGTAGATGAGAAAGAGGTTGAGATCAAAGTAGATCCATTCAAACTTGAAGCAAGAAAGGTAACCTTCACTGATATAGAGAATGCTGTTTCTGCTGAGAACATTACCCTTTCAGGAGGTAACGTGGTGGAAGATGGTTTGAGAAGAAACGTGCGTGTAGTAGGTGAATTTGATGACCCCAGCCAGTTGGAAGATGTAATCATTAGCAATGAGAATGGAAACATCGTTTATCTGAAAGATGTAGCTACTGTTGAATTTGGTTACAAAGACAAGCAAAACTACGCCCGTTTGGACCTCGACCCTGTAGTGAAGATTGATGTGATGAAGAGAAGCGGTGAAAACCTGCTGATTGCCACTGACAAAATCATGGGTCTGATCGCTGAGAGTAAGTACAACGGCAACATACCTGAGTCTGTGAAAGTGACCATCACTAACGATCAGTCCAAAGACACAAGAGAGCAGGTAAGTTCACTAGGTAACAACATCATTTTTGGTGTAATCCTGGTAGTGACGGTACTGTTGTTCTTCCTCGGAACCAGAAACTCACTCTTCGTGGGTATGGCTATCCCATTATCCATGTTCATGGCTTTGATGATTCTCGGTTTAGCCGGAATCTCCATTAATACCATGACACTCTTCGGTCTGATCATGGCCCTGGGTATGCTCGTAGACAACGGTATTGTGGTAGTGGAGAACGTTCACCGTTTGATGGAAGAAGGTCTGAGCCCAATGGCCGCCACCCGAAGAGGTGTTGGTGAAGTGGCTTTGCCAATTATTTCATCTACCGCCACTACTTTGGCAGCCTTTATTCCACTCGCTTTCTGGCCAGGGATCATCGGTGAGTTCATGCTCTATCTGCCATTGACGCTGATGATCACATTAGGTTCATCCTTGTTCGTGGCATTGGTGATCAACCCTGTTTTCATTGCCTCATTTATGAGGGTAGATGGAACGAGGGCCATAGATCACAGAAAAGTATTGATCCGTTCAAGTATAGCCATAGTGGCAGGTATTGCCATTGCATTCGGTGCAGGGATCATCATGTTGGGTAACCTCCTCATGTTGATCGGAGTGATCACACTTCTGAACGTTTATGTTCTGGTGCCACTTTCCAACAGATTCCAGGCAGCAGTGCTTCCGGCTTTGGAAAGCAGATATGAGAAGATTTTGAAGTCAGCAGTGAGACACCCGGGTATGTACCTTGGTGGTGCCTTCCTGTTGCTATTCATTTCTCTGGGGATCTTTGGAGCGAATACTCCAAACGTGATTTTCTTCCCTGAAAACGAACCAAGATATGTGAACGTATTCGTGGAATTCCCGGTAGGAACAGACATTGAAAAAACCAATGATTTCGCTGCCGATGTGGAAAGACAGGTAATGGAAATAGTGAAGCCCTATGAGCAAATTGTTGAGTCGGTGACTACCAACGTTTCTCAGGGAGCAGCAGACCCGAACGACCCGACCGCAGTTGGTCAGTCTGAAGAGCCTCATAAAGCACGTATTACGGTCAACTTTATAGAAAGCAAGCTTCGTGGCGATATCAATACCAAAGATGTGATGGAAGACATCAGATCACAGGTGAAATTAGAGCCAGGAGTAACATTGACTGTCGATAAAGACGCTGCCGGACCTCCAACAGGTAAGCCAATTAACCTTGAAATTATCGGTGAAGATTTGGAAACACTCATCACCATTGGTGAGAGAGTGAAACAAAGAATAGAAGAGTCTGGAATTCAGGGAATTGAACAGTTGAAGAGTTCATTGGAACTAGGCAAGCCTGAGCTAATTGTAGAAATCGACCGGGACAATGCCAGAAGATTTGGTTTGAGTACTTACTCAGTGGCCAATGAAATCAGAACAGCATTGTTTGGTAAAGAAATCTCTAAATACAAAGAAGGAGAAGATGACTACGAAATCAATATCCGTCTGAATCAGGACTACAGATATGATGTAGATGCCTTGTTGAACAAGAACATCACTTTTAGAGATCAGAATTCTGGTAAGTTGGTTCAGGTGCCAATATCTGCTGTGGCCAATGTACGCTACAGCTCCACCTATGGTTCAATCAAAAGAAAGGATCTGGACAGGGTAGTTACATTGAGTTCGAACGTTTTGGGAGGTTATAACCCAACAGAAATCAATGAGCAATTGAAGACCCTTATGGCAGACTATGAAATGCCTGCAGGTTATAGCTACGCCTTTACTGGCGAGCAGGAAGAGCAGGCCGAAAACATGGCCTTCCTTTCAAAAGCACTGTTGATTGCGGTATTCATGATCTTCCTGATCATCGTATCCCAGTTCAACAAAGTGACCGCTCCATTCATTATCATGGTTTCAGTACTCTTGAGTACCGTAGGTGTTTTCCTAGGTCTGGTAGTCTTTAACATGCAATTCGTGGTAATCATGACCATGGTGGGTATCATTGCCCTGGCCGGGATTGTGGTGAACAACGCGATTGTGTTGATCGACTTTATTGAGCTTACCAGAAAGAGAAGAAGAAGAGAGCTTGGGCTTGATGAAGAAGACGGAAGACTGCCGATGGACGAAGTGATAGACTCCATCATTATCGCTGGTAAAACCAGGCTTCGTCCGGTATTGCTCACAGCCATTACCACCATCCTTGGTTTGGTGCCATTGGCAATCGGACTGAACATAGACTTCATCGGAGCATTTGGTAATTACGATGCCGATTTCTATATAGGTGGTGATAACGTAATCTTCTGGGGGCCGATGTCATGGACCATCATTTTCGGTCTTACATTCGCTACATTCTTCACCCTGATTATTGTGCCTACTGCCTATCTGTTGGCAGATAAGGCCATGTATAGAATCGATAAGTGGAGAGGTAATATTTCAGTAATTGATATGAGCGATCATTCAGGAGACAAAAAAGAAGTTTTGGCCTGATGTTTGCAGTTAATGATAACGTGGTGATTAGATTCACTGAAAACGGGGATCGTTCATAGTTAAGGATGATTTGGTGGCTCCCGGGGTGGTTCCCGGGAGCTCTTTTTTTATATCATTCAGACGAAGCGACCGAAGAATCTCCCTATATTTTACTGAACTAGATTGAACATATACTGGTTTAATAACTGATGCGTCCATCACCCTTTGTTTTCCTAATTCTCATTGTAGTTCTGGTGTGGCTGGAAATCTATGCCTATCAGGCTACTAAGACGCTCATTAAGAAATTCAAGCCCCGTACCAAGACTTTTATCAGGTATGCGTATCTCACTCAGGCGATTGTAATGATGGGCTTGGTGGTTTTTCTGTGGTTGTCTCAGACAGGTACCACCTCCTTCATGTTCATGCTCTCTATTATTTTCATGAGCTATGTGGGTAAGCTCTTGGCCATTCTGTTCGTCTTTTTCGATGATATAAGAAGGGTTCTGAAATGGTTCTTTGAAGGAAGGAAGAGAAGGTATGAAAAGCGTGTAGCCAGTGGACAAAAAATGCCACGTTCCAAGTTCCTGGCCAGATCGGCCGTAGTAGCTGCCACTTTGCCTGTAGTAACCATGAGTTTTGGTATTGTAAAAGGAGCATACGACTACAGAATCAGAAGGAGGAAGGTTTATTTGCCCAATTTGCCCAAAGGCTTTGAAGGCATAAAAATCGCTCAATTATCAGATATTCATAGCGGAAGCTTCTTTGATAAAACGGCTGTGCAGGGTGGAATAGACCTGTTGCTAAATGAAAAGCCCGACCTCATCTTCTTTACAGGAGACCTGGTGAATAATGAAACCAAAGAAGTAAAAGAATACATCGATATGTTCTCCAAAGTGAAGGCAGATTTGGGTGTCTATTCAACACTTGGAAATCACGATTATGGAGATTATCGCTCATGGTCTTCTCAGGCCGCCAAGCGAAACAATCTTGAAGATATGATCAAGGTTCATGAGAGAATGGGCTGGAAACTCATGATGAATGAGAACGAATCCATTCGGGTAGGAACTGATCAGATTTCCGTAATTGGTGTTGAAAACTGGGGTGTCGGTCGTTTTGCCAAATATGGTGACCTTTCAAAAGCAGCTCAGAACTCTGAAGGAGATGTAAAACTGCTGCTTTCGCACGACCCCAGCCACTGGGATGCACAGGTGCGTTCTCAGCAACCGGACATAGACCTCATGTTTGCAGGCCATACCCATGGCATGCAGCTGGGAGTGGAGATTGGCAATTGGCGCTGGAGCCCCTCTCAATACATGTACAAGCAGTGGGCCGACCTTTATAAAGAAGACAACCAATATTTATATGTAAACCGAGGCTATGGTTTCCTCGGTTTCCCGGGCAGAATAGGTATCTACCCTGAAATTGCTATTCTTGAATTGACTTCACAACCGGTTTAGTATCTGGTTCTAAGTTTAATGTTCAAAGTTTTACGGAGATTCACCTTCACTCAAAGAGTTAAGTGATGAGGTAAAGTCCCCTTCAGGGCTCCGAAACCCCGAGTATTCGGGGCGGACTTAGGGGTAATGTCATCCAAAGCTTTTGGGCTTGAACGAGAATGATCAGACTTGAATGCCCTTCTTGTCGTATTTCAGGCGGCTAATCTCTATGATTGAAGAAAATTGCAATCATGAAAATCATTAACTCAATCTATCTTATTCTTTTTACCCTTTGGTCGGGTATGTCATTAACTCAGGGTTCTTCAGATACCAGCATGAAAGCCGGAAACTATACCGTGTTCAATCGGCAGGTTGATTATAACAACGGTGTTGCTCACTTAGATGCTCAGGAAGGAGATGGCATTCTCTGGCTCAATAATTCAAATTTTAAAAATGGCACCATCGAGTTCGATGTCAAAGGCAAGGACCTGCAAGGCCAAAGTTTCGTTGGATTGGCATTTCATGGCCTTGATAATGAGACTTTCGATGGTATCTACTTCCGACCTTTCAACTTCAAAAACCCAGAAAGGAAAAGCCATTCGGTGCAATACATTTCCATGCCGGACAATGACTGGTCTAAACTGAGAAATGCCTTCCCCGGAAAGTATGAGCATGAGATCAGCCCGCTTCCAGCAGATGTCAATGATTGGTTCCATGTTAAAGTGGTGATCAATTCTCCAAAAGTGCTGGTCTATGTTAATAATTCTTCCACTCCAACTTTGAGTGTGGACAAAATCAGCAAAAGGCAGGAAGGGAAGCTAGGTCTTTGGGTAGGTAATGGTTCTGAGGGCTGGTTCAGAAATCTGAAGATCAAGAATCAATAGACTCGTTTTGTGATATATCTCTGTTCTTTTGTCCTGTAGGGACTGAACATTGGTAAAAGGAATTAGCAGGGCTTCCCTGAGTGCCTTTAGGTACGGTACATACATATGCCACCCGTTATTCAGGTCAATCAAACATTATGGACCAAAGAAAACCTGTTTTGTAGTTTCTTCGATTAACATATATTGAGAATAGAAGTTGATAGAATAATGTCTTAAACAAGAGTAATATGTCAGGTATTTCAAGGAGGCTCAAATGGGTCGCAGCGCTGCTAGTCGTTTTTCTTCTGATCATTGCAACCAATCTGGTCGACAGACAACATTTCAGAAGAGTAAAGGAATCGGTTGTAACCATCTATGAAGACAGGCTGGTGGTAAAAGACTTGATTTTTGAGATCAAGCTACTGGTGGAGCAGAAAAGGTTAGCCATTCTTACCGGGAATGAAGAATTCTTTGCTTCAAAAAATCTTCAGGTAAATGATTCTATTGATTCGTTAATCGAAAGATTCTATGCCACGCAACTTACTTCCGAAGAAAGGGATTATCTGAACGCTTTGAACGACAAGACCCAAAACCTGGCAACCATGGAAGCCGGAATAACTACCAATGAATCCGCTTCTAACCAAGAGATGTTGGGCGCATTGAATGAAATAGAAAACGACCTGCGTGTACTTTCAAAAATTCAGCTCACGGAGGGCAAGCAACAATTATTAAAAGCCACCAAGTCTGTAAATGCCATGGATTTTCTTACCGACCTAGAGGTGATTTCATTGATACTGATAACCATTTGCATGCTCGTTATTTTGCTGTACAAGCCGAAAGCCGGTATCACATCAAATCAAGTGACTCATTGAATCTGGTTCACCAGAAAAATGCATGAAATACCTCAGCCTTTTTCTCATCATATTCACTTTCAGCTGTCAGCCGCCAAAACAAAAGAGTCTCCTGATCTACACCAGAAACGGGGAGGGCTTTGTACATGACAACATTGAGGCGAGCGTTGCAGCTCTGGAAAAGATGGCAGAGGAGAATAACTATCAGGTTCAGGTAACAGATTCTCCAGAGTTCTTCAATCTTGAAAACCTGAAGGAGGTTGATTGCATTATTTTCTCCAATACCAATAATGAGGCTTTTACATCTCAAGAACAAAGGGACGCTTTCAAAGGCTATATTCAATCGGGAGGAGGTTTTGTTGGTATTCACAGTGCATCGGGTTCTGAACGAAGCTGGCCATGGTTTTGGGCTATGGTAGGAGGAAAGTTCGTCCGCCATCCGGAGTTACAGGAGTTCGATCTCAAGGTCATCCATCATGACAATCCTGCAACCAGTTTTATGGGAGAAACCTGGCAATGGGAAGATGAATGCTACTACCTGGATCAACTGAACCCGGATATCCATGTACTTCTGGCCGCTGATCTGAGAACAGTGGAAGACGAAACCAAGGAAGATTTTCACCGCAACCGATTCGGTGATTATACTCCCATAGCCTGGGTGCATGAATATGACGGAGGCAGGCAGTTTTATACAGCTTTGGGCCATAAGCAGGAGTATTATTCAAATCCTCAATTTCTTCAGCATTTGCTGGGAGGAATAAAGTGGGTGCTTGAAGATGATTAGATCTCCAAAGTCTGGAGTTGACATAAAAAGACTTTGTTAAATTGAGCATTTAGCCATTATTCGACTTTTGAATCTTATTGCCATTGAAAAAGCTCACCTACTTTCTATTCATTATCCCCGTCCTTTTTTCGTGCAGCACTAAGCAAGCCGATCTGGCTGTTCCGGTGGCTTATCTTCAACTGGAGAACACTACCCTGGAAATAGCAGATGTAGTGACTGGTTTGGACATTCCCTGGGATATCGATGTCTCTGTTCCCGGTGAACTGTGGTTCACTGAGCAAAAAGGTCTGGTTCATAAAATGAACCTGAAAACAGGTGAGAGGAAGGTTATGCTCGAATTGAAAGATGTCTTGTTCAGAAAGTCTTATGGGCTTTTGGGAATGGCGGTTCACCCGAAAGGAAATTACCTGTTCATTCACTACACCTATCAGGCCAATGATAATGAGCTTCAGCAGGTGGTCAACTCAAGACTGGTTCGCTATGATATTGATGGTGAGGTTTTAACAAACCGCACAGTGTTGCTGGATGCGATTCCAGGAAACACCTATCACAATGGTTCCAGAATCATTATATCTCCAGATGACAAAATTATTTTCTCCATGGGCGATGCCGGTAGAGCTAATCAAACTCAGAGTGATGATATCCTTGTCGGTAAAATCATGAGGCTCAATCTGGACGGAAGTATTCCTGACGATAACCCGGTGCCGGGAAGTCCGATTTGGTCACGAGGCCATAGAAACCCACAAGGGCTGACCTTTGGCCGAAACGACATTCTTTACGCTTCTGAGCATGGACCAAACAACGATGATGAAGTCAATCTAATTAAGAAGGATGCAAACTATGGCTGGCCAGATGTGCAGGGTTTCTGCGATCAACCTGCGGAAAAAGAGTTCTGCGATGAGCATCAAATTACCGAGCCACTGATGGCCTGGACACCAACTATTGCAGTGGCAGGAACGGGTTTCTACGACAATCCTAAAATTCCGGAATGGCAGAACAGCCTCATCGTTGCCAATATGAAAGGGAGAGCTTTAAGGGTGTTGAACCTGAGTGCTGACGGAGAGAAAGTAACCAAAGAGCATATCTTCTTTCAGAAGTATTTTGGTCGTTTGAGAGAAGTGGCGGTAGCGGCCAATGGAGACATATTCGTTGGCACCACCAATACCGATTGGCATCCGCGCTTTCAGCCATGGATGTATGATGGCCTTCCAGGAGGACCTGATCGCATCCTTAGAATCAGGGCCGTCAATAAGGCAGATATGCTAGATTCTTTGCCAGTACTCACAGAAGATGATGGGCCAATGGACTTGCTAAGTGAGAATTGGAGCAATCCGGTGGGAGAAGAAGAATTGGCTGCCGGGCAGCAACTCTATGTGCAAAATTGTCTCGCTTGCCATAATCCTCAGGGAACTGGGGCACCTGGGCTTTATCCGCCTTTGGCGAATACGAATTGGGTAACCGGAGATAAATCCCGTCTCATCAGAACCCTGCTACTCGGACTTTCTGAGCCTATTGAAGTGAATGGAGAAAACTACAACCAGGAAATGCCTCCTTATGCCCATCTGAGCGATCAACAAATTGCAGATGTGCTCACCTATATCAGAAACAGCTTTGGCAATCAGGCCGATGCAGTAATTGAGGGGGAGGTGTTTATTGAAAGGCAGAGTCTTGGAAAGTGAGTTTGACCAGTAGTTTAAAGTTCAATGTTCATGGTTCAAAGTCAGGGCCTAAGTCTGAATCTGAGGTAGCCGATGTCCCCCGCTGGCGGGGGTAGGGGGTGGAAGAAGCGATAGTTGATTCTCTAGGATTTTTATAGTGTTTTTATCATTTTTTAAATAATACTTTAAGCAATCATGAAAAGTACATTCAATCTGTTTTTGGTAAGTGGGTCAATTGTTGTCCTTACATTTCTGGTGGCTACTTTTTGGACAGCTATAGGGCTAGGCGACAATAAATCCCCACTGGCTTTAACTCTTACTTTGGCTTTTGGAGTTAGTATTGCAGGATTAATTGTCGGTATGCCTGAATTGAAAAGAAGTAAAAAGCCTAAAACGATAATAGGTTTAATTGGCCATGCAGTAGTGCTAACTTTCTTTCTAGCTACAGCGTCATATGCAGTATTTACTATGTAGGTATAAAACTGTAACTAGTTCACATCCCCAACCCTTCCAAATTCTTCACCTTATGATAAGTTAGTGCTGCTTTGATACATTGTTTCAACTCGGCTTTCGGAAGCTGATCATCCATTTTAAAGACAATGGCGCGGGTATTTTCGTAATCGAACAAGTCACCGAACTTTTCTTTAAAGGAAGGCACCAATTTGCTGGTACACTTAAAGTACATGGCATATTGATCGGGAGCCTTGGCTTTCCAGTCAATTCGCAAGGTGCTGCCAATTTTAGTGATATAGCTGGGTTCACCCCATTTCAGGGTTTCTTCCAGCCATTCAATGTTTTCAGTTTCTTCTGCAGTTTCAATAATCAGTTGTTGCAGTGCTTCGATCTTCGGTTTTACTTCTGCAGGATAGTTATTAAAGACTGTTTCTACTTCGGGACTTGTCTCTATTCTTAAACGGCTCATGAATGTGGTATTTGGGGCAATCAGTTAAAGCCTGAATTTGCTAAAAACAGAGTCCTTATCCTAAATCCAAAGGGTCACTTCTTCCAATAGTTCACAATGAACTGTATCGGGTCTTCAACCTTTTCTGAAATCGGAACATCAGGTTTAATTCCGGTCTTGTTAAAACCATTTTTGGGAATATCCATATGCAGGGAACTGGTTGGGTAACCGAAGTAGATATGCCTGTTGCCTCCTGAAGCAAGCGGAATAGCATTCACACTGGTATAATCTATCACACCGGCAGTTGGTTTTCCGAAAGTCTGAACATCGTGGTTGACAGCCTTGGAATGAATGATAAATGACTCTGCTGCGCTCATACAGCCCTCATCAGTAAGAATGGCCACTTTCTGAAAGTTGAAGTCGGCAGAAGGTTTGAATACCTGATCAGGGTAGGCCGGACCATCGACCACCTTACCCATATTGGCTTTGACTCTGTCTACCACCGGTTGATAGAGGTTTGGTGAGTTCTTAGCCAGTCTTTCATAATAGGCTAAAGTCGATTCCGATGCCAACACCCTGCCTTGAGAGCTTCTCAGGTTTTGTTTGGCATAAGCATCGATGAAGGAGAAATATATGGCGTTACCTCCGGTGTTTCCCCTAATGTCGAAAATGAGATGGCTTGTTTGCTGAAGAAGCGGCACATGCTCTGTCAGTATGCTGATGAACTGCTGATAGTCTGTATTAAAACTCGGAATACTGAAAACGGTGACACCATTACCCAGGTCGGTAAAGTATGGCAGGGCAGGTTTACTGAAGGAATCTAGAGGTTTGAAGATGTCATTATAACCCACTTTTTTCCAAAGAATGCCTCCATTCAGGCTGAGCAAAGAGTCTTGTTTGTAAAGCCCTCCTTCAATATGGCGGGGTGCATAATTGTATGTATAATAAGTGCCATTGTAATTCTCAGGAGTGGCTTTGAAGGTTGCCTTAATCTCTCCAGGCTCGGCATTGTCATTAGTGGTTTCCAGAATTCTTGCTTCCAGCGTATCACCTTTTGGGAGAATGGTAAGCAGTGAAGTGCCGTCCCAATAGAAACCAACTAGTTTTTCATCCCACTCGTAATTCTGAACCCCATCTATCAGCTGCTGCTTTTCAACTTTCGACTCTTTGATTTTTGTCTTGAAGGCTCTTAATTCTTCATCGGTATACTTCGGCTGCTCGAAGACAAAAAGGTGCTTGTCTTTAAAGAAACTCAGGAATTCCTGAATCATAGCTACACAATTCTCTGGCACTACTGATTGTATTGTCTTTCGGTAAGAATCAATCCGTTTCTGATAGGTATTCTTATTAATTCCCGTGCCTTCGAGTTTCAGCGGCAGGTAGTTGGCATCTACACCTTTCACTACTTCATCAAAAACTTCTGAGCAGTTACAATCCTGACTTTGATATGAAAATAGGGAAGAGCTAAGCAGAAGAATGCCTGCCCAGCTGAAGATTAGTTTATGCATTGTTGTTTGAGTTTGGCAGGAAGACGATGGCATGCCGAACTCATTACATCAATTGACAAATAACCGGGGTTCCTGTCCCGAGCGAAGATGAGGGATTGACTCAGCCAGTTCTCTTGGCTGATCTTTGTCTGCAACAGGCAGGCCTCCTTAAGTTGGGATGAAAAAGTGGTGAGTTAACATCATTAAGCCCTCCATCTGACCTGCGGTGCTGATGGGGCTTTCCGTCAGCACCGCAGGTCAGACGGAAAAGTAAAAGCTGATATCGCATTATTCCATTATGCCTTTTTCTAGGGAATTGTTTTTTGAAAAGGGGGCAGGGAGATTAGTCATTATGTTAGTGCAAAACCCGAGGCCCGCAGTCTATGGGTAAATACCATCAGCTATCATACGGTTTCCTAATATTTCACCCCTTCCAGAAAGCCGAACATGTATACCATAGGTGCATTCCAGTTCAGGCATATCTCATTCGAGGCATAACTTCCCTGAGCATCGATATAGACTTTGGCTGGGTGCGTTTGGTCAGGGTATGAAACACCCTCGCCCAGATCATTTCTATCATTCATTCCGGCATTCGGCCCACCCGCAACAAAACCGGGAACAGGATCTTCAACATCATCAGCACCGGAAGGTCTGTGATGAATGTGCATCACTTTTTTATCTCCAAAACCAGTCAGGAAGGAGTAACCCGTGGCATTCTTGCCCAAAACATAGTCTGTGGTTTCAACGGCCCAGTTGAGATATTTTGGTTCTCCGGTTTCCATAAATGCATTTGCGAAAATGATGGCCGCATTCAGAATGTCACTATTCGATCCCCAGACAAATTTGTCGATGGGGATTTGGTATGGAGCGCTTTCCAAAACGGCTCCGAGGCTATCCGAAAGATGGACTAGAGAAGTTTTGATTTCGGCTTTACCCGAATCTGCCAGTGGGCTTTTCTCGCCCAAAAGAGAGAAGTAACCAATTTTGTCCTGATAATTCGCCCAGCTTCCACCAATATTGAATTCAATCTTATCCAGTTGATCAGAGATAGGTTCGAGATATTGAGTGTCACCGGTGGTGATATATAACTCCGCAGCAGCCCAGAACCATTCCTGACTCACATTTCTGTCGCCATAACCTCCGGTGAAAATGTCTTCCGGGTTGTTATAGTATTCTTCCGGATGTTTCACTGCCCAGTTCCAGGCATTAACTGCCATGGGCAGGATTTCCTGAGCAAACTCAGGATCAGAATCCTGATAAATTCTCGAAGCCATAGCCAGCAGTGCCGCATAGTTCAGACTGGCCGCAGTAGACTTTCCTATAAAGTATCGGTTCTCATGCGTTTCATGCGGCATTACAAAGCCAACAAAGTTTTTGGTGGTGACTTTAGTGAAGACTCCGCCATCGTCATCCTGCATGGTGATGAACCAATCCAGCTCGAATTTGATTTCATCCAGCAAATCACTTTTACCATTGCCGCTTTCCGGAATATTGAGGCTAGCATCCGGAAAAACATTCGGAAACCTCTCGTATAGCGCCAGCATTGTTCCGGCCGAAACTCCGGCATTTACCACATACTTACCATAGTCGCCCGCATCGTACCAGCCGAATTTTGATCTTCCGCTTGAAGGATGGTAATAAACTGTGTCGTCCGGATGGCCTACAGGCCGCGCAAATCTTCCGCCATACTGCTGCATAATGGGGATTGAATTTCTTTGGAAGTAGTACGACTTGAGAGAAGCTTTACCGGCTTCATCGAATACGTTATGACCAATGTCGAACGGATAGGAGATGCCGGTACCTTCGATGAAAATTCTGAAGTCGGAGCCCGCTTCTTCGAACTCAGAGAAATCACCAACCTTCACTTGCTCACCCGATGAAGGCCATTCGCCTTTGTCTATCAGTTGACCTTCAAACACCCTCCTGCCCATATGATTGAGCACTTCAAATTGGGTGGCTTCGCTATTGACCACCACAAACTTCTTTACCCTAAAAGGCAGGTAGCCCAATTGGTTGATTCGGATGTTTTCACTGGCTTCTTCGCTTGCTCTTTGGGGCGACTCACAGGTAAAAGTGGTAAGGATTAGAAATAGGAGACAGAAAATATTTGGAACACGTTTCATTTCGAGGAGTCTTCGACTTAAGGTTAGAGGTTTTTGATGAAATTAATTTCGGTAAAAAATCAGTGAAGACCAATGTGAATACCTTTCAGGCAGGTTTATGCGATAATGAAACCATGAATGGGGGAGTAACCAGAGTAGTTTGATCACCTTTTTAGCTGGTAAACATAACAGGCCGTTCCATAGAACTCTCTTTCTTCAATCCACTCAAAGCCAAGCCTCTCGTAGAATCTGTGCGCTTTGACATTAGATTTGAGGGGGTCAATAAGGATACCGGTAACTGCCTGGTTCTGAAAGCACCTATCAATGGCAAGTTTCATCATAGCCGTTCCGTAACCTTTATTAAGGTGCTTGGCTTCACCAATCCAGATGTCGATGGCCCTCAGGTTAGGCTCAACATTTCCCCAATAGTGGCTTGTTTCCAAAAAGGGATCAATGATCTGAACAAAGCCAATGGGTTCACCCTCCAATTCTGCTATCAGTTGTTCACGCCAGTGTGGGTCATTGCCAAGTTCTTCCTGCCAGTTCCAGTCATCATCCGGGTCACTGTCAATCACATGTTGCTGTTCGTCCCAATGAAGGAGTAAATTCAGGTCGTTAATGGTAGCTGGTCTTAGGCTAATCATGCTTTTTTTGATAACAACTACAAGCTTACACAAACTTACTTCTCACAATTTTGTGATCATAGTTTGTAATAAACCTATCAACTTTTGTCTGCCCCTTCATCCTTAACAAGTCTTTTCATAGATTGGGCTTTTAAAACTCAATCAATGAAGAAATTTTATACACTAATACTCTCAATACTGTGTATTGGCGTTCAAGCACAGGAAAATCCGAACTGGATTAGATATCAATCTATTTCGCCTAATGGTCAGCAAATTGCCTTTACTTACAAAGGAGATATCTATGTTGTCCCGACAGGTGGAGGTGAAGCCAGACAGATTACTTTTCACCAGGCACATGATTACATGCCAGTTTGGAGCAAGGATGGTCAGAAAATAGCCTTTGCCTCAGACCGATATGGTAATTTCGATGTTTACGTGATGTCTGCTGCTGGTGGAGCTGCCACCAGATTGACTTTCCACTCAAGCGATGAAAGCCCATTCACTTTCTCAAGTGATGATAAATCGGTGATTTTTGGTGCCCAGAGAATGGATACCAAAGAACATCGTCAATATCCTACCGCATCTCAGCCGGAACTTTATTCAGTACCTGTTAAAGGAGGAAGAGTAGATCAGGTATTCACCATTCCCGCTGAATATGTTCAGGTGAGTAAGGATGGAAATACCATGGTTTATCACGATAAAAAAGGTGGTGAAAATGAGTGGAGAAAGCACCACGTTTCTTCTATCACCAGAGACCTCTGGATTTATGATAAGCCTTCTGATACTCATAAAATGTTAACCACCAGAGCAGGAGAAGACAGACAACCCGTTTTCTCTGCCGATGAAAAATCGCTCTACTATTTGAGCGAAGCCAGTGGTACTTTCAATGTTCACAAAATGAGCATCGACAACCCATCTCAAACTCAGCAACTCACCTCTTTCAAACTTCATCCTGTTCGCTTCCTGAGTTTTGGCGGAGGAATTCTTTCCTTCGGCTATGATGGCGAATTGTACACCATGAGAGAAGGTGGTCAGCCACAAAAGGTAAATGTGACTATCACTACTCAGGACAAAGCCAATTCAGATCAGTTCATTAGCATCAATGGCGGAGTTCGGGAAATGGCGATTTCTCCGAATGGAAAAGAGATTGCCTTCATTGCGAGAGGTGAAGTGTTTGTAACTTCAGTAGACGGTTCATTGACCAAAAGAATCACCAATACGCCTGAGGCAGAGCGCTTCGTTACCTTCAGCCCTGATGGTAAATCAGTCGTTTATGCTGCTGAAAGAGGCGGTAAGTGGAGCATTTTCAAAGCCACTCGTCAGAGAGAGGAACAAGAACCGTTTTTCTTTGCCTCTACCTTGTTGAAGGAAGAAGCCATGGTTACCGGTGATGTGGATGCCTACCTTCCGGATTTTTCTCCTGATGGAAAGAAACTGGCCTATATAAAAGACCGCAGAAATCTGGTGGTGAGAGATGTGGCATCGGGCAGTGAGACTGTTTTGCTGGATCAAACCGATCTATTCCACATGAGCGATGGAGATCAGTATTTTACCTGGAGCCCGGATAGTAAATGGTTGCTGGTAGACTGGGGTAAGTTGCTCAACAACAGCGAGGTGCTTTTGATGGCAGCAGATGGTTCGCAGAGAATCAACCTGACTGAAAGCGGATATTATGATTCATCGCCAAAATGGGTGAATGAAGGCAAGCAAATGCTTTGGTTCAGTAACAGAGACGGTTTGAAAAGTTTCGCTACCAGCGGAAGAAGCCAAAGCGATGTTTACACTATGTTCTTCACACAAGATGCCTACGATAAATTCCATATGAGCAAAGAAGATTATGAGCTTATGCAGGAAATTGAAAAGGCAACGAAAAAGGAAGAGCCAAAAGAGGAAGAAACTGACAAGAAGAAAAAGAAAGAAGAGCCTAAAAAGGAGGAGAAGAAAGACCTTAAGTTCGATTGGGATGGAATGAAGGAGCGTAAAGACAGGCTTACTATTCACTCATCTTCATTGGGTGATGCAGTCCTTTCTAAAGATGGTGAGAAGCTTTATTATCTGGCCAGCTTTGAAGGAGGCCAGAACCTTTGGTCGACTAACCTGAGAACAAAGGAGACCAAACAAGCCATTCGGTTGAATACCGGTTTCGGTTCTATGACCTGGGATAAGGAAATGAAGAATCTTTACCTGTTGAGCGGAGGTAGAATTTCTAAAATTGATCCTGAAAGTGGTAAGCAGGAAAGTATCTCTATCAGAGGAGAAATGACCTACGATGCGGTGGCTGAGAGACAATATATGTTCGATCATGTTTGGATTCGTACCAAAAACATTTTCTATGAGCCAACCTATCACGGAGTAGACTGGAATTTGATGAGAACAGAATATGGAAAGCACCTTCCTTCAATTGGCAATGGTTATGAGTTCTCTGAGCTGCTTTCTGAAATGCTGGGAGAGTTGAATGTGTCTCACTCAGGAGGTAGATATAGCAGCAGCATCGATAATGCCGATGCCACCGCTTCACTGGGAGTTTTCTTCGATTACAAACACCAGGGTAACGGACTTTTAATCACTGAAGTGATTGAAGGAGGCCCACTGGACAAAGCCAAATTCAATGTTTCTGAAGGAATGATTATTCAGAAAATTGATGGAGAAGCCATAACAGCCGATCGTGACTATGCCAGCTATCTGAACAGAAAGTCCGACAAATTCACCCTGTTGGAAATTACCGATGCGAATGGCGGCAACAAGCAGGAGATCACCATGAAGCCTATTTCCTTAGGCGCTGAAAGAGGCTTGCTATACGATCGCTTTGTCAGAATCAATGAAGCCGAGGTAAAAGAAAAGTCAAATGGCCAATTAGGCTATGTGCATATTCCGGGCATGAGTGACGGTCCATACCGGGACATTATCGAAGACATGATGGGTAAATACTACGAAACCAAAGCGGTAATTGTAGATACCCGTTTCAATGGAGGAGGAGACCTTGTAGCAGATTTGGCCATGTTCTTTACAGGTGAGCCGTTCATTACCTATGCCACAGCCGCCAAGGTAGTGGGAGGTGAGCCAACCTCTCGCTGGACCAAGCCAACTTTGGCCATGTTCAACGAATCCAACTACAGCGATGGTCACTGCTTTGCGCAAGGTTATACTGACCTTAAAATTGGAACTACAGTAGGTATGCCAACTCCGGGAACCTGCTCGTTTGCCGGTTGGGAAGGATTACCTGATGGTGGTCGTTGGGGAGTAGTGCCGGTAAGTGCTAAAGACAAGTCAGGCCGCTGGATGGAAAACCTGCAAACCGAGCCAACAGTAAAAGTAAAAAACATGCCAGGTCTAATCAATAATGGCAGAGATGAGCAATTGGAAAAAGCCATCGAAGTATTGTTGAGAGAGGTGGGGAATTGATCGAGAATAGAGATTTTTAAGTAAAAGAGGCCTGAACTATTCGGGCCTTTTTGCTTAAACCTCAAAACTGTATTTTTTCATTATCTCCATGGCTACTTTTTCCGACTCTGGGTTTTTGTGTTCAAGAAGTTGCTGCACTATTTCCTTTTTTACTTCTAAAGGATAGGTATCCATAGGGTCTGGTGCCATTTCTCCTTCTTCAACAATGCCTTCTTTCAGAAAGAGTTCTTTCAACCAATCATTCACTTTTAGGTCTATGACCAAATGAAGCCTTTCATTCTCTCCTTTATTGCATACACTATGGGTTTGGTTAAAATCGGCAAACCAGCATTCTCCCTCTTTCATAACTAGCTTTTTCCCTGCAACGATGAACTCAATGTTCGGATTGGTCTGAATGGGTATATGAAGTCTGACAAAACCATCGAAATAATTGAGTCCTTCATCTGAGTGAGGCTTTATTACCGAACCAGGTGTAAGTTTTAATATTCTTACTGAAGTCTTTTCACAGGGAAAGAAATTGAGCACTTTATTAGTCTCGGGTAGTTTTTCAGAGAGACTAGTGTCCACATAATTGTCGCTTTGATTGTTTCCTGCAAAAAGGTCGTGCAAGGCATTGGAAGGTTTTCTTAATGCAAAGCCGCTCCATTCTCCTTCGTAAAATCCAGTGTTAAAGTGTTTTTGAAATTCAATTGTGAGTGTATTGTATTCCGTTAACAAAGCTTGATGATCAAAGTTGAAAGAAAGGCAGTGACTTGTCTTCATAGCTTCTCTATTTGAAATGGGGTCCGGTAATCCACGCCACCAGAGACTTTCTTGTGCCACGGATGATCGGGGTTACCCTGTGTTGAATGAATGAAGGAAATATAAC
>Ga0114899_1000890_pt1 | contig 19180 bp, 21 predicted proteins | sample MalvireepMed_215_FD_83497 | JGI IMG/M metagenome (GOLD analysis project Ga0114899, IMG submission 83497) | Marine viral communities from the Global Malaspina Expedition - Malaspina viral metaG DeepMed_215 | ecosystem: Environmental > Aquatic > Marine > Oceanic | place: Mediterranean Sea...
AGTATCGAGCCATCACCCAAGTTCCATGTCACCGACTCCCCCGCGGGTATCTCTCTCCCCTTCAGGGTCGTCACATCGCTCTCGCCCACGTACACATATCCCGTATTATCGAACCTGGCGTGGAACTCGATGACCATGACACTATCTCTGGTATTCTTGAGTCTCCCATTGCCCGTTGCTGTATCATTAATAAATCGCACAAGCTATCAAGCCTTCTTCTCTATAGCCCTTACCTGGTCCTGGGCAATATCGTTGCCCTTCTCTAGCTCCTCCCTGATATAGCGGAGGTGCTGCTCTAACTCCCGTATTAGCTTTACGCTCCCAGGCGAGCTAGACTCAATGTTCGGCATCTCTAGTCCACCGTCCTTACACCCTGAAGCATCGGGAATCGCCGCTCTCGTAGTAGCGCCTGGGCTTCCCACCAGCTAGCCAGTCGCCTGCGTTCATCAGGGTCTGTCTGAGCCCCACCTGAGTTGGATGCCAGGGCTAGGGCTGTCGCCTTGGCAATCACAAAGAAGGGGTCAATCTCACAGTTGGTTCCATCGGCATTCAGCTGGGCAGGCTTGTCGTAGCCCACGATCTGGAGTAGCTTGTACTCCGGCTGGTGCCAGAAAATTATCTCCCGCGCCTCTTTGTCTATGCGCCAGGTGGTGTTGTCAATGGGCTCCCACCTGCTACTCTTGTCCCGCACCGCCCTTATATCGTCAAGCCATATGGCATTGGCCCCACCATTGGCGTTGTACTCCAACCCCACACTGATGATCGCTGTGTCATCTTCCGGGACCGACAGTGCGATACGAACGTGGGTCCAGGTATCCGCAGAAATGGCCGGAACGGTCAGTGTTTCCAACGGAGACGCACAGCTAGCCGTGTTGTCGAGTAGGAGACGCAGGTCATCGGATGCGAGGGCTGTGATGCATTTAATCCAGAACTCCACGTAATCGTACTTGGAGATGTTCAGGGACGTGATGTTCTCGGTAGCCAGCACATCGCCATTGGACACAGTGCCGGCAACCACCAGCTTCAGCGATGTCCCACCCTGGCGGTGGTCCTCGGTGTCAGCAGAAGCGGTAACGTCGGAGTCAGTGGACTCGTCCCACACAGCATCGCACTGGTGGATGACCGCCGAGCCATAGGACTTCCTCTTCTCCAGTCGTCGGATAGCTACGATGTTGCTTGGAACAACGTAGCGATAGTCGCTGGGGTGAAGGTGGAGAGAGATATCGTCGTCAGGCACATAGGCCCTACCTGTGGCGTAGTCGATGGCCTGGTTGATAAGGTTGTTGATAACGGCTGGGGGCCACTCGGCCTCCCACATCTCGTAGGTATCGCCACTGACGGTGGCGTTGCTCAAGGCAGGGGTTAGTGTGACATCAGTACCGGTCTCCGCGTAGTCGGAGACCCTGCGTATGGCCCCGTCATTGGTCCCAGATGTGAAGACAACCCACTTGCCATTGAAGGAATCATCGCCCCCGTACAGGGTGTCATCAATCAGGCTGGTCGTATCGCCATTGGCGGAGGCGCTGGACACAGAGACAACCCCAAGGTTGTATCCAACAGCCTGCCGGATATACTCTCTCGCTCTGGACTGTATGACCGCCATGTACCAATGGTCTCCTCATACGTGGCTGCTACTTCTTTTTCCGGTTCATGCGGGCCTTGGCCTTCTTCGCAGCGGCCTTGCCCTTCTTGGTATAGGGGAACTCCTTGCTACCCACTTTTGGCACTATCATCCTCTTTTTTAGCTCGCCTGCGATCTGCACGATTTGGTGCAGAAACTTGACCATTCATGCCAAGTTGAGTCTTTAACTCTGCGATCTCCCGCTTGAGAGCGATGTTCTCTACCTGCAAGCGCACCTGAGGATTGCCCTGGAACAGGGCCTGGATGTCATCCATTGTCACCACGACAGGCTGTGCTTCATTTGATGGACTGGTCATTAAACAGGCACCTCCGCCCACAGTAGGGAGACATGTACAAGGGGGCTCGCACCTGCGTTCCCCTCACCGGCAATAATCGCATAGTCACCAGGGGTGAGGATAATCGCACCATCTATAGCATCAACAGCGGGGCCCTGAACAGCGACAGCGGTGGTCGCAAGCAGATTCTCACCTAAAGTTGCAACTATGCGAGTACGTACAGGGTCGGTCCCATCAACCGTTGAAGCTTCAAATACCCTGGCAATGCTACTTCCACCGCCACTACCCAACGCATTTTGTACGGTAAGGGCAGTGCCCGATGGAACAGTAAGCGTGGAGTCGTTCTCTACAGCAAGCTGTATACTCCCAGGGCCTACATCACCTGTAGTTCCACGTGCAACCCGGCACTCCAGAAGGACACAGTCCTTACCTGATCCAGATGGGTTGTGGAGGACAACCGATGCAGCAGTTCCTTCGATGTCTACCGTTAGAGCGGTGCCAGCACCTGATGTTGCAGCACTAAACAGCACTCCCTTCTTTGCAATGTTATACCATTTACCCAGCGGGTTGGTGATGATCGCACCCATCGAGTCAATACGTACTGCATGTTCCCCCGCCAGATCACCTGGGTTTGCCAGTCCTACTTGGCCCCTTACAGTTTCAACCATGTCCCGTTACTCCCTTGAAGCTCGTGCTTCACGTAGTCTTTTCTATACCCCTGCGGCCACACATCGGGCTTCGAGTTCGTCGATCCTTCTGTACATCTGCTGCATACCAGACCAGGTAAACCACTGGGCCGCAGCCATGTTGATACCAGTCCAGGTGTGCCCATCTTCGTACTTGGTCATCTCCAGCACCCCGATATCGGCCAGGTGGCGCATGGCTGGTATCTCATGCAGAGGACGCTGCCCGTCCAGCTCGTAAAGGGCTAGCCCGAGAGACTGCACGTCATCGTGCCAAGGGGCCATCACGCCGTGACACTCAAAGGACTCCCCACTGTTCATTCCACAGGTCTCACATATGTAGTCAAAGACGCCGGTGGGGTGGGTAGCATTGTAGGTCACTACAGGAGGTGCCGCGTCAGTGATATGGAGGGCATCCTCATCTCCGGTACCCAGGTCCCCACCAGCACTGATGACGAATATATCCGATGCGCTGTTATCAACGCCTACAGCCCACTCTGCTCCACCAGTCAGCAGAAACTCCATCAGAGTATCACCGGTTGAGTCCTGCTCTAATCTAAGCGCTGCTATTACAGATGTGTCGTTGCGGTAGAAATTCATCAGGGTGTTTGTATTTGGGGTCGCTGTGCCTATACCGATGGCATCAACGCTGGCGTCCACGACAAATAGGTTAGCTTCGGTATCCCCTTCCACACGGAAGTCACGGTCATCTCCGTTCTCATTGACCACCGTCTCGGTATGCCCTATGGTGATCCGGTCCAGCTGGGTATTGCTGGTAGTGCTGGTCGGGCTCTGGATGATGAGGACGTTAGCCGACTTGTCCCAGAATATCTCGGCATACTCCTGCACATCTCCAAGCCGGAGTGCCTCTCCATCACCAGGTATTCTCGTTGTCATTGCTTGCTAACCTCCGCCTGTGAACTCCTGGGCCATCTCTGCTCTATGGGATGTCCTGCGCTGTCTGTTGGGATAAGTCTATATATGCCCCGTCCCTTGTGAAACCCTTGACGCGGAACCAGATTGTTACCCATTCCCCGCACTCAGGACAGCAAATTTGCTGATAAGTATAAGGGTCTCTCTTACCAGTAACGCCCGTGAAGGCTCTCTTTACGATGTGCCAGAGACTCATGTATCTCCTTCATTGTGGACCCCACGTCCTTACGCTGCTGTGGGGTCATAAACTGTTTGGCCTTTTCATCCTGCCTCTTCCAGTCCTTGACCACACTCTCCCGTGCCCAGTGCTCAATCTCCTGGATATAGTGCGGGTCCTTCATCTCTTCATCCGTGCCAAAGATGGATATGACCTCAGACCGAGACGTTTCCGAGTCAGTCACCCTGTATTGAGTTTGAGATTCCCACAATCCAAATATCATTTCGAGAAGAAGTACCTACTATTAGCGATGTCCGGGCATGGCTCCACCTTGCCGGTCAAGATCGTATCATTGAAAACATCATTGGCAAAGGCGGTACGACGTATGCTATACCGCCTTGCCACATGGGGTTCATTGGGCTGGCGGGCTTCAGCCAGTTCCTTCTCAGCTATCGGGGTACGAGCCCGAATAATCTTCTCCCACTCATCGCTCGGAGCCCCCTCAAAGTAAATATCTTGAGTCCTCCCTGAAATGGGATGCTTGAGCCGGTACTGTTGGGCCGAGACCCAGAACCCTACCATTGTCATCACGGTATGTCCCATTTGATGGGGGCGCACTCGGTGCTGACGCTGGCAGTGTTCCTCATCACACCAAGCTGAATAACGTCGTAGGTGGCGCTAAAGTCCACAAGCTCAACATTGCCAGCCGTGGCATTAGATGGACCTACCGGAGTGCCTGTGGCAGGCGCAGTGGCGTCTGCGGTACACATACCCATGCCCTTGATCTGTAGCCATCCATAGTCGTTGTTTGCCCAATCTACACAGGAGACTCCAAGAGGAGCATCCGTCGCTGTCGTGGGGTTCACAACGAAGTCGAAGCAATCATTGTGTACCAGTCCGACCTGTTCAGAAGTGGTCAGGGCCACGACCAGCCCATCCTCCTCATCAAGGTTAATAGTCAGGTTGGCTGACGCATTGGCAGCCAGGTGACTCTTTATCAGGTACTGGTGCCCCTGTTCGGTTCCAGCATCATTGATAATGAAGAAGCCATCAGCATACTCGTTAGCGGTGGCCGCAGTTGCCCCCAGGGTGGGGATAACCACTGTAGCTTCCGCCGCTGCCGCTGCAGACATGACCAAGTCCAGGTCATGGTTGGCAATGGCAGTAATGGTGGTCTGAACCAGAGCGACGGTCACAGCTTCACCGGCCAAAGCGTACTTGAACCACCGACCTGGGAACATATAGCCTTCAGTGCCGAGTTTGCGATTCTTGGTAGAGCTAACCTGTTTCTCCCAGCCAGGCTTGAGTTGAACAGTTCCGGGAAACGACATAGTATCCTCCTTCTTCGGGCTCTAATTTATCCCGTCATTGCCGATAGGGTAACTTGCTACAGAGGGCTCGGCAATGGTTACACCCTCTGTTTTCTTTCTTTTACGATTCTTTGCTTTGCGCTTTTCTCCATGCCCTGGCCGCTGCCGCACAGCCATGCACCCTTCAGTCCGGCAAGAGCTTCCAATGGGCTTGTCGTACTTGTGGCGATGCGGCTGTACCACAGGAGCAACGATATCTTCCTTCTTGGCATAGTAGGCTGCCAGTACCGCTTCCGCTTCTTCTACAGATATACCCTGGGGCAGAGTTAGCCCAAAGGTCGAAGTCTCTGTGTAACTTGTGACCTCTTCATCAAACTCCAGGATTCCGGTTGTCATCGAAGTAGTTTCAGATAACTCGAAGTCACCGCCCTGGGCACCTACTACACGCCTGGGCATAGGCACAATGTCCTCATCCCTCGGTGGAATAAGACTCCATCCATTAGCGTGATACATATCCCGGTGGTGAACGTCTGTTGGCAGCAGGTTAGGCAGGGGAGTACCATCCTGGCGATACCACTGCGCCTTCGGGGGCGTGGTGGTATTCAGCTTCAGGTGGTATCCCCGCTGCCCTAGCTCCTGCTCTATTTTCTTGGCTTCCTGGAACTGTCTAGAAGTAGGCATCTAGCCTCCATTCACTATGCGCTGGTGCTTGGGTCAGCGGCGTCGTAGAGAAGGGAGACACCTAGCGTGTCGTCTAACTCGAAGGCCGCAAAGTCGGTCACCACGTTTAGCTCCCACGCCCTGAGTGAAGCATCCCGCTCACGTTCCTTCCCGAATGACTTCTGCTCAAGTATCCCAAGGGCCATCTTGTCCATGATGACCCCCGAGGCGTCATCAGAGCTATCGCGGGTTATCTCACCAGTCTCGAAGACATGGGAACCGTTGATACGAATACCGGTCCAGTAGTTGTTCAAAAGGCGGGCGGGGTACCCTTCAGGCAGGGGACGAATCTGGCCGCTACCCACAGTGGTCAGGTCCTTAGCCAACCGAGCCACAGCGTTGGGGTGATGTACAATGTTCAGCGCTGTGCCTACCTTGTCGGTCTTGGCAATGCTGATACATGCGGTAACATTGGCTGCCGTGAACTCGGCTCCAGCCGCACCATACTGGGTTCCACCATTCAGGGCAGTAAAGAGCCCTATAAGCTCCGTCTCTCGGAGGCGAGTGTAGGCGTCACCCATCTGTTTCCCAGGCACTTCCCAGGTCACTGCCGTGTTCTCACGCAGGAGCTTGTCAGTCATTATTATCTTGGCCCCAAACTCCCCGGTGGTCACTGCGACATTGGTCATCCCCAGCTCTTCTTCATCCACCATGTCAATACCATCGGTGAGGGCTCGTATGGTCATCTGGCCGAACTTGGGAAAGTTAGCAGTATCGTGGCCCTTCTTCAGGGTGTAGTGCTGGACGAGACCATAGACCGGCGCGTTATGCTCCATCGTGTACCTGGCGGTGGTCATCATCTCCCTCGAAGCACTCTCAAGCTGTCCTGTGCTAGCAATCTGTGGCATTGTTCACTACCTCCTGTTATTGCGCCTTTAGCTTGTCGTATAAGGCGAAATCGGCATTGGTCCAGTCGCCTGTCTTGGACTCAAGTGCATCCATCTGCCTGTCTCTGTTATTCGAGGCGTGGGGGGATGGACGGTTATTATCCATTCGCTGCTGCGGTGGCACCTGGGCCTGCCGAGACTGGGCACCCTGGGCTTTTAGCCCCATGACTTCCATCTCCGGCTCACTGTTGGCCTTCATCAGCTCATCTATCGGAACACCGAACTGCTTGTGGTAATGCTGAGCAAAGGCCCACTTGGCTTGCCGCTCATAATCCTGCATCGTAGCCTGATCTTGTTGACGCTGCCGGTCCTGATGTATCTGAAGCTTCTGCTGCTGTAGCTGCTGGAAAGCCATCGTGTTACGCTGGACATCTTCGGGAGTGAACCCCTGCTGCTCCAGAGATTGCCGGTATTGAGCTGCCTGGTGCTGCATGAACTGCTGTACCTGCTGCTGCTCAAGCTGGGCGGTGCGCTGCTCCTGCTCGGCCAGTTGTTGCTGATACGCCGTAGCCTCCCATTGCCACTGGGCCTGTAGCTGCTCTTGGGTCGGTTGGGCTGTGGACGGTTGGGCAGGTAGCCCATTGGTATCAGCTTGTGCAGGTGGCTGGGTGTCTGTAGGAGTCTCATTCTGATCAGGAGAAGGCGCCGAAGTATCTTCGGTAGACTCTTGGAACTGCACTTCTTCTTGAGTGTCATCCGACTCCATCTCACTGGTAGGATCCTGAGATGGAAGAGTGTCTGGAATATCTTGCTGTGTGTCCTGCTGCGTAGTCACAGTGACGGCACCTCGCCAAATAAAAAAGTCGCCAGGAACATTCCTGGCGACTTGCGCACTTAAGCTTGGCGACGGAGCGCACTTATTTACTTTGATTTATATATGCTACTAAGAATGTAGCACAGGCTTTATTCTCCTGTCAACCCAGATGAGTTCTCCGCAGCAGCGACACTTTGCGACAAGTATCCCCCCCTCCAGGTGCTCGGCAAGCTTCTTGCCGCATCCAGGGCAACGGACTGTCTCAAATGGCTTCTCTTGCATCATCTTGCTGCACCTACCTGCTGTCGCTGGCCCAATGGACGTACCTGGTTCCTGTACCCACTAAACCAGGGCCGACCTGCACCCTCAATCATTTGCCTGCGAAGCTCCTCTACTAACTGTACTACAGGCGGCATGTCCTCTAGCCAGGTATCCCGCTGCTGTAAATCGTAAGTCCTGATCTGAGGACCATAAGTGTTCTCTAGCCACTGGTACATAGTTACCTCAAGCATCTGCCAGTCCTGGCTGGTCATAAAGGGGCGCTGCTTCAGGAACTTATCCCGCTTCTCATAGTAGGCATCCAGGGCCTGGTCTTCGGGCCGCTGGTTCTCCGCCTTCCACTGCTCCAGACTACCAGCGTTCTCAAGCCTGGACTGTTGCTTCCATAGCAGTTCCCTCTTGGCAGAGTATTCAGTCATTATGCGGCCACGCTGGTCATCGTACTTCTGCCGGGTCATATTGGGTGCCCCATTCCATAATGACCGGGCAAGTGCCGTGATCCTGTCTACACGCTGCTGCCGGTTGGACTCCTGGTCATCTAGTATCCTTCTTTTCTCAGCACTGGACTGGTAGTAGCGCAATTCGTCAGCCTGTGCCGATAACCGTTGCAGGTCAGGGTTATTCTTCTCTGCGTCCCTTTGCTGTGCTCGGTTAAGGTCCTTCCACTCTCGAACAGGTTGACCATCAAGGCGCATTAATCCAGAGTTCTTGGCATCATCATCCCTGGCGTCACGTCGTAGTTCTCCGGCTGTAAGCCCTCTTTCTCTTAGCCCCAAGAAGCTTGCGATTGGAGACTCAGGGCCAGGATAGTTTACATCCCTGCCCTGCAACTCTCTCTGTATGGCCGCCTCAGCAAAAGGTTGTGCCGGAAAAGGTAACACGTCCTGAGCCAGGACCTGCAGCGCACCAATGGGACTTCTTGTCTCTTCACCCATGAATCTACGACCTATTGTCACGTCAATAACATCTGATGTGAGGGGTGCTGCAAGGCCACGATAGCTTTGAAGGCCTGCACCCAAGGTGCCTAACAGATCTCCCTCAGTGATCTCCTCACCAACATTGCCAAACCTTCGCAGAATGGATACAGTGACTCCACCCACTCCGACTTGGGAATCTCCCATCCTGACCGATAGAAACCCACCAGTACGTGGGTCGAACAGCTTGGGAACGCCATTCTTGCCCTGTCGTGGGTCAAGCAAGTCCCACTGCCCTGTTGCCATAGCAACTCCAGTCATCAATGCAGCAGACCCAAAGAGAAATTGCCCGACAGCCCTCCGTGCTATCCGTCCCCGTACTCCACCCTGGGCCAGGCTTCCCATCAGTGCCGTTCCTGCCCTCTGATATCGTGGAGCAAATAGCCCAAATGCCCCTTCCAAAGCTCGGCGGTTTGCCGTTACCCCCAGAGCGCGGCTGGATGATAATCCCACAATCTGGTCTATAACATTGGTCAATTCCCTAAGCTCGGAATCGCTCTTGGCGATGTGACTCAGAGACTTATGAAGCTCTATCCGCGCAACGTCCAGGTAAGTATTGAAGGCAGTCCCAGCACGACGGAAGGCAGCACCAGCAACGGGCACCTTCCCCAGTCCACGTTGAGAAGCAATCAGAAACTCGGAAGACCCAAATGGAACGGAGCTAGTGCTGACCATTCTCTGAATCACCGCTTGGTTCTCTGGCCTCGTCAAATACAAGGAGGCAAACTTGGGATTAATAACGCTTGCCATAGATACGCCAGCAGCCTTACCCCATGCCACCGGGCGATACGGTGCGGTAATGACACCCTGGATGAGCAAGAACCCCGGGTCCAGCCCTGTGCCCAGTGCCCTGATAACGTCCTGGACATTGGATATTCTACCTATCACTTCTAAAGGTTTGTCTCCAATAACACGATTGATGTTATCTGCCATTTCTTGGGGCATGACCACATTACGAAACGCAGGGTGGGAAACCATAGCTTCCCCTCTCCCTACCTCAGAACCAATCTTTATTCCCGGCACTGAACGTATGTTATTGGCCAACAGTTGGTCTGCCTCGGCTTTGCCTGCTGCTTCAAGAGTAAGCCGCATAACTTCTGTGGGATCAGTCATGTAGGCAACCCCGCCTTCTTCGACTCCCTGTTTTTGGCTCTCCCAAATACGTTCTTGCTGTTGAGTTATTTTCTTTCCTATACGCATCCTTCCCTTACCACCACGTTGAACCGTTCCGATGGGGATACGGGGGAAGTATCTGCCTGCACCCATTTCCACTGAGACATTTATCTGTCTAATAGCATCACTAAAGTCTAGTTGCTCCGCGACTTCTACTCCCCTACTCTTCAGAGAAGTTAGGTTCTGCTGAAGAAGACTATGGGCACGACGAGCGTATTCAGCCTGGGTTGCATTCAGGGGATAGCCCTGTGGTGCGGTCAGAACATCCCCGATATATGGACTTGTACCCTCTGAAATGGCAACGTTGGTCACCCTTCCGAGCCTATCAACCCTGAATGGCCTGCCCAGTTCTTCAAGGTACGCCACCGCAGCGGTGGCACGAGACTCAGCAGCGTCCATGAGTATCATACGCCCAATCATCATGCGCTCTTCTGGTGCGATTGCCGCCGCCGATGGGTTTATCTGCTCCATAACCTGGGGCATCTTGTCTAGTTTCTGCCCAAGGGTACGCATCCAGTTATCCTGGAAGTTTATGTCCATCGTGTGCTGAAGTCCCGGTAGATCGGTAAGCACCGGGTCTTTGGATATAATGGCCCCTGGCACAGAAGAGGGGGTCAAGCTCCCTGCACCAGGGGCAGGACGAGGAGGGGTGATGGTAGGAATATTACGAGGTATGTTGCGCCCTATCTGACGTGCTCCGGCCCGCACTGCGGTCTTTGCTCCAGCGAGGGGTACATTAGCTACAGGCCCCCCAAGCGGTAGCTCAGCAGCCATCTGAGCATAGATAGGTAACTCCCTGTATCGTTCTATGGCTTCGTCACCACGGGTTAGCTCACCCTTGAACAGGTCAGGCAAGGTCACTGCCACCCCAGCGCCAAAGGGTTCACCAATACGCTCATTGAATAACTCAAGCCCCTTGAATAGCGTCCGGGGAAGGAGACCGAGACCAGGGCCTGATGTGGGCATACCAATGCTTTGCTCCAGGTTAGGCGGGCCTATCTCCGGCAGCACGTCAGGAGCCGCACCACCAAGACGCATCAACCCTTCAAACTCCTGGGTCTGGCTGAAGGGGTCCCTGGTGGTAGCTGCTATCTGTCGGCCTACCTCCGGGGATACAGGCTGGCGAACAGGGGCTGCTGCCGGTTGTGTTGGCTGTGGCGGTTGGGGCGATGGGTTCCGTCCAGTACGAATCATGGTCTCCAGCTCTGAGACAGGCCCCTTCTCCGCCGACAGGCCATAACGCACCCGCCGCGCTTTTTGCTCTGCCGTTAACTCGGTAGACTTGGGCACAGGAGTAGGCTCCGGCATGTCAGGGGATAGCCCATACCGCACCCGCCGTGCCTTCTGTTCAGGAGTTAACTCACGCCGTCTTGGGTCTGGCATCAGAACGTCAGCCACCTTGTCCTGGGATTAAATCGCTGGTTCACTTGTCCCCGCGCCTCCGGTGGTAGGGCCGAGAACCTGCTGGTAAAGGGATACTGACTCAGGAAGTCCTGGAACCGCAGTGTTGGTGGCTGCCCCGACTGGAGCTGCTGGCCCACCGCTCCCAGGTACTCATTCTGTACCTGACCAAAGCGGTTGGCCCAATACCTACCCTGGTTGGAGCCCTGCCCGGACCTTGGAAACATATTGGCAAGCTGAGTCTGAAACCCAAGCTGGGGCATGTCCTCAAAGAGGTCCCCATAGGGCCAGGGAATGTTGCCGAACCCCTGGGTGGTCACTAGAAGTACCCCCGCTGCCTGGCTGCCTGGAGAAATGGCGTGGGTGACCCTACACCGAAGGTGGATGCCAAACGACGAATGGCATCCCGGATAGGACCTGCGAATATGGGATTAATGCCCTTGGTCGCCACTAGTTCCAATGCCTGCCTTTGTCTGTTCAACGCACCAGATGGATTATCAGGGTCTTCATAAATCCCGGCTAGCACATCCTGTATCGCATTGCGATCCATTTCTGTTCGGTTTAACGCATCTGCGATCTGACCTAGACGGGCTTGTAGAGCACCCCTTGTAGCGAGTGGGTTACCTAGAAATTGACGAAATGTGTTAGTCCCCTGGTCCCCTTCTGGGAAGAAGGGCTCCATGAACTGGTACTGACCGAAGAGTGGGTCAAACTGTCTGCGGGCATAGGCAGCTGCGAAGGGAGTGAGGGTCGTTCCAGTCTGTAAAGCTGCATTACGCTTTTCTAACATAGTGCCCAGAGGTATATCCTGTCGTATTGCATCGTCCCAATTGGGACCACCAGATGATACAGTAGCGCCCGCAATGGCCCTGTTGAACCAGCTTCGCAGCGCTGCGGGATCGGACAGCAGTGCCGCTTCACCCACTGGGCCTCGTGATGGCCCAAAATCAAATGGCGATATATTCCCCTGCTGCATTGTGTTCAGGGGGAACCTGGGGTTAGCAGTCCCTATGTTAGTCCAGGGATTGAAAACCGGGTAGTTGCTGAGCAGAGACTGTGTGGTCATTTGATCACCTCCTTAGCTATCTTCCACCTATACTTGGTGCGTTTCCCGAACTCTGCCCAAAGAAGCCTCGATTTGCCAACTCCTGCAAGAACGGTGTCTGCCCACCTGTGCCAAAGAGCTCATGCAATCGCTGGATCGCAGCAATTATTGGGCCTTGAAAGAGTGGATTGATGCCAGCCAGGGCAGTCGTGTACGCTGCCTGTAGCTGGGTCTGGGGGTCCTGGTACTTGGTCTGGGTAACGAACTGGGATAGGCCCTCTTGTGTGGCAATTTCATCAGGGCTGCCTGGCATCGGCATAGCCAATGCCGCCAGTATTTCCCCCATCCTGCCCTGGAGTTGTCCTCTTATATCAGGTGCCCCTGATAACCTCTGGAGTATAGCATCATCTCCAGAGCCGAGGAACTGCTGGAATTCCTCGAAGGACGGGTCAGATGTTGGCACAGCCAGGGGCTGAAGCATTGCCCATTGATCAAATAGATTGCCTGGCCGGTTGCGGTCAAACCTGCCTTGAGCAAAGTTCGACGCGAAGTTTCCCAAGCCCATCCCAGCTACACGGCGGCGGGCCTGACTCCGCAATGCCTGTGGGTCTTCGATAATACCCATCTGGCGTACAAGCCAATTAATTGCGCCTTCAGGTGCCTGTCCTCCTGGGGGAGGATTATCCCTGAACCAGTTGTCGTATAGCCTGACAACATCTTCCAGGTTCAGGGTCCCAGTATTCCAGTCAGCAAATAGATCGTCGAGACCAGTTACTTCTGGACGTGGTGGTTGGGTGCCAGGGTCCCTACCAAAGTCACCGCCTGGGTCATCTCCAGGTGCCCCAGGCTGTCTTCCTCCCCCAGTATTTCCACCACCCCCAGACCCTGCACCGCGGCCAGGGCCTCCCCCAAGGAGTTCATCAAGCTCAGGTGTTTGCCCACCACGACCAACATCCAAGCCAGGGTCTATTTCATCTTCTGGTGGGGGCTCCACTCTTGGCGGGCGTATCAGGTCCCCAATAGGTGGCTTGATGGGGCGTACTGGAAGGGAGAAGTTGGGCTGAGCTACATCCCCTGGGGAGAACGCGGGCGATAAGGTATCGCCAGAGAAGTTTGGGGTGCCCATTTGCCCAATATCCATAGGCCCAGGTGAGCCTATCAAACCCATAGGGCCAAAGATTAGCTCATTCAGAGACTCCAGCTCCGGGTTGGGTGGCCCCACTGATGGGATATCCTGTGCCATTTCTGGGACCAGTCCAAGTAACCTGAAAAATAGCTCGTCGTTTGCTCGTGGGTCTCGGTGAGTCGGCATGTCCCTTCCTTATCCGTATATATCTAAGGAATACCTAGCTGTCGTGCGAGGTCTGAGCCCTGGGCTCCTGGTCTTGGTGTTCCAGGTGGAACCAGTGGCCCCGCCTGTGGCGTCGGCACAGGTGGTGGCACTCCAAGCATAGCACTAGGGGCAACCTGTGGAGGTATTCCAGGACCTTCTGGGCCCCCACCGTTGCCATTAGTGCCTGGAATAGGTGGAATACCCATTCCGCCACCCATCATGCTCTGCTGCATTGCCAGGGTTATCATCTCCTGAAGATAGATCATTGCCTGCTCACGTTTCCCCTGCCTGGCACTCGCCTCAAACAGGGTCAGCATCGCAGCCATTGGGCTGGCCGACTCGGCCATCTGCGCCTTCACAGCGTCATCCAGCTTGTCGGCGTCCTGGATGTGCAGAACTTCATCACGGATATACAGGTCGGGAAGTAGTGGCCGTGGCCCTTCCCTTGCTATCTGAGCCATCGAGAAGCGGGACACGTCATCTTGTGGTAGGTCACCCATCAGCTTGATGCGCGGTGGTGGCAAGTTATCAATCATTTCCGGGGTTATCTGCTCATCGAACCATATCCGGTCATTGTCTATCCCGGATAGCTGGAGAGCAGAATACTTGCCTTCGAGATACTGGCCGATAATGAGGTTGGATATGGATGTATAAGCCCTGGCCATTGCTTGTAGGCGTGGGTCTAGGGGGGCATCAATACCTTGACGCAGAGTATTGATAGCAAACCCCGACAGAGCAAACTGAATTTCCCCATACACACTGAAGGGCAGCGAGCCCCGCTGCATCTCTCCTGAGATAAGTCCAAGAAGCGGTCCCATGTCCTGGGCCGTTTTCAGCAGCTCTAAAGCCTCTACACTCTCTCCCTCTGCCAGGGAGAGTTCGGTCCCTTCCTTGTAGGGGTCCTCATCCAGGGTCTTGGAGCCATCCCGCGACTGCACAGCTATTGGAGGCTGCCGACTACGAGATGCAAGCTCCAGCATCACGGATATCAGCAGGTTATATTTCTCGAGCATCACCCTGTTGGGCTTGAGCACGCTCTCACCGTAGTCTTCGATGGTCGTAGTATCCCCACTCCGTGACTGAATGGGCGGCGTGGAGCCCACAACGGACAAAAATACAGGAACTCCCTTGGCATGATGGGGTTCAGGCTCCTTAACGAACTCATCTTTGACTACAACCGCGTTATGCTCCCTATCGTAGTAGTCATAGACATCGTAATGCTCCTCAGATGTCTGCTCTAATGAGGGCTGCCAGTCGTATTCGTCCTTCAGTTCTGTTGCGGTTTTCTGAAACTTGTAGCAAGCCCACATAAGGCCCTTTGTGCCCACTCCCCAGTAGGTGTGAAGTGGGTCCCAGGGGGTTATATCCACGTGGGTGCTGCTATCTTCGTCCTTGACCAGCAGCGCGCGGCCAAATGCAAAGCCACGGAGGGTCAGGAACCATGCAAGTTGGTCTTCTAGGGACGGTAAAAGCTGCTGATGAAGGCGCTCATTGGCAGCGTTGAACATGCCAATGATGAAATTCTCTTTCATGCTGGCCCGTTCACGGTCAGGGCGGTGCATGTTGCCCAGTGGCACCTGGATAGTCAGCTGGGCACCGACCATCCAGCTAATTATCTTGTTGGCAAAGACGTAGGGGTGATTGCTGGTGAAGCTCTGATACCCTTCACCAGCATCAAACTCGTCAAGACGCCAGTCCTCATAGTCCTCCTCCATCCGGTTGCGGAGGTCTATCGTGGCATCCTCATGTGCCTGGACCTTCTTGACTATCTCTTCTGCCGTTATATCAGGCATTTCACCACTCTCTAGGAAACAAAAAGCCACCAAGTATATAACCTGGTGACTAGCACACTGGAGGCTGGCGACTAAGCGCACTTATTCGGTTTTATCTGGAGCTAGGCCGTCTACCGGATGTATTCTGAGTCCATCTTCTTACCCTGATAGTCTCCCTGAAGGTGGACTTAGCGTACCCATACTTAGATACTATACCATAGGTACATGCCTTGATTCCATGATTGTTCCTGTCTTCAGGAGCATCCCCCACCGCGTGCCCTTCCTTGTCCGTCCTCCACCTGTACACCTGGGTTTCCCCGAGATGACTTGGCAGTGGGCATGGTGCCGCACCAAACTCACTCAGAACACCGGTACACTTCGGCGCAAAGACTATCTGCGGGACGTGGGACAGCGGGTCCGGCTTCAAGAAGGTCTTCAAACGCTCTATCCCCGCCATTATCCTGCCCCGGTTCCCCCCAGCATGGAGCCCGGTCTGGGCTAGCCAGGTCTCTGCCACCGATGTCTGGGAATGGTGAGCATCTTTGTAGTGAGGGTCAGACACCAGGTACTTGACCTCTTCTTTCCACCATTCCCTGGATCGTGCAATGTGGATAATGTCCTGAGTGATCAGTCCCTGTTCATATATCTCATCAAAAACTCTGAACTGCCCTCCTATCTCCTGCGCCACCATCAGAGCATGGGCGGACTGAGAGCCATATCCTGGGTCTTCCCAGAGATATATAGGGTGGCCGGGCTCGTACTGGACCTCCTGAATGTGTATATCAGGCCTGAACTCGTGGAACACAAGGCCCCTTGGGGGTGACGCTATCCCAGCAATGCGCTCCATGAAGAAGTCATCGCTGCTCTGATCCTCCAGCCGCTTAATCTCCGGGTCATCCCTCCCACGAGGGAAACGATATACGTTAGTCCATGACGGAATTCGGAAGCTCTGCTCATCACCATACCCTCCTGCCCATGCGTTGAGCAATGAAGGATACCAGCCCAGGCTACCCTCCAATGTGCCACACATGAATATCCAGCCCCGAGAAGCCGCCACACGGCTCTGAAGCCGGTTATACACATTCAAGTCCATCTGTGCCGCCTCGCACATGATAACCCCATCCGGTGATTTCATCACCAAGGACCTGGGGTCCTTGGCACTCTTGGTCTCTATCCTGGTCCCGTCCATAAGCTCGATATACCCAGGGTCAAGACGTTTGCTCTGCTTCTTTAGCCATCCCAGTTTGGCAAAGTCCTCCATCAGATACTCGAACTCAGTCCGTGTCTTCTCATAGTCCGATGCCACCAACCAATAGAGCCCCGGCCCATCTTTCTCCGGTAATTTCCCCAACAGATACTTGCTGGCTACCACACTCTTCCCCGCCTGGTCCCCACCAGACACAAGTATGAACCGCTTCCTACTCCGTAGCACAGCCTCTTGCTCTGGCCCAGTGGGCTTGAAGCCCACTAGCGCATATATCTGCTGTGCCATCGTCCACTGTGGCGTGTCTACCGCGGTGGTCATTATCTCTTCGCCTTCTTCTTATCAGTTATGACTACCTCTTCTAACCTGGTATCTCCTGGCCCCTTTGCTCCTTCTGAATTGTCATACATATACACATCCTCCTACCATCCATCTCTAAGCCATGCACCCTCTCCCTACCTGCCTGCCGCTGCTGGAACAATGGTTGTGGTGGCTTTTGTCACTACTTGGGGCGGTCAAGTGACTCAAGTTTCTGGACTAATGCTTCAGCTTGTGGGCTAGTCTCTGCCCCCCGGCATCTTGCCACCATCCCCTCCCCCGGCTAGCGCCCTAGACCACGACGCCCTACTCGTCGGAGTCTATTCCGTCCGTATCTAGCCGGGCAGCTTTTCGTTACGTCAGTGGTGTAAGTCTGTCCACTCAATCCACATCCTTGTCTGCAATGTTAGTAATCTTGGTGGAGTCGTCTTTGATACCGTTGGCATTATCCTTGTACCAGCGCCTCATCTCCATCATGGTATCCTTGGCGGTATCGTCGCCGGTGATAGGCACATCGCCGTATTTTTCTCGCCAGTGGCCTTTGAGGGCGAAGATGATGAGGACTGGGTGGCACTTGGGGTCTCTGAGCCGGTCGAACATTATCTCTTCGAGAGACTCGCGGAAAGTTTCTTTGGCTTCTGTGAGGCGACCAGCGAAGCCAAGGAGGTCTTGTCTGAGCCAGCGGTAGAAGGTATCGCGAGAGATGTTGACAGCTTTGCAGGCGCTCGTGATAGTACCGGCTTCCTGGTATCTTTCGAGAACCTGGGTCTGTGTGAAGTAGATGCGACGGTGAGTGGTGTCAAGGGTATTGGGGTCGACCTGGTCTATCACGGTAAATCCTCCTTAGGTTGGTCTAAAAAAGAGACAAAACGTCCCAAGGTACGGCGTTAGGATAAAGTCAAGGGCTGCAATGTTTATAACCTTGTCATCCCTTGTGTCTACCCTGCTCTGGGCTTAACGGACCCTGGCCGCTAGGCTGTATCCGCCCCTGGCGTTGTGCCTCCCAGCTGTTGGGCTGGGACGCCTCCCTCATTATGGCACCCTGTTAGCCAGGACCCACAGGAGTTATGTCTTGTGCTCCTGCCAGAGCTATTGGGCCAGCTCTGTAACACCTGACCAGTTTATCGAGTTCGTGGTCCCACCTCATCCTTAGTATACCACACCACAATGTAACGTATTTTAAATCAACCATTACCTGTGGTTTGCCTATTGACAAGTCAGGGAATCTATGATATTATATCTGTAGGGTCAACAAAAACACGAAAGGGGTGAGCATGAAGACGGAAGTTCAGGTCAGCCTTGCCGAGCACAGAAAAGACGAAACCATGAGGGTCCTGTACACAATGACGCGAAACTTTGACACGGTCGCTGACGCCGAGAAAGCTCTGGAACTGGTCACCACCATGATGGACATGGGACAGGCCGATAATAAAGCAATCCTCACCAGGCTTTTGGCATAGGTCAGATGGTATGCGTAGGGTCAACAAAAACACACGAAAGGGAGGGCAACTAACTATGGCACAGACAGGGGAAATAGGAACACATGCAACTACCATAGCTCAAGACGCAGGCACCTATGTTGTCACATATCACAGGACACACGTAGTCATGTGGGACTCCGAAGAGATACGCCTAAACACTGAGGGTTGGCACACCACTACAACCAAACTCCGAATGAACCAGGCCAGCAATCAATTTAATCTAGGCTACCATGTGTACCAAAAAGACTATCATTGGTTCGTAGGCTTCAACAGTCAAGTGCTCCCATTTGAGGACGGGATGATACTCAAGCGATGACAGTCTAGCGTCGAAATGAACTCTGGTCAGTGGTCTAACCCTAGATACCCAAATAATAAGGAGTGATATGAAATACCAATTAATCAAACATAACTCAGGAGAAGTCTTTGCTGTGCAACACCAAGGCACAAAGTTTTATGGGGTGTGTGGCCCACTCCATCACTCAGAATACAACGCTGAAGCTCTTGACCTTACAATATTTGAGTATACCTCCGAGGATATAGAGTGGCTGAATGACCATTCGGTAGAAATGCTCCCTTATTCAGATGTGCAGTATGGGTAAGATAGAGCTAACCCTGTATCAGTGCGAGCGCTGCGGCCACATCTGGTTGCCGCAGCGCAACACTCCACCCGAGGGACCTGTAGCTTGCCCCAAGTGTACAAGCAGGCAATGGAACATGCCCAGGATATACCCGCCACGGAAGAAGAAGGAGCACCCATGATACATCTTGAAGCAACGCCAGAAATCAAGGTAATGGCTCAGAAAGCTTTCCCGAGCTATACAGGTCGCACATTCAAACTG
>Ga0114899_1000891_pt1 | contig 19155 bp, 20 predicted proteins | sample MalvireepMed_215_FD_83497 | JGI IMG/M metagenome (GOLD analysis project Ga0114899, IMG submission 83497) | Marine viral communities from the Global Malaspina Expedition - Malaspina viral metaG DeepMed_215 | ecosystem: Environmental > Aquatic > Marine > Oceanic | place: Mediterranean Sea...
AGACATAAAGGAGAAAAACAATGTACAAAAGAGAGAAACTGACTATTGAAGAAGAGCTTGCATTTATGCAGCATGTAATCAATAAGTACAAAAGAACTAAAGCAAAGAAAACACGAGACTACGGTGGTCTAAAACATTACAGACTTGGTCTGGTGGGACACATTTCCGATATTGCAAGAAAGACAGAAAGGCTTGTCAATCTGGTGATACGAAAAGGAAATTTTAACATTGGAGACCTGCCGGAAAGCGAAGAGTTGCTGGATGACACCGTTAATGATTTATTGGGGTATGTAATAATGCTCCTCCATGAAATTGCAATCCAAAGATACGAAAGAAACCTTAAAGACAGACGAGAAAAATACCAACTGCTGCAAGATAACAATGACGGTGAATAGCTGCCCCATGTGTAACGCTCCATTGCATTGTGGTATTGAAAAGTGTGTGACTTGTGGTTTCTGTATATCTTGCGGAGGATAATTGTTCAGCAGGTGGTTCGGAAAAACGGATGATGGCATTATGCGATTTCTAATCATTTATCACAAGCCTGAAAGCAAGATGTTTGCAAAACATATGACAAATATGTTTGCCGACTTGATGTATCCTGTCACTTGCTGCCATGGGATGCCAACAAAACAACAAATCAAAAGTGCCAACAGAATATTTTTACTTGACTTTGGAGTTGAAGAAGACGAGACCAGCACACACATTAAATCATATAGACACATGCGTGGTCGTCCAGTATATTTAGTGCAGCAAAGCAAAATAGACTGGGACATTCAGTTTACTGGATTGCAAAGAATGGCTACCAGCTTGAAAATCATGGCTGTGCTTGGTCACACAGCTGACCCAACTTGTCCAATCGGAGGGTTCCACGAAATGCACTATCCGTATACTGTCACGCCAAATTACGGTAGCGGAAATCCAAGTGTTGTGTGTTATGATGGCGACCTCCCAAAAGAATTCAATCAGTTAAATCCAGAATTACAGTTCAGAAAGACCACTTTTTCAGAGTGTTCATACTACTTGCATTTTGACGACATCTCTCCTTCTTTATATACTTACAGAACACTGAAAGCAATTTTAAACCAGAAACTCCCTATATTTTCAGAGGATAATGCGTCTTCGACACCTATAGGCTGCACAACATATAATTCTAGGAAAGTTATCAGTCGCAAAGAGACTGATATGCAATATTGGGATAAGGTTGACAACAATTTTGATTTCGTAAAGGCACACAACGAACCAATAAAAGTATACAACACCATCAGGATGCTGCTGAAGAATGTGGAGTAATGAGTTAAAGATTAATCGCCAAGTAGCGGAGAACCTGTCCAAAAAGGACATGATTGGAATTCCAAATACTGTTGTTCACTACTTTTGTGAGAAGGCTGGAAATATTTACAGGGATATTGACGCCAATTCAGTATGCTTAATTGACGGAGTCAAAACCAAAGTAATCATCAGGCCTGTAGACAGGCATGATATCTTAATTCCAGAGAATGATGTTGATTATGAACAATGGGTCTTTGGGTTTTTTGAAGGATCTTTCATAAAAATAATAGGCTGGGCTGATAAAGAAACAGTCCTGAATGTTCCGCTTCGTGTATTTGGATACTGGAAAGAAGGAGAAGAAAAGGATGACGACAGAGTCAGAATTCTTGAGAGAGGAACCTTCAGAGAGATAAGCGACCTGATACAAATTGAGAAAGAAGAGAAGGAAGAACTGCAAATTGTCAAGCAAAGGTATGTTCCCCTTCATTGTCACAATCAGTATTCAATAGGTGATGCTTATGGAAAGCCTGAACATATTGCTAAAAGGCTTTATGAAAAAGGATTTGATGCTTATGCAATTACAGACCATGGAACACTTGCTGGTAATTATCAAATGCAAATGGCACTACTGGCTGAAGGTGTAAAACCAATTCATGGCATAGAAGCATATATTGTTGAGACTGACAAGAGATATTCTCACATGACCATCCTTGTCAAAGACAAGAAAGGCTGGGAAAATTTGCTAAAACTGAATACATTGGCTGTGCGAGAGAACTTTTACTACAAGCCACGGATGAAGATTGAAGAGATATTTGACCACAAAGAAGGATTAATACTTTTGAGTGGATGTCGTGGCGGAGTAGTTGCTTCAAGGTATTTTGCTGGTGAAGAAGACAGAGCAGAGCAAAGAGTTGTAATGCTACAGAAACATATGGGTGATGATTTTTACTTGGAACTGATGCCACACGCAGTCAGGGAGCAGATTGAATACAATGAGTTTATATATGGATTGTCAAAGAAATATGATATCAAATGTGTGCTTACACCAGATGCGCACTACTGTGACAAAGAAGAAAAGAAGTATCACGATGCAATTACTGCAATCAATTGGCGGAAAAAGTTCCAAGAAGGTGGCTATGATACCGACACATATTATTTGCTCACAGACAATGAAGTCTTGGATTTGATAGAAGAGCACCACCCAGCTATAGGCAATGCTGGTGAAATGCTGGCAAATACCATGGAGATATCAGATAAGTGCAATTTTGAAATCCATCCACCAGAAGAAGATGACACTCTTCCTAAATATAAAATACCTGAATTTGAAGAAATCCTGCACAAGAGCGATAACTTGCAGGACAATTACTTGTGGCACTTAATTGTTTCAAGTGACAGATACAAACCTGAATACAAAGAACAGATTGAGTTGGAGTATCAGCGAATAACAGATAAGAAATACACAAATTATTTCTTGATTGTTTGGGATTATGTGAAGTGGTGCAAAGAGAATGGAATTCTGGTAGGACCAGGAAGAGGCAGTGTTGGTGGCAGCTTGCTAGCGTATGTCATTGGTATTTCAAATGTAGATCCAACAGAATACGGTTTGATTTTTGACAGATTCATTTCTGAAGTTAGGAAGGATATGCCAGATATTGATTTGGATTTTGAAGACGACCGCAGGAAAGAAGTGCTGGAATACATCAAAGAAAAGTATGGAGATGAGCATTCAGCCAAAGTCATAACCTTTTCACACTGGCATGCAAAGGGTGCTTTGAGAGATGCTGGTCGTATTTTTGATATTCCCAAGTCCAGAATAAACAAAATGTGCAGTCTGGTTGTCACTAGGTCTGGTGGAGACGCTAGGTCTGACTATTGTTTGTTTGACACATTCAATGAATTTGAGCAAGGAAAGGAGTTTTACAAAGATTATCCTGAAGCCAGTGACATTGCAATGGGGCTTGAGAGTCACATTAGGCATGTCGGAGTGCACGCAGCAGCCTTGTGCTCTACAGAAAAACCAATAGGTGAAGTTGTTCCTGTGTCAAAAATCAAAGGTGAGATTGTCACCAGCTGGGATAAAAAGGACACTGAAGACATGAAAATCATCAAATTTGATATTCTGGGTCTCAAAACATTGAGTGTTATCAATAGCACATTAGCCCAAGTTAATGGTTTAAGTCTGCCAACAAAGTTTGACGACCCCAAAGTATATGATAATGTGTTCAAAAAGGGCAAATGCTTGGGAGTATTTCAGTTTGAAACATCTGGCCTATCCAAACTATGTAGACAGCTAAAAGCGGACAATTTTAAGCAGTTATACGACATTACAACACTTTACCGTCCTGGTCCATTGCACAGCGGTGAGACTGCAGACTACATACAGAGGAAAAATGGAGAAAAAGAATGGAGTTTTGACCATGAATTATTGGAGCCAATAACCAAAGATACACTTGGTTTGGTGCTTTACCAAGAGCAAGTGATGCGAGTGATGCACGACATTGGTGGTTTTACTTGGGCCACCTCTGAATCTACCAGGAAAGTAATTACCAAGAGTCAAGGTAAAAAGGTGTTTGAGAAGCTGCGGAAGGAGTTTGTTTACAATGCTGTTCATGAAAATGGTTTGGGAGAGAAAGAAGCAGAACACATTTTCAATGTTGTTAGCATGTTTGGCTCTTACGGATTCAATCTGTCACACGCAGTTGAATACACAATGATAAGTTATTGGTGTGCATGGCTCAAAACATATCACCCAAAGGAGTTTTTTGCATCTTTAATGTCAAAAGAGAATGACAATTATCAATTGAGCAATTATATCAAAGAAGCAGAAAAAGCAGGAATTGATGTGTTGCTACCAGATATCAACGAAAGCAAGGTTGGATTTATTGCAACTGATATTGGCATCAGAGTTGGGTTTGCCAGCATCAGCAGCATTGGCAAGAAAACTGCAGGAAAACTTGAAAGACACCAGCCCTATGCAGGCTTGAGTGATTTTATCAAAAGAGCAAAACCAACAATCACAATTATCAAAGCACTTGCATGCTGTGGTGCTCTTGATGGATTCAAGCTGCCAAGAAAATATGCTTATGAAAATCCCAAGTCTGTGATTGATGGCCAGATGCCCATTGATATTGACGAATGGGGAGTTATGAAAAGACAAGAAATGGTAAACCAATATGTCACGCTGCCACAGGAAAAAGGTCTGATTGAAAAATATAAAGACCCATTTGAAGGGCTTGCTGATTACGAACCAATAGGGAAATTAAGGTTTACAGATTATGTTGCAGAGAGATGGATAAAAGGTGTTGTCACTTTCATTAATTTCAAGCAAGAAGGACTGGAAGGAGACTGGACAATGTTTGATAATGTTCTTGAAAGAAGATATGCACACCTTAATATTGATGATGGGACAGGTCAAGTGCTTGTTCATTTGGCGCCAGAACAATATACATTTTACAAACATATACTTGAAAGAGTGAAGGGCATCCCTGTTGCAATCAAAGGACACAGCATTCCTAATTTCCAAAAGATATATTGTGACGCCATGTTGGTTCTGGATGATATTGATATGACAAACCCAATTCTAAAATATTTTGATGACAGGTCCGAAGATATTAAACAGTTGAGAGCCTTGAATAAATTTGCAGACATAGGAGTGGTGTCGCAGGTGAATTATAAGGTCAGCAAAAATCGTAACCCATATGCAAAAATAAGGACAAAAGAAGACGATTTTATGTTGGTATTTGAATTAGACGGCGATGTATTTGTAGCAGGAGAGTTATTGCTTTATACAAAAAATGACAATTTTGGGAAGGTGCTTGCTCGTGTTAAGTAAATCAAAAATATCAACATATGAACAATGTGGCTGGAAATATAAGAAACAGTACATAGATAAAATCCCATCACCGCCAACTGCTGCGATGGAGAGAGGAACAAACATACACAAGGTTTTGGAAGTAATTTATAAAGATCCTCGCATACTGAAAGCAGAAAAAGAAGAAGACTTTCTGGAAATCATTGAAGACCATTCAGAAAATATAGCAGGAGACGCTATCTGGAAGAATCATTTTGCCAAATTCAATGCAGAACTGATTGAAAACACAGGAACCTGCATACCTAAAATAATAGAAGGCTACATAAAAGACCACAAAATGGGATTGAATGGTATTGTTGACAGGGTTGACTCTTGTGATTCTGGTTGGATTGTGATTGACTACAAAACTGGAAATTATAAAAAGACACTTGATGATGTAAACAAGTTAGAGCTTGCAGTGTATTCCATTTTGGTTATGAGAAAACACGGTGGCAAAGTTGCATATATAGGAATCTATTATGCTGACAAGGGGAGACTAGTTGTGGAAGAATGCAAGCAAGAGTATGTTGAGAATGCTTTGGGAAGAATGGAAGCAGTAAAAATCGGGATACGGCAAGGCAACTTTCCAAAGAAACCATCTTGGAAGTGTAAATTTTGTTCATATGCAAAATCAATACACTGTGAATATGGTTGAAACAATGTATTTTGATATAGCATTTCCACAACGGAAAATCATGCGCACTGATGATATGGACAAGTATTATAAACTTGTAAATCAGTATAACGGAAAAAGATCCATATACAGAAGTGTTTACAACTATAAGGAATCGCAAGAGAACAGAGTGGTTCCCAGCAGTGCTATAATTGATAAAGTGTATTTTGATTTTGATGGAGCAGATGCTTTTTATCAAATGGACAAATTGCATGGATGGCTTGTGGGAAAAGATTATGCTCATCAAATTATGTTTAGTGGCAATAAAGGATACAATGTGTATGTTTTCTTGAAACCAAAACCAGCTGTCAATGTCAATTTGGTTGCCATTCACAGATATATTGAAAACCAAGCGAATGTAAAATCAGACCAGCAAACAGTTGGCGATATCAATAGGGTGTCAAGGGTGCCGAATACAATTCATATCAAAAGCAAACTTTACTGCATCCCTTTGACAAAAGACATGCTTAACAAAGGTGATGATGTTATTAGAGATTTGGCGAAGATAAATCAGGAGGTTTCGCATGTATTTGGCAACAAACGCATGAGTCCTTTATATGCTCAAAAGCAAGGTGAAGAATTTATTGCTCTTGAAAGATATGAACCAGAGTCATTTACATCGGATAGTAAGAGAGTCCAAGGGCTACTTGACGATGCAAATATTTATCCTTGTGCCAAAGCAATGCTTTGCAATGAAGACCTAGAGTGGAGGGGTAGGTTCTTTTTAATACTCTACTTCAAAGAAAAGGGTTATACAAAAGAAGAAATTGCAGAGATTCTCAAACAATCACTCTCCAAAGAAAAGTATCACCACGCTATATATTCTGAGAGACAATTGACATATCTTTTCTCTAAAGACTTCTTATTCCCCAACTGTAATAAGCTGGTGCAAGAAGGATTTTGCGTGGAGCCGCATTGTGACAAAGAAGACACAATATACCGCTAAAATTACTACCAATGAGCCTAAGAAGTTTATCAAACAATTCAAAGGTTTTTTTAAGACTTGGACAATAAAAGAAGAGCATTTACCTGTTGGAGATATTCTTCTTGGTAGTGGTCTTTGCATTGAAAGAAAAACTACCAATGATTTTGATGGGTCTATTCTGGACGGCAGACTTGAAAGACAGCTATATCATATGTCTCACAACTTTGATTTATCAGTAGTTGCAGTTGTTGGATACATAGCACCAAGCAAGTGGGACAAGTATTCAATCAAGGGTAGGGAAAGCAGAATAATAGCAAGGATGGCCACCATTGCCATGTCTTATCCCAATGTTAGGGTGATAAAAGTTGATAACAACAAACAATTATTCCAGCTGATTGCAAAATTATACAGTAAATATGAAATGAAAAATAGTGTGGTGAAGCCAAAGATTGTTCTCAAAAATAAAGAGTCAAAAGAAGAAGTTGCTGCCACCTTGTTGACGGCACTACCTGGAATTGGCGCCAAGAGAGCAAACAAAATCCTTTCTAGCAATAGTCTGAAGTCTATTACCCACATGGAATTACCAGACTTATTGGAAATCATGCCAAAGAAAGCAGCACAAATGCTATTTTCACTGTTTCACGAAGCAAAAAAATGATGAAAAAGTGTGTTCGTCAGCAAAAAGACTAAATACTGCCCAGCGTTCTCAAGTTTAGTCTGATTGGCATGGCACACTCCATTGATTGGCATCTTGAGCAAGCAAAAAAGGCCAGAGAGCTACGGCAGCGACAGCCTGACCAGATGAAGCGAGTGCTTGCTTTGAGCATCGAGAACATTCTTAACGGCAGCACGAAAAACCATTTAATTCTTGATGCTGAAGCAGTTCGGCAGAATCGAAAGTTTTACGAGAAGAAGATTAAAGAATTACGGAGAGAGCTATGAAGGACGATCCTCTTCGTAATGCATTTGATGTTTTGCTAAGCAGGTGTGATGGTGCTACATCACAGGATGGAGCAGGCTACAATAAGACTGATGCAGATTTTTCCAATTCCCTTGTGCGGTTCAATAACTGGTCCAAGAAGCAGAGAGTGGCAGTTCACAAGATGCTCTGCAAGTACAAGAAACAGCTTAAATCACTTGGCATTTCTTACGATGCAATCCCTTCTCCAGAGAAGGAAGAAGAGACTTTTGAGCAGCTCATAGAAGAGTTCAAACCTAAATTCATTGATATCCACGAAGACCGCTTCAAGATAACATTCCCATTTGACTGGGATGTTGTGAATGCTGTCAAGAGAATCAATGGCAGAAGGTTCGACAAGGAGACAAAGGTCTGGACCATCCCGCAGAATGTTGACTCTATTGCACAGCTAGAGAAATTTGCAACCAAGCATAAATTTGGCTGGGCAGATGCAGCAAAGTCTGCAATATCTGCAATCAGAGACGCAGCAAAGTCTGATATCAAGGCAAGCCATGCTGAGAGTTCAGAGTTTGCGGTTGATAAATTTGGCAATGATATCTTGCAGCCTTATCCTTTCCAGAAGGCAGGGATTGAGTATGCAATCAAGAAAAACTCTGTAATGATTGGTGACGAGATGGGGCTTGGCAAGACCATCCAGGCAATGGGTGTGATTGAGCACCGTGAGTCGTATCCTGCATTAATTCTTTGCCCAAGCATTGTCAAGGTAAACTGGATGAGAGAAATCCAGGCTTGGCTACCCCACAGGACTGTTCAGGTAGTGAATGGTGGCAAGACCAAGATAGATTACAATACTGACTTTGTTGTCATGAATTATGATATTGTCTTCAAGAGACAGGATGAGATTGTTGACGCTGCTTTCCAGTCCTTGGTAGCAGACGAGTCTCATTATCTGAAAAATGGAAAGTCCAAAAGAGGACGAGCAGTGGTGGACATCGTTTACGGCACCAAGACCAAGAAGGTGAAGACTGACAATATTGTCCCTGTCAAGATTCTGATGTCTGGGACCCCAGTTCCGAACAGACCATTTGAGTTGGTCAACCAGCTGCGTGTCCTTGGCAAGTTGAGCGAATTTGGTGGCTTTGGTGGATTCACAGACAGATATTGTGACCCACGATGGAACCGTTATGGGATGGACTACTCTGGTGCCGCTAATATTGAAGAGCTGAATGTTCGGATGCGAGAGAAATTCTTGGTTCGCAGGAAGAAGACCAATGTTCTCAAAGAACTGCCTGATAAAATTCAGACAGTGATTGGTGTGAAGATTTCAAACAAAGCAAAGTACAACAAGGCTGCTGCCGATGTTGTCAAGTTTGCAGGGAAGCTGGCAGTCCAGAAGCAGGATTTCCTGGACTCAATAGAAGACCTTGATGAAGACGAGATGAAGAAGGCCATCAGCAATTATGCTAGGAGCAAGGAGCGAAGTGCAGAGAGAGCCAAAGTTCTGGTGAAGATAGAAGTGCTCAAGCAGGTGTGTGTTGAAGGGAAAATGAAATCAATCAAGGAGTGGGTTGAGAACTTCCTGGAGTCAACCAATGAGAAGCTGGTGATATTTGCCCACCACAGGGATGTTGTTAATAATATCGCAGACAAATTTGGTGCAGTAAAAATCATGGGTGGTGCTGGCAAGGCAAACCAGGAAGCGATTGATGAGTTCCAGAATGGAGAGACAAGAATCATAGTGTGTTCAATGATGGCTTCTGGAGTGGGGATTACTCTGACTGCTTCCAGTAATGTTCTGTTTGTTGAACAGGGTTGGAACCCAGCCCAGCACGACCAGGCATCTGACAGGTGTCACAGAATTGGTCAGAAAAATGCAGTCAATGTTTACTACATGAATGGTGTGGACACAATTGATGACTGGGTTTACGAATTGATTGAGAGAAAAAGAGTGGTCGTTGATGGTGTCACTGATGGGATTGCAGTTGACCAGGATGGCGAGAATATGATAAATACAATTATAGACCGACTATCAGGGACAAAGGCTTAAAGTCCCCCAATTTTCTTTATCCTTGATGGATGAAGATGATGATGGTCTCTTCGAGAGCGTTGGCAAAGTCGCAGATAAAATTGGCGAGACCAACATTGGAAAAAAAATAGGTGCCATAGTCAGCATCCTGTTGTTGGCAGCCTTGAGTGGTGGCGCCAACATGAGTGTTCTTCTCGACTATTTTAATGGAGAGGAAGAAGTAGGACCAGTTGGTGGTTGCATGCAAACAGATGCTACCAACTATAATACACAGGCAACTTTTGATGATGGCAGTTGTAATTTCTTAGTCATTATTTATGGCTGTACAGATGCAGCAGCAGACAATTATAATCCACAAGCCACTCATGATGATGGCAGATGCATTATAGAAGAGCTTCCTCCAGTTAATGAGACTGTGTATGGTTGCATGGATACAGTGGCAAATAATTATAATGACAAGGCTACTGAAGACGATGGCTCTTGTGACTACGAAGATGAATATGAAGAACCAGAATGCAACTTAACTGAAGTGTGGTTCTGGAAAGGTTGGCAAGACGAAGACGGTAATGCAACTGGTTACTTGCTAATGGATGCTGATGATGGCATTTCTATATACACAGACATAGATTCCAATTGTGGAGAAATAAATGTAACAGTATATCTAGACACAATGACTTTTCATGATGTAGATGGCGATGGTGTATATGAAGAGGAAGAAGGTGATGATTATTATTCCTTCACTAAAGAATTCAACTTTACAGTTGCAGACGAAGTCTGGGACGACCACTGGCTCAACATGAGTTATGAAGAACTGAATGAAACTGGTGGCGACTACGATGTTTATGTATTCTTAGGAGCTGACATGGATGGGGACGGAGACTTGGAGTTTTATGAATATATGTATATTCCAGAAGTAAGGGTGGAATCATGAAGCCTTTGAAGAATGGAAATTTCACCAATTTCATGATGGGCATGGTAGCTGCACCAGTAGTTCTGGCGTGGGTAGGGCTTTCTATATTTCTGGTAGTGAGTGCTTTTAACGACCCAAGCGTTGTTTCAGATATAGAATCTTACAAATCAGTTCTACTTATTATTGGTTCTCCAGCCCTTGTTATCATTTACAAAGTTCTTGAATTGTGGACTGCCCAACAGAACAGTGACATTGAGCAGACAAGAAAAGACACCTTTGCTGCTGACGACCATCACGACGAAGAGTGATTACGCAGTGTCAAGATTCTCTGCCACATGGTTGCCAGTGCCATTATCTTGTACTCCAGTTCCGCCAGTATAGTTGCCAACTATAACATTTTTATCAGAAGCAACAAAAATGGCATCTGTGTAAAAAGCATCTATATGGTTTCCTGTGACAACACATCTATCGCCAGCAGAAAGGCTGATACCATAAGCAGTGGCAGACCCACCATCACCATGAAGTGAATTTCCTGTAATTGTTGCATTGCTACAATCGGTAATTAATATTCCAGCGTATGTTGCATATTTGCATATGTTGCCAGTGATTGTAAAAAAATCGCTATCATCAATTTTTAGGAATTCGTCCAATCTAGCTGTTGCAGCTGAAGTGGCAATATTGTTTGCAACTATTCCAAAAGTGCATTCGTCTATATCTATAGCTGTTGCAGCAGCTCCACCTGTTGCATACTCAATTCTGTTTCCAGTTATTTGCCAATTTGCCCCATACCCTGCAGTGAGTGCTTGGAGTCTAATGCATTGGTCATTTACAGCAAGTTGCAAAGAGCAGTCTCTAATTGCAATTTCATTCATAAAACAATCAGCAGGAGCAGATATATCAATGAATGAAGCACTATGATTGTCCATGGTTCTTACTCTCTCTACTGTGAAATTAGTTGTACCAGTTCCTGTTCCAACTATAAACTCTCCCTCTAAATTTGTTAGCCAGACATCTTTTATATGGATATCATTAACTGTGGTTCCAGCCGACCCATCTCCATAAAGCTGTAAAAATTCACCACCACCTGTGGCAGACGATTCATTTCCATCTATAGTAAGATTTCTTAATGAAAATCCATCTGTGAGTCTAAATATATAAGCACTACTAACTGAATTTGCAGTTTTTATAATTGTATTTCTGCCTTCACCATATATGTCAAGATCTTTTGCACCTATTGCAGTGGCACCTGCTACCGAGTGTGTTCCTGCCAGACACTTAATTGAGTCTCCGTCTACAGCAGCACCGATGGCAGTTACAAGAGAAGTATAGTCACCACCACCATTTGGGTCTACAGTTATCCTGCTTGATACTTTGACAAATTGCCTTGTATCAGTAACATTGGAATTTGTTATTGAAGAAGCAGCAGCACCAACAGTAACAATTCCAAGCAAAACTGCATTATCTGGCAATTCAGGAGGGACAGGTGTTGCTGCTGCAGTCCCAGCTGTTTCACTTAAACTTGTTGCACCTTTAGTTACAAAAACTATATCATATCTTGCAAGGGAGCCATGTGCTGCATCTATTGCAATGGACGCTGCTGCTGCAACTGTAGACTCAACTCCTTCAATCCTAACAACGCAAGCAGCAGATGTTTTGACAGACATTCCTGGAGAAGCTGCTTCTATAAGTTTGCCAGAATCATCTCCTCCAGTTTCAAGAATACCCCATCTTCTTGTGGTCTGTGCTAAATTAGCAATAGCTGGTGCAAATGCAATATCAGCATTTACTGGTGAAAATCCTTCATTCATATTATCCTTCCTCCAAAGCGACTGTCATTGTCACTCTCCACGCCATTGAAGCAGTTTTTTGTGTTGCTGCAGACAATTTGTGTCGCATGATTAGTTTTGTATTATCACTATTGCTGAATGCTATTTCTGTCACATTTACACCTGCTGCATTTGCTTTAGAGATTGTAAAATATTCATCGTAGTCTGTAGCACCTCTTATTAATTCAGAAGTTGCAACCCAATCTGGTGGATCTGACTCTGTAACAGTAGCCCATGTGTTGCCAATTGCAGCAACTGCTGCATTGGTTCCAATAGCGCCATATCCTATTTTGGTGCGAACACCGTCTCGTAACTCCTCGAATCCTTCTGTGACAAGCATTATCCTGTTCCTGTGTATATTTGCGACCAGGGACCTGAATTGTCCCTAAGGGGATTATTCCAAGTTGTTGAATTGTATATAAAGGCATCTTCCACCCTTTCTTCAATCTTTATTGTTGTCGTAAGTTTGAGTTTAGCTGCCTTGCTAATCACTTTTGTTGAAATGTTAAGCGATTGCTCTTCTGCTCTTTGTTTTCTTAATTCTTTGAGAATATCCTGAATTTGGAATTCAACTCCTTGTGCAAATTGAGCAAATTCCATGCCAATTTGATATGGGTGCTGTGACATTTTTTTTCGCAATAGCATGAATTGTCCATTTATTTTCTGTCGTGGGAAACTTATCGTATAGATCTTTCCCACATCAAGTGTAGGATAATCTGTCGGTGCATCAGTAGTGTGTGCCATTGTTATTGCACCTCTCGTGACAGGAAATTCATACTTTTTGATTATATTCATTGCTTTTTCATTTGCTTCTAAATCTGTCAGCAAAGAGTCATCATACATAACTTTTTCACGAACATACGGTTTGGTCACACTACCATAAAATTCTTGACTGGCAATACTCTCTGCAACACCAACCACTTGATTTCTTGTGGCTACTCCTGTGGTGCCAACAGCTACAAAACCACTGCTGTTGATATCAACTGTGAAATCATTGCCATCAACTGCAGTGATTGCCCCTTCAAGAGTATTTATTTCATACATTCCAAGCATATCACTAAAAGTGATTAAATCACCTATTTCAAAACCATGACCAGCAGCTGTCACAACTGCACTGGCTGCTTTGGTAATCCCTGTAATAGCAGCTGTTGGAGAGCCACCGTACAGAAGAACTTTATTGATAACATCCTTTGTTGTATCTGGAAATTGGAATTTTATTACCCTGTCTGTTCCTTCAGTAAATGTAATACCAGTATCAGTGTAGTCTCTTTCGTGAAAATGCATTCTAAGTGCTGCATCAACAAAATAGGTAAAGTTTATTTCTTCAGCCATATCAGCAATTATGTCCCATGCCATCATACCAGATAGTTTTTTTGTAATCAAAGTAGCACCCAGTCCATCACTATTATTGATAAATCCACCAGACCCAGTATCAGCAGAAGTTAAATTGTAAGCATATTTAGGAGGAGAAATAAAATCTCTAACAATATTTCCTCTAGTTATATCTGCATATTCTTCACCAATAACAACAGAGTCCATAAGCTCTGAAGCAAAGTTCCTACCAGCAATCAGGAGTTCCTCTCTTCCGTGTTTGGGGTGCTGCCGTGCAGTATACTCTTCTATTTTGCCCTTGAATAATGCTGTTTCTGTCCCAGTTGTGTCGTCTTCAAAATAAATTGTAATAAAATCCCCTAGCTGCAATATGGTTCCATCTGGGAAAGTCATTGTTTCAGCATCACCAATATCATCGCCATCATGGTCAAAGTTATCAAGTATCAGCATGAATTCTGCCACAATATTGTCTGCTGCTTGGTCTACAAACATATTGATAATTTTCCAAGAGTTGATTCTATATTGAGTTGTGTTATCAACAGTGAAGCCAAAACCACCAGAGACAATGACATTTGTAGAACTCTGGTCCGAGTCTGTTATGGTTCTTATGGTGCCTGCACCAGTTCCAGAGATGATTTCGATAGTGGATCCTATCCAGAAGTTATCTGCTTGTGTCAAAACACCAGCATCAACTAGTGTAGTTGAATTGCCACTTGAAGCAGTTCCAGATATGCTTTTTACAAGTTCGTGTTCTGTAGCACTTCCTACTGTGGACTTTTTGACAACTAAATTATCTGTTCCACTGCCAGTTGTAGTTGACATTAAGCATCCCAGCCAGTGGTCTCCTGACTGATTTTAAATTCAAGCATGATTTCGTAGTCTTCATGCGGTGAGACAGAAGTCATTGTAAATTTGGCAACAGCACCTTTCCACTTTCTGTATTTTTTGTCGGTATCATTTTCAGTTGAGTCTCCCCACACCAGAGTGAAAGAGTCGCTCCACCAATCTGAAATCTTTTCGTCTATAAGTTTGTCCATTTGCATTTTTGTGCCAGCACTGCCACCATATGTCACTCCCCCTTCATCAACAAGAAATCCAGTCAAAACAATAGTGCCTATCTCAATGCCAAAGTCTTGAATCAAAGTCAAAGGAGGATTCATCAAAGGAATCGGGATTGCTAAAGGCTTTCTGACTTTGCTTTTCTCAAACCTTTCTGCTCTGATGTAAATCTTGGTTCCAGTATCACCAGACTTGTAAAGAGTAACATTAGAGTCAGTTGGTCCGTAATTTGCCACTAGAATCTCCCCATTTCAGCTTGCATTGAAGCACCAAGAACCATAGCAAAATCGTCTTCCACACCAGCAATATTTCCCATGTTTATTGTGATGCTATTGCTGATTTGATTGCTTGCTATTGCTTTGGAAGGGATTACTGCTTCACCTGCATGCACCATTGCTAAACCTGATTTTGTAATCATACCACCGTCTTGCAAGTGTAGCAGCCCTTTGATACCAGCTCCAATGTCACCAAGGGAAGGCAGTTTGAATGTGCCTGCGAAGTTTTGCCATGCTTTGTTCAAACCGTCAATCAATCCTATAACAAATACAATTGCTGAAAGGAATGCACCCTGTATCGCCGCTGTGATGCTTTTTCCTACACCTCCTATGAAACCAATGAAAGAGTTAAACATGGCAACAATCGTATCCCACTGGGTAATAATCAATATTACTGCTGCTATGATTGCTGCTGGAATAATTCCAATAGCAATCGCTACCACAGCCATTAGAATTATAAAGTTTTTGAAGTTGCCTTCTGCAGCTTGCTGAAATGCCACAATGCTGGCCACAATAGCAACGATAACTGCAATGATGGCCAGCATAACACCCATTGCAGCCATACCTCCTACCATAATTGGCGCCATTGCAGCAGTTGACACCATTCCAAATAATCTCATATTGCCAGTGGCAGCGTTCGTTGCAGCAGCTGATTTCTTTGCCCCTGATTGGCTACTTTTGAATAAACCCTTTACAATTGGTTTTGCTTGGTCGTAGCGTTTTTTTAAGTCACGACCAAGTCCAATAATCTTATCCATACCAGGAATCCACTTTCTGACCAGTCGCTCCGATGTTTTGAAATGGTCTTCCATGTTCTTCATTCCCTTTTCTGCCTCTTTTGTGGCAACTTGGAATGCGACTTCAATTCGTCCGACTTCAACCATTATTTTCTTATCCTGTTTTTTCTATTTGCCTTGTCTATCTGCCTCTGCTCTTCTTTCTGCATCTCAATGATTGCTTGGTGTATTAAAAATACTTTCCCATGTGGCATGTCCTTTATATCAAGCCATCCCAGTGATGTATTTTTGTATAGACCCACTTCAATAAGTGTCATGGCCATGTTAGTGTCTGTAATCGGAAGACCACTAATGGCCATTTTTAGTTTTTTGCATCATCACTACTTAGTGTAAAATCTCCTGGCTCAACCAACAGCTCCTGTATTCTAGCACCAACATCTGCTCGCAGCCTTGGAAAATCTGAAGCATCGAATTTTGGATCTGCTTTTATGAGCACTCTTTTCAGCATCTCTTGATAATATGCACCAAAATCTGCTGAAATCTTTTGGCTCTTGGCGTCTATCTTGGTAAAAGCACGCATAGCATCAGTATAATTCTGCCATGTTGGCTCTCTCAACCAAACTTTTAGACATTTACCGTTCTCTAATTCAACGGTGTGCTCTGTTTCACTGGCATCTATAAAGATGTCGGTTGTGCTGGCGATTTGTTTCTTTGCTGTCATTCATCCCTCCTCTAAAGTAAATTGTTACCATTTTGGTCAACGACTTCGGTAATCATATACTCAACCATAATGTCTAAAGGAACTGTCATCTCAGCATCGTCTTCGCTCAAAGCATGTGGTGCAGACTTCAAAAAACAATTTTTCAATGTCATTTGTATATATTCATTTGTATTTTGGTCTCTGCTTCCTTTGATAATAATATCAAATGCAGCAGTTCCTTTGCCAGAAATTAGTCTTGTAAAGTAAGTTCTGTCTTTTGGCAGGACAGTTAATTTAGCAGTGATTTCTCTTTTTGCTTCCAAAAGGTCTGTCAAATATTTGGTATTCGCAGAATTCCAATAGAATTTAGGCTTTAAATTGTTGTTGATTGTGACTTCAAAATCTGTCACTTCTGCCAGTGTGCTGCCAGCATATGTTACAAGTCCACCAGCAAATGTGTAAACATCTGTTGTTTCTGGTGAAGTCGCAACAAGTGTAGTGTTGCTATCAACAGTCTTTTTTGCGATAATATCCAGAGACGCAGTCATCGCTCCTTCTTCTTCTCCTGTAATGGTGCAGGAATCAACTTTACACCCCAGTGCATACCTTCCCCAGTTATAACTTGCCCCTCCTGGGTTCTCAAGGCTTACATGCCATGTAAACGATGGTAATGTCCTGTATCCTTTGCTGTCTTCAGCCCTAAGAGTGAGATCCAGGTCTTCAAGGGAAGCAGTTTCAATTACATGCTTGTCATAAACGCCAGAGAAATTCTCTGTATTTACGATTTGGCCACCAAGTGCCAAGAACAAGAACTTGCCATTCTGGACCATGAATTCGACGCTACCATTGCACTCGTGTTTTCCTTCCATAAATATGGCTGGATTCCTACCATGGCCATGCATATACTGCGGTTGCCAGTCAACCTCGTCATCAGGAAATTCCATCGTGCCTTTAACAATTCCAAACCACTTGTTGGCTGCTGCCAATCCTCCAGAAGGAAGAGAGCCATATGCACTGTTTTCAAGACCAAACCCTGTGGTGGCGAGATCCGAAACAAATATTGTTGCTGCCATTTACGCTAGAGCCTCCGCATACCTGATTAACTTAATAGTCAGCGTGCGACTAAAAAGGTTTGCGAACTTCCAGTCTGTATTTTCATCGCTTTCTATCTTCAGAATCGACCATCCTGTAATAGGAACTGTTCTTTTGCTTTCAAGCACACGAACACACTCGTCTCGTAAAGTTTTCATATCATCACTGGTTTTTGTTCTCAATTCCACTCTCATACTGGCTTCTTTTCTCTTGTGTTTATAGAAAGGTCCCAGCTTTATTTGGTTGTTATTTAGTTCGCTAACAAGCAAAGCTCTATTATCACCCACGTGAACATTCAGGAACTCTCTGTTCTCTCCTAAAACTCCAGGCTTTGCAGTGTTGCCAGTATTCCAATTTGCATTAATCATTGTGACAATGTCTTCTGTTAGGTCAGCCATATTTACATCGGGACAAACATTGCTTCCATGTGTCTCTTCAATATATCATCAGCCTGTTTTCTCCAGGTATCAACTTTGGTAGAATTATCCATGGGAATTAAGGCACCAGTTCCAAGCTCCATTTGCTGGTGGTAGTTTGCAATAACAGAAATGGCTGCAAGTCTTACACAAGCACCTTTTATATCTGCAGGGACTGCACTGTCTCCATAAGTATAAGTCACTTTCACTGCGAATTCATTAATGAATGGCTTTACACCTCTGAAGAATATTATGCCATCAGTGGCATCATACCACCAATCTGCATTTCTTCCTTCTGTTCTTGATGAAACAAAATTGTCCCAAGTGCTACCGTCCCACACTTCCAGCTTTGTAATCCCAGAGATTTGCCTGTGATTTAGATTGATATGGACTTCAAATAGCCCAAACTTTCGCATTGTTGTTGGAAAGCTGTGGTATTCATCAGCTATTGTTCTGGCAGCAAAAGCATGCCCTGTCTCACTGTCTATAAAGGCTTCCCAAGTGGCAATTTCATCTGTGACTGTATCTGCTAAAGGGGTGGTGCTTCCGCTAAATGCAGGTCTCTGCAAAAAGTCTGCAACATCTTCATGTGTGCAGTATGCCATTACTTCTTGCTCTTTTTCTTAGCTGCAGGCTTTTTAGCAGCCTTTTTCTTTGCTACAGGCTTTTTCTTTGGCACAGGTGGTTTCTCTGCAGGCTTATCTGTTCTGGTCTCCCAATCAGCAACACCTGCATCTTCCCAAGCCTTGTAATTCTCATAGTCTGATTCTTGAACAACCACCCAGTTCCCTTTCAAGAATCCGTATTGTTTGTTTGTCATTCTGTGCTGTAGGGCATCGAGGGCACCCAGATATCTAACTTCGAATTTTGTGTCAGCCATTGTTTACACCTACCTTTGCTATTTTATTCAAGTATTTAAGCATTTACGCTACCAGCTCCATGGCATTATCGAGTGCTGGTCGTTCCAGCTTCAGGTCGTCATCGCCGGCAGAGTCCGCATCCAGTAGCTGCTGCGTGTCGAGAGTGTGATGCCATTGCCGGATGATTGCGGTTGTGCCTGTTGTTTTGCAATCTGTAATTGAACCAATAACTGTCAAATCAGTTAAGGTTGACGCATTAAGATTACTTACATCTCCTACAATC
>Ga0114899_1000894_pt1 | contig 19125 bp, 22 predicted proteins | sample MalvireepMed_215_FD_83497 | JGI IMG/M metagenome (GOLD analysis project Ga0114899, IMG submission 83497) | Marine viral communities from the Global Malaspina Expedition - Malaspina viral metaG DeepMed_215 | ecosystem: Environmental > Aquatic > Marine > Oceanic | place: Mediterranean Sea...
CATCATTCATGACATCCTCTTCCTTGAGATACAGTTCCTTGTAGGCGAAGCTATGCAGTGTTCTAAAATAGGTAAAGTCTTTTGCATTATAATTGAAATCGTCTGTGGCTCTTTTGAGCGCTTACTCGGATGCCTTTGTCGTGAAGGCGAAGTATCCAATGCGATTAGGAGATACTTTATTTTTTAATTCTTTTTCTACAATGCGTAATAGATGCGTTGTCTTGCCAGTGCCAGGAGGTCCAAAGATAATGTTTCTATGCGACATTAATTCTCCTCCTGTCTTCCCATGTTTTGCTGGGGTGACATTTTTTTCTGTGCAGAAATTGATATTTGGCATATTTATTATGAAATTTATTAAAATGTGAAAAATTATATCCTACAACAATCATTGGTCCATACTCTTCCTCGTACATATCACAGATCTCATTAAAAGTAGGGCTGCTATGGTCTAGTTGCAGAGGATTTTCATCAGTTCCAATTTTTCCGCACATAGCACAAACTTCATCCAAAGAATCTTTCACACTTTCAATGTTAAGCCTCCGGCGAAATAAAGTCCTAGTGAATTGTTTAACATTTTCAAAACACTCAAACACAAGACTTTTTTTAATATCAATAAATTTATTGTCTGTAGAATTGTGTGGAATAAAACACAGTGGGTAATTACCAGGACAGAGGTTTCTTATTCCCCAATCTTTAGGTTTTTTATCTAAATTTTTTATTTTTAAGTAACCTTCATTTTTTGTTAGATAATTATCATATACATAATCAAGCATTAATTTTTCATTACCTTGAAAAACATAAACTTTTCCATTTAATCCCTTTTTATCTTTGTCTTCAAATTCATTATTCACCACATCTAATCTTAATTTTATGTATGCATTATAGCAAGATTTACGAGTGGAATGCCATTCTCCAAACCAATACTTCTTTTTCATAAAAATATCACGTCCGCTGAACCGTCTTCATTCTCTATTATTTCTGCCGGTATTTTAAACTCTTTCTTTTTTCTTGGCTGCATATAAGTGTCAATATAAAAACAACCATTTGATAAAGTTTCACATTTACAAAAAGATGGCATTTTTTTAAAATATTCTTTGGTAATTTTTTTTACTTCCTCCTTGTTTTTTGCTCTTATAACCATTTGAAATTTTACTCTCCAGCCTTTCACTTTCGGCTCTTTCCATTCTCTCTTTTTCATTAAAACTCCGTCTTCTCTTCTAGGTTTGGAACGGTGAAAGATTTTTCTTCTTTTCGTGTATAAGGAACATACCACATGAATGTCGCCGTGCCTTGTACTTTTCTACGCGCGTGTCCTCCACCCATTTGACGAATGCTCGCATGTATTTGCGTTGAGGTAAAATCCTTGAATCTTTTTTTCTCTAGAAAAGTTTGAATGGCATCCGTCTTAAAATAAGCTCTGCCTTCATCGAACCATGCCTTACCCATATTAATTTCATCTATGTGTTCTGCGGCTCCTTGATCATCAAGAAATTGCTCCAGTAAAGATTTAAATCGTCCCTCTTTTCTAATTTCTTTTGGTGCTTCTATTACTTCTATATCCCTCAGTAATTGTTGCAAGCGTGCCGTCCATGCATTGAGGCGCATGGCATTGGGAATAATATTTATTTTATCCATACATGCTTTTCTAAATTTATTTTGATCAAATAATTCTTCTGTTTCCAAAACAATTCTTTGTCCATCTATGTTTAAAAACCATACTGATTGATCACTCTGTAATTTTGTTAAATCGGAAAAATTGTGTTGAAAAGAATCTCCAATACCATATTGCCGTGATCGACATATGATCGGAGAACATACGGAGCACATAGGCTGGTCCTTGCATTTATATTGGTAGTCTTTCTTTTCATGTTGTGTAATTGTTTTTTGAACTTGTGCTGAGCTCAATGGTTTTTCCATATATTTATGATTGAATTCGTCTATTTTAGCTTGCCATTCGTTAGGCCATTTCTTTTTGGCGTATACTGCATACTGGTACAGAGTATTATCCCGTCCACCTTCAGGAATTCCCTGCGACATTAATGTTGCCAGACATGGTGGCCCATCTTCTAATTCTTTTACTTCTTTTTTTCTTTTAACTTTAGTAGAGAGCAAAGTTTCTTGATCCACTGCGTGAGTGTCGTATAGAACAAAGAATTGATCCAAAGAAGCGCCGCTCCCATCATCATTAAAAGCGTACCGATTAGTATCATCACCACCGTGATAAGGTAAGTTAAGAAAATTACCAGTATCTCCACGATCGGCTTTAATTTCAATTTGTTTTGGAAAGATTTCACAATGTGCATATCCTATCTCCGCTGACCATTCCGTTAATTTATCACGCACAAAACTTGCTTGTATGGGTTGTTTTAAAAAAATAAAAATATGTGCTCCACCACTTTTGGAACGACACATGACTAAAGGTAATTTTAACTCTCGTATATGAGAAATAATTTTTTTATAGTCTAATGGATAAATATCAACATCAATACAACCCCATGAACATGTTGAATCATCACGTATTGGTATAATACCAAGACTTGGATCTTTTTTTGCTATATGATCTTTCCACAATTTATCAGTGACAGGCTCTTTAATAATAAAAGCTTTACCACTAATCTTGCCATTAGCATTTAGTCCTTCACTTTTATATTGACCATAGGCACGATCCAATCCACTGAATATCAATTTAAACTTTTCTACTTTATCCATAACATTTCTAAAATAAAAAGGCGGCTGTTAACCGCCCTTTATAATTAAAACGGTGGTTTGTCGATAGATGAAGTAGAAGTATCTTCCTCGTATTTAACTTTACGTTCCCCCTTAGTGACACTTTCCGCAAATCCTTTTGCAACAGCATAAAGATTAGCATCCTCCAGTTGAGATTCTCTACTCACTTCCCATCCATACCAACTACCTTTATCATTACCTTCTTTCACCGTTTTTAAACGATAATAATGACTATAAGATGGTGGTGTGAATAATCCGTTTTTACCATTTAATTTGAGATTCAACATCACTGAATTCCATTTACGACTCTTTTTTAACTGAGTTGCTTTCATGGTCATAACGGCGGGCGTAGCATTTCCATTATCCTCAACTAAGAGAATAAAGTGATTACCACATGTTTCAATATAATTACCGTTTTCCAAACGATCCTTATTGTTTTCATCACGTGTTGTCTTAGTAAGAATGTCACTACTTGCATCGTAGACATTAATCGGTGCACCTGATCCTTGCCCTCTGTCAGTCCATTCAACATATTGACGTTGATACGCGCATGGTAGAACCTTAATACCCGCTGATCCGTCATACAGTTCATTTGTCACTGTATTATAAATCATACCGGCTTTTGCACCGTCAATATCCTCCAACTCTGGAGATAATTGCATTAACACTTTTAAACGTGGTGTCGCTAAATCTTCTTGATGAATATTTTCTAAGCCGCTACTTGCATCTTCTTCCATCAAAGATAGATTTAATGCTGGTACTTTTTCTTCTTTCTTTGCAATATTTGTATTTGCCGCTGCTTTCTTTTTACGACTTCTTTTTGCCATTTTGGCCTCCTTTTTACGTTTTACTAATTTTGGTTTCGGCGCCAATAAAGACTCCGAATTTATCCGTAGGCATCTCACTCCCATTAGCGATCTGCTCACGAACAAATGCTTTTAAGGTCATAGGCTCGACCCAGACCTTTTGTTGAGGCTGATATCCCAACTCTTCTATCTTGTCAATAAAATTAGAAGCAGTTGTATCTTCCCCTTTTCCGAACGTAGCGGAAACTTGATTCTTTATAATATCTCCATGTCCATTATCACGAAGCCATTGAAAAGCTTCCTCCCTATATTTAACAGGAATGGATGCATGAATTAATTGTTTAATCTTGATAGACGAACCATCTGCCAGTGTTAAACTTTCCAATCCCAACTCAGACATTCTAGCGGGAATAATTTCCTGTGATAATTTTCGAGCAGCTTTTGCTTTTGCTTTTAGTTGTTCTTCAAGCTGTTCCATTTCTTCTTCCAATGCGACTTGTTCCGCGCATAGGTCAGCCATTTCTTTTAGTGAGTTATCACCAATTGTTGATTTTTTAGCATCACTTTCCATTTTATTTATTAAGTTATTCATCAATTTCTCCTCTCTCGTTTAAGTTGACTTCTACAGGATAATATTTATATTCTCTTTTATCCCATTTCAAGCATTTAAATTTACCAATATTCTTTGACGCTGCAATAGCACAGGTAATTCCTATTGCCGATGGATCACCAATTAACAATAAATAATCATCATCATTAAAATTTCTTAATTTGTGCGTAAGTCGTCGAACAGTTGGACCTGCACTTAAAACAATTTGTGATCCTTCAGGTAATAATAATTCTAAATCACCGTACTTTTCGGCGCTTAAAACATTTCTTCCTTTAACCTCTTGAACTATGTAAACCGTCATTCTTTCTCCTTGGTTATTCCTATATAGTGCTTGACAAACCATTTTGCAAGAACTATTTAACAATTAGAATTAAAGAATGGATTATAAATTTAAAACTGAGCCTTATGAACATCAATTAACCGCTTTGGGTACGTCCCATAATAAGGAGAATTTTGCCTTATTTATGGAAATGGGGACGGGAAAATCAAAAGTGTTGATTGACAATATTGCCATGCTTTATGATAAGGGAAAAATCAATGCAGCATTAATTATTGCGCCAAAAGGTGTGTATAGAAACTGGGAACAACAGGAATTACCTATTCATATGCCGGAACACATTATGTTTCAAATTATTACATGGTCACCTTCCACCACCATAAAACAAAAGAATTCCTTAAAAAAGCTATTCATTCATAATGAAGATTTGGTTATTTTTCTCATGAACATAGAAGCATTCAGCACTAAAAAAGGTGTGCAAATAGCGGAAAAATTTTTATTAGCTCATTGGGCACTTATGGCTATTGATGAGTCAACAACCATAAAATCACCAACAGCATCAAGAACCAAAAGCGTTTTAAAGTTGCGAGCTTTAGCAAAGTATAGGCGAATACTAACAGGAGCGCCAGTAACCAAAAGTCCATTGGACCTTTATACACAGTGTTTCTTTCTTGATCCAGACTTTCTCGATTTTTCTTCTTATTACGCCTTTAAGAATAGATATGCCATTATGGTTGATCGTAATGTGGGAACGCATAGTTTTAAGCACGTTCTTGGCTATCGTCGCCTTGACGAGCTTAATGACAAACTTGGCAATTTTTCTTATAGAGTGCTAAAAGAAGACTGTCTTGACTTGCCGGAAAAAGTGTACATGAAACGAAACATCTCTCTGACACCCGAACAGCTTAAGGCATATGTCGAAATGAAGAAACACGCGATAACGGAATTGAAAGGAAAGCGAACAACGGCTACAAGTGCCTTAGCACAACTAGTGAGGCTGCATCAAATTGTTTGTGGTCATTTGACCCATGATGATGGAGAAATTAGAAAATTGAAAAATAACAGGATGAAGGAATTGTTAGAAATATTGGAGGAAACAGATGGAAAAGTTATTATTTGGGCGATTTACCGCCATGACATTAAGGAAATTACAAAGGTTATTTCGGGACGATATGGAGCGAAATGCGTGGAATCTTTCTTTGGTGATACTGCTGATCGTGACCGCCAAGATATTGTTGCTCGCTTCCAGGATCGAGCAAGCGATCTACGATTTTTTGTCGGCAATCCAAAGACCGGGGGGTATGGCCTTACTCTTACTGCTAGTCATACTGTTATCTATTATAGCAACAGCTATGATCTAGAGATACGGCTACAATCAGAGGACAGGGTTCATCGTATAAGCCAAGACAAAAAAGTGACCTATATTGATCTTATCACGGAGGGAACGGTTGATGAGTTGATTGTTAAGAACTTGAGAAGTAAGATTAATCTAGCGACAAAAATTTTAGGAGAAGACTTGAAAAAGTGGTTAATATAGTTTATATATAACCTATGGACGCCTTCGGGGTCCATGTAATCTTGCTTAACAAGGAGGTTAATATGAACGAGCTAGATATACTACGTAACCATTTTCTTGGTTTTCACAATGACTTTTTTGATAGTTTCAGAAGAGTCTCAACTTATCCACCCTATAACATAAAAGAAAAAGATGACAAAGGCATCATTGAATTCGCTGTTGCGGGTTTCAATGATAAGGATTTAAAAGTTGAAGTTAAAGAAAACACTCTTAGTGTTTATGGATGCAAGGAGGATAAGGACTCGGATGACTTTTTTCATAGAGGAATTTCAAATCGAAGTTTTACTAAAAGTTTTCAACTTCATAAACAGATCATTGTTGATGATGCAAAACTAAAAGATGGCATTTTAAGCATAAAATATCATCGTGAAGTTCCGGAATCGGAAAAACCACGTCAAATTAGCATTAAAAAAGCCTAAATCAATTTTAAGGCACTTTTTAAGCTTATAGGCGCAGAAAAGGGTTTTTCCAATGGTTTACCCTACGGAGTGACCCTTTTCTTTAAAATTATAGCATTATATGAAGAAAAATTTTTAGTTAAGCAACTTTTTTAATGTTGATTGCGTTTTCTTTTCCTTTATTCTCTCCTATCTCGAATTCTATTTCTTCTCCCTCTTTTAGTGTGTCGATACCCGCTTCTTCCAAAGCTGATATATGTAGAAAGACATCTTTGCCTTCCTGTTCAATAAATCCATATCCTTTGGTTGGATTAAACCATTTAATTTTTCCTATAGTCATTTAGTTTCCTTATAGTTAATTGTAATTAATCCTCAACTATTTTGAGGATGTGTTTTTTTCCGTCTTCTTTCCATATTTCTGTTTTAGCCTTGACGGGCCGGCATTCCAGTCTTGGGCCATCTGGCCCTGAACTTCTTTCACTTAGTCTTTTTGCCTTGAGGCAGTCTCCAATCGTGTTATACGGCACATGTTCGGTTAAATTTATTCCTATATACATTAAAAGAGCTATTACTGTCTCAACCACCATTAGCCTCCCTCAGTTTATCCTTGAGTTTTTCTATATTCTCACGGGCTTCCTTCATATCTTCCTGAAGCCTTGTAATGTTGACATCATTATGCATCATATTTGATATGGCATCTTCTATTTTTGTAACTTGACCTGACATATGTTCCACCAACATGAAAAGTTCCGCTTCTCCTGCCGATACGCCCAAATCACCCCTGGGGTATTTTATCCGGAATTCCGTGTTTTTTACGAGGTCGGCTTCCATAAGAGTCTGGACTGTTTGGAGGTTGTTTAACTTTTCCTGAATCCCGAAGAAGGCGTAGACGCCAATTCCTGTTGCAGCGAGAATCGAAATAAGATTACGCATAGGCATAGAAATAGCAGTCTTATCACTTACATCCATCCTGTCAGCCATTACAGTCCTGCCGCATTAACGATGATACCGCCTATGATCCAAATAACATATATTGTCACTATTACTTCCATTAATTTGCCAATGGGTTATTTGCTTTTGTTTTAATTTCTTTAATTAAAATATCTTGCAGCTGGTTTTCCTTTTGCACGATAGCAACCGCTTGATTCAATTCCGCGATCCGTGTTTCGAGTTCCTTGATGGAATCCCTCAACGGTTTCAGGTTCACCGATCGTCCCTTCAGCTCAACGATGTCTTCCTTGACTCCGGATAGGTCCACGGTGACAATCTTGTCATCAACTTTTTTGATTCTATCAATAAGCTGTACTTCCAATACAGAAATCTTTTCTTGCAATGGCTCAAGGTCAACGGTTTGATTGATGACTGCTTCCCTTTCATCCAATTCTTCTATCTTGGCGGTGAGCTTCCCGTATTGCACGAAGCCTGCACCGATTGCTCCGATAACGCCGATCAAGGCCGCTATGGAAGATAATTTTGTTACTAAGTTATTCATTTTTTAATGCCTCCAGTTCTATCATAAGCGCACGCTTTTTCATAGAAATTTCCTCCAGCTTCTTGCGGTGCACTTCAACTACATCATTTTGTATATAGTTGGTGAGTGTCACATCGCCGTATATCTGCTGGTTGTACATATCCAAGCTCATCTGCTCAAAGAATGCGTCGTTCACTTCATAGTTCAATGCCACGGGAGCGTAGAAGCTGACTTCCGAATACTCCTCCAGATTGGGTTGATTTGAAAACAAGGTGGGTTTAACTTCCGCCACCTTGATTTCATTAATCTTGATTGCTTCTATTTTTGCTTTAATTTTCTCTTTGACTGTTTCTATTTTTTCCTTCTTAACGGCAACAGTCTTTTCTTCTTCTGTTTCTATTGATTCATCAGATGCAATGCTTTCTTCTCCATTTGCTTCATTCTCATCTGCAGCAACCTCTTGTGAGCCTTCTTCAGACTCTGGCTCTTCTTCCACCGCTTCTGCAGTTTCTTCAGTAGTTTCTTGATCATCTTCAACTACCTCCATTTCCTCTGGCTCCTCCTCTTCGATCATCTCTTCAGGAGGCTCCATAGTTTCCTCCTCATTGAACACCATTTCTTCTTCCATTTCAACTGTTTCTTCCATTTCCATTGATTCTTCCTGCATTTCCGCGAATTCTTCAGGAAATTCTTCTTCTAGAAATTCTTCAAAGTCCTCGTCCGACATGGTTTCTATGTCTTCCCACTCGTCCTCCGACATTTCGGTGAAGAATGTATCCATCTCCGTCATCTCGTAGTCCTCGGGCATTTCCCACGCTTCTTCAGTTATTTCCATATCAAAGAATTCATCCCCCATGGTCACGGTTGTATCAAATTCTTCTACGAACTCTTCCTCAAAGTATATTTCTTCTTCAAATTCTACGAACTCTTCCTCAAAATAGATTTCGTCGTTGAATTCCATACCGTAGTCTTCCCATACCGTATTGAATTCTTCTTCGAAATATGTATCTTCCCAGACAAAATCATCTTCCCATTCTATATCATCCTCTATGTCTTCAACAACATCAACAATATCCTCGGTAATATCCTCTAGCTCTTCCTCCACATCTTCTTCAACGGGTGGAACATCTGTGTAAGTTACCTTTAATTCTATGTCATCAATATCAGGACCGTAGTGGCTGCTTCCTCTGCTGTTTGTATTCGAAATATTAACCTTGATGCTGAAGTCATCCTTTGTATTGCTTCCTTGAATATAGGTATCAGTGTAATTTGTGTAAGACCCACAATTAATGCTGCCACACCCAGTATCCGCGATAACACGTTGCTGCGTGGTTACATTACCTTCATTGTCCGTGATTGTCTGCTTGAGGGTTGTGGTGTTGTCGTACTGATTCCAGTACCATACATCTGCTGATAGTTTTGATGAGAATCCACGACGGATTTCATTGACCGTCATTTCAGCTGCAGTGGAAAGGGAGCTGATTGTCTGCTCTATATTTGTTGCATTATCAGTGGCGACGGACCCGCCAGGATCATTACCTCCACCCAGTGAAGTATAATTGTGATAATCTTCACTTGTAATAGTCCAATTCTCATTGGAATAAGTTGTTCCTGTTCCGAATGTTGAATTACTTAGTAGATTATCGGTGGTAACTTCGACGCTATTCGCGGTCGACGTTAAGATAATTACTGACAGGAGGAGTGATAGTTTCCACAATGATTTCATTCTCTTTTTCCTTTAACGCTTTGAGTTCCCTCAGTCTAGCCTCTTCGGCCAGTCTTTCTCCCTCTTCCTTTAATTGTTGCGCCAATATTTCCGCATCCACTTCCGCAATGATTTCTGTTCTTTTTAAATGATTTTCATAGTCGGGGCGAAGTTGAGGATATTTGTCCCACAGTGTCGCCGCTTCCTTGCCAATCTTACCATCAAACGGGCACGGAGTCCCTGCGGACTGCATCGCCTCAAAAACGCGGTAGTCCTGACATAATACTGCCACACTCGCCACCTTCATGCCAAAATCCTGCAGGACTTTCGCCAGCTTTATGCGTTCGCAATTTTCGTCAATTATATGCTTGCCACCAGATACGCCAACAAACCCAGTAGTAACGGACCCACTAACACCCATGCTACACACATCCTGAGACATGCTGGAGTAACTCGGTGCGTTAGCTGAAGGGGGTGGTACGGTCGATTTGTTGTTCGTCGTTGCCGTTGTATCGTTGTTGGTTGTCGTCGTGTTGGTTGATCCATCCGCATATGTTGTCTCCGACGTGCTTTCGTACCCACCGGTGATATTGGTATTGCTACCGGATGTGTTGGTTTGCGTGTTCGTATCATCGGCCAGTGCTACACCCGACAATAGCATCATTAAAATTATTAAATATTTCACTGTTCCTCCGCATTAATCCTTTTTCTTTTTATCTTTCTTCTTATTCTTGGCTATCATGTTCCTGACCTGCTTCATGTTCTTCTCGACAGTTTCAATTTTTCCCTTAATACTTTCAATCTCAATGGAGAGATTGAATGTTTGATTCAAGTTCCAAGCCCCAAGCCCTAAAAGGGCTGCCGCAATGATTGATATTACCATTTTTTCCATTTATCTACTCCCACTTGAACACTTGTTTGATCGTCCACGATTCCTTTTCCGTGTCCGTCAGGACATCGTTCTTGGCATCCTTTTCAGCCGTGCTACTGTCCTTACCATATGTGATTGTGGTGGTTGACGGTCTGACGCTAAGATTATTAGAACTGCATCCTAAAATAAAAAAAAAAACTAGATAAGGCCACTATAATAGCGAGATATCCCATAATCGTATATATTTTATTCATTTGAAGACATCTCAATCTTCATGTACGGGATGTATAGGTGGAATTGGCTCCAATTCATCCTGCATCTCTTCCGATGGAGTTTGCTTCTTGCATTCATCAAAAAATTCTTTTTTTCGTTTTTCCTGACTTGGAATCAACTTGACTAAGACTTCCCTCATATGTTTATTCCAGTCAATCATTTTTTTGTTTCCAATGCCTATCGCCCCAGCGTTTTTGCCAAGCCCATTGATGTAAATTACTTCCGTACGTTTCACAAAAATTAAGAAATCTATCCTTCAGGTACTTATACATCACCGTATTCCGTCCAGTTTCTTGTTGATATTCTTGACTTCTGACTCAATGACTGCCAATCTTACTTCCATCTTGGTGAAGATAATCAGCGCATCTTCGATGCGATCCATATCCTTTTCCATCGCCGTCACGCGCTGCGATGTCATGCCCCACGTCACGCCGAGCGCGACGAAAATTCCAATGATCCAAATGCTGTCCTTGATCGTGAATTGCATTTTTTCTCCTAGCTGTATAAATTTTGGAATATTCCGAGATTTTTGTAGTAGTCGCTCAAATTCGGTGCAGCCCCTGCTCCAACATTCATTCCCGCATAATTTCCGTAACCGGATAAGTCAACGATAGGACTTTCCCTGTTGAATATTCCTGTGTTGATGGGAATATTGAATTGATTCGAGGCTATCTCGGTAACATCGTCAACAGGAGTGCCCGCAATTCCCGTATCAGCATAAATTGGTGAAAGTGAGGCATCCAAAGATGTTATACCTTTGCCGCCTTGATCTAAATCAGAAGGTGTCACTGTAAATGCCTGTCCAATATTTGCTTGGTATTCTTCTGGAAGATCTGATTTAAAAAATTTACTTAGTCCTCCAATGCCAGGAACAAATTGACTTAATGATTCCAATCCAGAGCCACTTGACCAAGGAAGCGCTTCTTTATAAGCCACATTACCGGGAGATGGATCAGCGGCCATAAGCTGCTGCCTGAAATTAAACCATTGTTCTTCTGTTAAGTCTGCTCCGATGTCATCTTGAGTTTGATCTCTGAATATATCTGCTAATGTATTTTGAGTATATAAGCCTCCAGCAATTTTATTTAATAAATCTTGTCTTCGTGATTCTAGTGTAGGATCAATATTTTCTGCTGAACCGCCATAACTGGAATCCCTTGCTCCAAGGCCCCCGCCTCGTTCAACGGGAACACCGGAGAGATAATCCCTTAATAGTTTACCTTGCGATGTATTAGCAAAATCTGGTCCATACTTAGCGGATAATCGATCAAATTGTGATCTAAGTTTATGCTGTCCTGTTGGCATGGTTTCTTTAAATGCTTCATCACCTATATAACCTTCTTGTACAGGTCCATGTCCAATTGCTGCTAATATACCTTGTTTATCTTCTTGTCTTTTTTCAACAGTAGTTTTTCTTGGTGTAACAGTTTTTCTTGGTGTAACAGTTTGTCGTGCCTGTTCTCTTACACTGGCGCGTTCCTCTCTTTGCTGTTTTTCCCTTTGCTGCTGCTGTCGCTGCTGCTGTTCTTGTCGCTGCTCTCTTTGGCCTTGCTGCTGTCGATCTCTTCCGCCTCCGCCTCCGCGTTGTTGACTTCTGCTAGGACCTGATCCTCTTTTAGATCTTACTCTTCTTTCCGGCGGCATTACGCTACCCTCTGGAATGCTTTGTTCGTGCTCATGATTCCTCCTTTAGAGGCGAATACTCGGTCAAATGGTCCGAATACTTCTCGTCCTCTGTCTCTTGTTGTTTGATTAATTTGTCCACGGGCATAAGTGTTTGGATCGATGCCGCCTCTGCCGCCTCCGCCGCCTCCGCCTGTTAGCGTGCCGCGCATACTTGCTGGATTAAATGCGGTTGCCAGCCGTGATGCGTCATTCACTTCGTTCAAAGGTTGTTCAACGGCTGTCGCCTCTTTGCCCACGGGACTGGGAATATTTTTCATCGCCCTTTGTATGGATTGTCGGTTTGCTTCTTCCACTGGCTGATAATTTCTCATTACGCGTTGATTGTATTTCTTATCTTCCTCCAGGCGCTCGAAGTATTCCGCATTAATTCTCTCCAGCTCGTTGATCGCTATCTTCTTAAGTTCCGGTTCATTTTCAAATTCCTCTGCAACAAGGTCAATAATTTCCGTTGACGCTACAGCTCCTCCCGCTGTCTTCGGTCCAATGGCCGGTAATTTCTTTTGGCTTGTCAGCCACGCTCGTCCGATAGGGGATGATAAAATTTTAGCAACAATACGATACTTGATGACTGTCATCATATTGCCAAACTTTAAATTTGTTAATTGATTGACAATGCTGCCTGATATCAGTCCACCGGCAGATCTGGCGACATCTTGCGTCACACGCTGCGCTGCCTTGATGCCTGCTGCGTCTTCCAGTAAATCAACTACTTCTTGTCCAAGAAGGGTAATTAATTTTTTTCGCGCTAATTTTTCATCGCCATCACCAATGTTAAATAATGCCTTATATAGGGCCGGATGAGGAGGTGTTTGACCTGTTGCAAATTCCTTTAAAATAAGATCGGGATCGGCCGTTCTGCCTGATTCCAGAATTTCCTGTATGACACGTTTTTGTATTTTATTTCGCAGTTTAGGAGAAAATTTATTCATGATGTTTGTAATATCAGGAGGATTTGCAGTTTTTATAAAATACTTGGTAAAATCAGCGACATTCATTGCTGTTTCATCAATTTTATCTTTTTGAAATGGCTTTAGAAATTGATTTTTCCAGTTCTTCTCCGCCGCTCGTTCCAGAGCGATAACTTTTTGTAGCTTGTTAGCCATGCTTCCACTCATGTTGGATAACTGCTCAATATCAACGATTCCGCGCTCGACAGCCAAGACATCCAATAAATTTTTAACTTTTTTATAGTCCTTGCCCAATAGAAATTTTTGAGAAGATTTCGGAAGATTTACGATTTGATCCCATAGAGCATTTGGACTTGTATAATTTTCACCCAGGGAGCTTCGTGATTTTCGGACCATTTCATTGAATGCCGCTGATTTTGCATCGGCAAGGGCAGCGCTGTTCTTACCCAGCACGGCCTCGAATGCGCGAAGGGTTGCGGCATCCCCCTGCATGATTGCAGGAACAATGGCATTTTCAGGTTCGATTGTGCCATTCAATACTTTTTTAATAATTGGAATATCAAACATGGCAGCATTGTCCGCTTCAAATTTCAACATTTTGTTGTACGATCGCTGCACAGCTCCACCCTGACTTTGTATTGCTGTTCCTATTTTTTCATCCAGGGACCTGATGATGCTGGTAATTAAACGATCCGCTTCAGTCGGAATACTTTCACTTGATAAAGACTCACGCAAAATACCTTTGAATTTTATCGCTTGATCAATATCCATATTGTTCACATTTTTTAAGTCGTCCATGAGAGAGCTTGTAAGTTGTTTCGGAAGTATTGGTTCCGATACCTCGATTCTCTCATATGGCGGTTTTGTTCCTTCAGTGATCTTAGATTTGGTTGGAAATTCTGTTTCTAATTTCTGGGCTAGCTTATTAATGTCGGAAGAATCAATAACCATGTCGCCTTTGTAGTTTTTTGATTCTCTTAAAGTTGTGTTAAACTTGTCCAATTTTTTAACATAATTGTTTCGTGATTTAGTGACACCGTCCATGATAATTTCACCGGCCTGTTTTGTCTTTACAACTTTCTCTCCTGTTGACGATAAATTGGCGGCAACCTTGTCAATGGCCGCATCCGCCTCCACGTTAATTGAGGAACGCTGTGATTGGATAATAGCTTCATCCTTTGCCAATTGACGGCTTATATATTCTGATACTTCCTCGCCCACTTCGGCTGATGTTCCTAATTTTTCAGCGCCTGGGTACATAACTTTTTTATATGTTGTTCCAGCAACTACGTCTTTCATAATTTTCGGTGTAACTCCTTTGGCGCGCATTTCCAGTTCTGTTAATTGCTTTTGTATGATATTTTTTTGCGCTTCCAATACATCCGCACTGCCAGGTATCTTTTCGGCAATGCCTTCAATACGCTGAATGGTTGGTGACTGTGTTGAAAGTCCCGGTGTCAATTGCAAATCCCCCAATTTAGGCGAGCCATCTTTATTGAATATGATATTTCCTCGTTGATCATATTGAATAACCTGTTTTCCCTTTGCAATGCTTTTTAAATAATTCTTAACTGCTAGATCACCGGATCCAGCTACAGGTCCAATTGCTTTTTGTCCTACTCCTCTTATGAATTTAACGCCTTGTAACAGCAAACCGTCTATTAAAGCGGCAATGCCCGCCTCTATGCCTCTATCCTTGACTATTTGGTTAACAGCTAAAATTTGATTTTCCGTAAAATAACGGTTAATTAAATCACTCCCCGATGCACCTACAAAGTAGGATACACCAGATAAAGCTGCTAATGTTGCCAAACTAAAAATTCCTCCGGTTGCCAATCCAGGACTTAATATAACAGCTCCGGTGACAGCGGCTACGTTTGTGAAAATACCCGGCACTTCACTAATCATGTCTAGAAAATCTTTCCCGCTTATACCAAGTTCATCCAGCAATAAATCCTTTGGCCCGTCTATTGTTGGCACTGTTATAATCATTCCAAGCTTGGATGGCTTGTAATGCATTATCTGTCCTTGTTCCATTAATTCATTTAACGCGTTTAATTTTGCTTCCTCACCACTTTGCCGTCCTACTTCTCTACGGATACTGGCAGGTGCGCCTGCTGTCACATCCACGCCTGCGCGCTGTAATTCTTCAATTGTGTCCGCTAGCCCTGGATCAAGTTCCATGAAGCCATACTTGTTCATAAGGATAGGATCTGATTTTATTTCATCCGGGTCAACGGATCGTCCTGTTGCTTCCGATTCCAATAAGGCCGCTTCTTCAAAACTGAATCCAACTTTTTGCTTTAAGCTAATGTACCGTGTACTAGATATGCGTCCGTCTCTTTTAAGCGCTCGTAAATATTTTAAACGATCAAACTTGCCCATAAGCGTCATATCTTTGCCGCTGTATTGATAATCAAGTTCGTCTAAATCAATGGCGCCACTGTCAATGGCATTGATAAATGAATCTTCATGCGCGGGACCTTTTCCTGTTACCGTTATATCTTTTTCCGCTTCCGCCGCCTCCATTGCCTTAATGAAAGAATCCTCCGGTGTTGTGCCAAGCATAAGTTTTCCTGCAGGAGGAGCTACGATTTTATCTTTTTTATCTTTATCAACGGTTGCTGGAGACGTAGCAAATAAACTAAGTCTGCTTTGATCGCCTGTTATGCTATCTACCATTATTTTTTAGGAGTCCCATCCAAGTTGTAATGTTCTAAATATGTGTCATAGAAATATGCCTTTAGTCGTCTTTTCATCTGCGAAAGGTTAAAAGAAGGCAAGTCGTTTCGTCTTACAAGTTCAATTTTATTTCCGGCAGCATCATAAGCTTTAATTCCATTATCTATTCTATAATTATTATAAGCTGCATATAAATCCTTTCTATTCATTTCATAAGATGGCTTAACGCCCATTGTGCCAGCATATTCAGCCAGTCTTTCTTCCATAAGAATTTGCGTTTGTGCAACTTGATTAAACACCTCTTCATAGGATTGCATCTTATCCATTGAGGCTTTACCCGTGATCTCTAAAATGTAATCCCTGTCCTCATTGGTGAATCGTTGGTCCATACTAATCGCACGAAGAATTGTTTGACCAAGCTCACTGACTTCTCTTCGAACTGTTGATGCTGTTTCACTGAATGGCACTCCAACTTGCACTAAGTATTTATTGCTAAAATCAACAATGGCACCGGAAATACCAAAAGCCCATTCTGGAGCGTCCTCTATCGTCGTTTTTAATTCTTTGGCACGAATTGCCAAATCTTCAAGCATTATATAAGTGTCTTTTTGTTTTGCTGATGCATCAGTTGCCCCGCCAATTAAATCAGATGTTATTGCTATATTTCCGTATTGATCAATGGTTATGTTCTGGCCTAAAATAGCAGGAGTATATCTAGTCGAATTGGCTGCAATTGCTTTATTTGTTACAAAGACTAATTTTCCTGGCTCAAATGAATGATCAATTGCCGCTTTTGTTGGATCATCTTTATGCTCTGGCTCAAATAGTTCCTTATTGTTCAATGCAAAGTCCTGCGAGGTCAGCATGTTTCGTTGGTCTTTTTTATTCCATAACGTGACCAATGTATCCTTGTATTGTGGCTCTTTTGGCATGTAGTCATTGTTAGGTTCCTTATCCTTTAGTCGCTCTGTTACCATCTCGGCTGTTGCCAGCACGTTTGCCTTTACAGTTGGATCCCAGTACGTTGTATATGATGGTGCTTGTTCCGGTACGCCGAAGTCGCGCTGATCACCTAATTGCGCATCGGTGGCCAAATCACCTTGCGTAACGTATACGTTCGCGCCAAGTGATTTTGAAAATACTTCCTTAAAGGTATCGAGTCCATCTTTCTTCGTTTGGTATTGGTTGCTTCCCGATTGAATGGCTGTTATAAGATCTGATTCCAAAACGAATACGTTTCGATCAGCCTTAATATCAAAAACTTCCCTGTACGTGTTATCCGGTCCTTTTGGCGTGTAGCGCGGTACATAAGTTGGATCTGTTGCCGCTTTTTGCAATTCATCCGCCAATGCTTTTTGTGAAACAAAGGTCCATTTCTCTAACGTGTTGTCATAGGCTTCCTCGATGTCCGTGACCGGACCTTCGACCAAGTATATTGCTGATCGGTTGGGATCCTTGGCTGATGCCTCTTGATCCGCTCGTACCAGGTTCTCAGAAATAAATTCCTTTAGTCCTGACTGAGTATTATAGACTTCCATCAGCTTTGATGGTTTGCTCATAACAGTATCATAATCACCTGTGTCAACATTTAACCGTATAAGGGAATCAGCGAATTCAAATGGTTTATATTTTGCCGCTTGTGCCCCCGCATCCTCGCGCGCCATCTCCAGCGCCGTAAGATTCATTGACAGCTCTTCTTTTCTAGCCGCGTTTTTTTCCGCGCGCCGTTCTGCTATGGCATCTGCAAAATAGGGTGTTGCTTCCTTTAGTGCTTCACCCGCGATTTCCAGGCCGCCGCCCAGTCCTCCCTGATAAGATTTGCCGGACAATAGAGCACCGGATAAAGCTAAAAGAGCAGGCGCCGCTGCTTTTAAGCGACTAACCGGCGCTTCTCTTTCACCGTAAATGTCTTCTAGTAAAGCTCTATTTTCTTCCATGAAATCTGACATTGTCTTTTTATGAAGATGACCCGGCTCACCGCCTTCATGCATCCCAACTGGCGTTAAGCCAGACGTGATCCCTGTTCCGCGGTGCGCGTAGCCTCCGCCTCTAAACATGTTTCTTCTAAATACGCTCATATTATCCTATCAAGCTTCCAAGTCCTCCCATGAAGCCAGTTGCCAGCCCCGCCGCCTGCGCGTAAGGATTGGTCACCGGCATTGGTTGTAGTGTCTGTTGAGTTGTTCCAGGTCCGAGCTGCTGTAGGGATTGACCGGCAAAGCCGAGACGCCTGTAGGGCTCCATCATCGCCGTTAGTTCGTTTTGTCGCCCGACGTCAAATCCTGTTTGTGCCAGCTGCTGCTGCAGTCCGCCGATGCCCATCAATTGCTGGACGTCGGCTTGCCCCGCCGCTTGCGCCGCTTGGCCGAGTTGTCCTGTTCGCTGGCCGATGCCGCTTGTGACACTGCCCAGTTGTCCGAACGCCTGTCCCGCCTGTATTCTTTGCTGGTTGGCTGCCTGGCTTGCGCCCATCGCCTGTTGGTAGTTCCGTGACAGGTCTTCAAAAATTCTTCTTGACTTCAGGTCCTGTATGCTTCGCCCGAGTTCTGCCTGCTGAATGCCGTAGCGCGATCCGCCGAAGGCTCCCGCCTTGACTGCCTGTCCGGCCACGCCCTGCTGCGCCAATTGTCCCTGGCGCTCGATTTCCGCTAAAGCTTCTTGTGTGACATTCTGTTGATAGGGATCCATGAACTGAGCCATGCGCGCCGCTGTCGGCTCGAATTGGGCTCCGGCCACGGTTGCCGCTCCCGCTCCCGCTGTCCCGAGGGCCGCGGTCTGTGCCGCTGTAGCCGCATCCAAGTATGGCTGATAGGCGCCGATGCCCCGCTGGGCAAGCTCCATACCCGCTTGCTGCGGGTAAGTGAATCCGGCGACCTGCTGTCCCGGAACGGTCAATGGCTGCTGTATCAGTCCCTTTGCCGCGTCCGTACCGTACAGGGCGTCGGCTAATTGTTTCTGTCGCTCTTCATACCACTGTGGGTATCCGACTCTTTGTACTATTTCTGATATTGGCATTATGCCGCTCCTTCCAGTCTGTCCATCATTTGGTACATTTTTCTTGCGCCTTCGCGACGGTTTCCTCCGCCTGCACCCCTGACTGCGTCCGCCGTCATGACAAATTCTCCGTCGCTTAGC
>Ga0114899_1000896_pt1 | contig 19092 bp, 13 predicted proteins | sample MalvireepMed_215_FD_83497 | JGI IMG/M metagenome (GOLD analysis project Ga0114899, IMG submission 83497) | Marine viral communities from the Global Malaspina Expedition - Malaspina viral metaG DeepMed_215 | ecosystem: Environmental > Aquatic > Marine > Oceanic | place: Mediterranean Sea...
AGCAAGCTCAGTGGCTGTAAGTAACTCATTACCAGCCACCGTTGAGCACTCACCGCGCTCAATATCTTCATCAACACCAATAACACCCACATCGGTTTTAACCCCTGAGATCATCGCAGTCATTGTGCCTGCAGAATCCGGTGTTTGTGCATCTACGTTGTATGTTTTTACTTGTGCTGAGTACGGGAACTTTTCAAAGCTTAAATAACCTTCTTCACCTAAGTTGCCCGCTCTTTGCCCTTGTAAAATACGTGCCGCGGTAAGGGTAGATACACCCATACCGTCGCCCACAAACAAAATAACATTTTTAGCTTTAGTGTTTTTAATTGCCTGCGCTTGCGTTGTTTTTGTTGTTAGTTTTGCTTGGGCAGCGCTGTACCAGCTGCTGTCTTTTTGACTTTGCGGTAAAACATTGGCATGACTAACGGCACTAAACGCACAGGTTAGTGCGATTGCCGCAGCAACTTTTTTAATTTTCATCCGTAATTCCCATTATGTAGTGGTTATTTTTGCTTGAAGCCTAAGCCTCAAATAAGTAACCGCAGCACTATAAAAAACAGATGTGACCTCTAAGCGTATTTTTAATTAAAAAAAAATGACTAAATCATTACAAAATTAAGACACAAAAAAAGCGCAGCGGTTAATCGCTCAAATAAAGGTAACCATGGCGAGTTGCCAAAAGTACCCGGATTTTAATTGGCTTTATTATTTTAATGCTTATTAACAGCACCTTTAACCTACCCGCTATCGTGCTCGAAACCGCTAACGAGCTTTCTCGATTCTTTTTAATTGCCGCCATAGCCGCTATTGGTATAAAAACAAACTTAGGCAAACTCACCGAGGTGGGCTTAAAACCAATAATAATGATTGTTGCTGAAACAATTTGGATAGCACTGTTAATACTTGGCTTTGTATTGTGTAGTTAAACCTTGAGCGTATTGAGTGGATTGCCTACAATAGCGCATCACTTTTTAATAAAGATTAAAATCATGACCGATTCAACAAAACCAGCATTACCTGATCAGCTTTCTATTAATCCACGCAGCAAGCATTACGTAGAAGAAGTGTTTGAACACGAAATTGGCGTAAAGTTAAACGGTAAAGAGCGCTTTGATGTAGAAGAATACTGCATTAGCGAAGGCTGGATTAAAATTGCCGCACCTAAAGCGCTAGACCGCCGCGGCCAACCTTTACTTATGAAAGTAAAAGGCACGGTAGAGGTATTTTATAAGTAAAATAAATATATTGCTTATAAAGTAAACTGAGTAAAAATTATTTAAATACCCAATATTTCTAGGTAAATTACTTAAGTAAATGTGGGTATTTATTTACCTTCTAATACCATATTAATACGCCTCTCTTAATAGAGTCATATTGACGCTCGCTATTAAAAAACGAGTCTTCTACGATTAGAAGTTGCTTTATCTAACAGCGCATTTTTGTACTTTTACTACATTATTGCTTATTTATGTAGCACCCACACAAATTTGCCTACCTAGCAAAGATACAACAGGCGATTCAGCCTCTAAGATAAGCCATCTCTAGCCTTTTTTACCCTTATTAGCTATTGCTTTAAGTGCAGAAATATTGGCATTTTCCCCCTCAGCTTCTTTCAAACGGCGGCGTCTCTTTGCAAAATTATCAAACTCCAATTTTGCTTTATCATCTGCCGCTTTTTTAGAGGTTGTCCCTGCGCCACTCAAAACTTCACGATCATTAAAGCTCAAAAACTGATCAAGCTTATCAGCCCAGTCTTGTAAAAATACTTGCTTGCGTCGTAGCGCTTGGTCTTCTGCAAAATCAAGCCACATATTTACAATTCGATTCAGCTCTTTAATTTCATCTTCCAGCAGATAATTTTTAGCAACAGTGACGTCTGTTTTACGCACTTCATCACCTTTATAACTGGTTAAGCCCATATCTGGCTTATTAGCATCTACACGGCTGGAAATAAGCTCAGCAGCCGTCATCTGCGTACAAGCATAGTGCAGCTTGTTCTGTATAGTTTGAAAGAATCGATTAGTCTCTTGATTAGAGGGCTCATAGTCGGCAGCCATTGTAAAAATTTCTTTAGCCCGTAAATATACACGTCGTTCACTAGCTCGAATATCGCGAATGCGTTCAAGCATTTCATCAAAGTAATCAGGAACGGTAGAGTCTCCCACAGGAGGGTTTTTCAAACGCTCATCATCCATGACAAACCCTTTAGCTAAATATTCTTTTAATATCCTAGTTGCCCATTGTCTAAATTGTGTACCTCGTTGCGAGCGAACCCTGTAGCCTACGGCTAAAATCGCATCAAGATTATAGTGATCGATTTCGCGAGATACCTGGCGAGTACCTTCTAACCGAACTATCCGGAATTTCCGGATGGTTGCGTTTTGTACAAGCTCACCTTCTTTGTATATATTGATCAAGTGCTCATTTATAGTACGAACATCTTTGTCGTAAAGCTCCGCCATTACAGCTTGAGATAACCATAAGGTATCTAACTCAAAGCGACATTCAACACGCGTCTGACCATCTGCGCCAGTAAAAAGAACAAACTCTCCTTGTGGAGCTTGAGGGATATGCTCTGCCATTCACTTAACCTTCTACATAATTAATATAACTAGGCCTTTCACGCCATGACGGTTTCGAACACTTTTTTAAGTTCACCATAGAGTTATACACCAACAAATACGTTACGATTGTTAGGTGTTTTTTACCAAATAGGACTTAAATCTTTGTAAAGCTCTAAATTACCCTGAATTTCATCCCAATGAGAAATTTCAGGTAAACGCTCTGCTTGAATTAGTTTAAAGTTGAAGTGCTCTTCATAAGGCTTTGTAATAGTATTATGTAAAAGCACTGGCGTACCAGAAAACTCAAACACCCAGTATTTTTCGATAGCATCACTATTTTTTCCTGTTATTTCCTTATCAATGTCGCGCCTAGGTAATAGCTTTACGCTTGCCACTGAATATAAATATTTTCCTAGTTGCTCTGTATCTTGATTGCTGTCGCGAACAGTGAGTACAAGGTAACGTATTTCGCGCATAATGTTTCTGTGTACATTTTGACGATTAGTCGCAATAAGTCTTGTATGATAACCCTTTAAACTACCTGTTTTGGCTTTTTCCAAATATGTTTGATCACGATCTAACTCATTTACTGGTGCTACAAATGTCAAACCAGTATGTCTAGTCACATTTACGCCGTAAGGGGCAATACGAACGGCATCTTCAACAAAATGATAATCATATGACGAAGATTGTTTGTATTCCAAAGCCTTGCGCGTTTTACCTAGTTTTTGCGCTAAATATTCTTTTATCCAATAGTTAGTGGAGTCTTGACTCCCTGCACTTGGCAATAATGGAAACGCGCCAATACCAATTTCATTAATAGCTTCGGCATAAGGGTTTTGTTCAGATTTTTGTTCCGGAAAAAAGCCTGGGAATAAAGCGAATGCGCCAAGAACAGGGCGACTTTTTAATGGTAATTCGTATTCAATATGCTGTTGGTGAATAATCGCATCACGGTATCTATGCATCTGATTTATAGCATCTTCAGGTACGGCATCTTTACCACCAAACTGCGTAGTATCTATACGATACTTTGCATCAAATAAAATAAAGAAAGCTTCCCCATTTTCCAAGGTAATACGCAGCACAATATCCGGACGGTGGTTTGCAAGCCAAGTTCGATTAACTGAGCCTTTAGGTGAAAATGAAGGCTCATGCGCCAGCTCAATCTGCATACCATCACTTTCGTGTTTGTATACAAAAGCAGCAGCCATCTCATCCTTGGGAAATTGCTTCTCAAACTGCACTTGTTTAAGATGGCTTAGCGTCTCTTTTTGTGGTTTAAAGCCCAAAGATTCAATAATCGACTTCACCTCTAAAAAACACCAAATTTCGTAAATTTCTGCAACAGATTTCATCGATAAACGACTTTCTCCAAAGCTTCCATTTAAGTAGTATTTCAATTGCTGCCAAACTTTATAAACTTTTGAATAACCAGCTGCTTCTTGTAGCACTTTAGACTCGGTATATTGCCCTTTATAAACACCCACCTCGTGCCATAACGCGTGCTTTGTATACTGAGCAACTTGGGTACGCCACGCGTCTAACTCGCTAATAAATGAACTAGATACTTTTGAATCTTTATCTGCTTTTATTTCTAATAGTATCTGAGATAAGTTCGCTTTAGTTTTCGCAAGCACCATTTTAATAAAGCGGTTTTCTGGGGTATCAATATTTAAGCGCTGCTTTTTAATAGCAATTCGAGATGAACGTTTTGATGCTATTAACTCTTTTGCTTTTTGCTCCTGCTTAGCCCCTAATCGTTTATTTACTCTCTCTAAACTCTGCTCAAAAGTGTAAGACTGCAACCGATTATGTGCAGCGTTTAATACTCTTTTTACACCTTGATTAAACTCGTCAACTAAGCGCTCAAATTGCGCTAACCAAAAGAGTTCAAATCTCTCTGGTTGCCTAGTTGATTTGCCTTGAGTATGCGTTGTTTTTCCACTAATACTGTACCGCCACAGCGGATAAACACGATCAATTTCATGGTTCATAATGATCAAATCTTGAGCTTGTATCATTTTAGTGGCAAAGACGGTAAAAGCGACGGGTACAGATTGCCAAACCCCATTAACACTGTATTTAATTTCAAAATGACATAACCCAACATCATTGCCAAAATTAATCACAGCATTTAACGATTTTCGTTTAGGATGAGCAAAAAAACTTCGATCAAGCAATGCATATTTGTGATTAACCGAAAAAGAGTCTTTATCAACATGGTCATTAAATTCAATTTCAAATCTATATTGGCGGTTTTCAAAAAAGAACGGTTGAATATGTGGAGGCCCCTCACAATCAAAGCTAGGCAACATTGGCTGAGGGCCAACCAAAACAAGCATTTCGTCATATTTTGGCAGCTCAACAGAGCGTGACACATATGTCCGTTTTAATTTATTTCGAGGAGAATCTAAGCAATCAGTAGATACATGAATATCAAAGTCATCATGTTCATAGCTTAACAATTCGCTATTTTTAGCCATGGTCCATTACCGCCAAAGTTTAAAAAGTGCTGTTTATTTAAGGCCAAAAAGAGGTAAAACCACGCACAAGTTGATCATTCATCCAACTTAGTTTTTTCTTAGAGCGACAATCCACAGTAATAGTTTCACCTTCTGGATCTAGCTTTTCACGGTACAAATCTGGTCGTCCGTTTTCCCAAGCTCCAGCCAACTGCTCTTCTAATACTTTTAATAGTGCTTCTAAAATATTATGCTGGCTCTGCCCTACTAATTTATCCTCATCACCTTCAATACGCGGTAGTACTTTACACATCATAAAGTCATCCCACACAGCTTTAAGAGTTAAATCATCTTGCGGCTGGCTGCTGGCAACAGCAAGTAGTAATTCATTTAGAGCGCGGAAAGCCAATTCAAACGGCGTGTTTTTTAGCACCGCATTCACCGCCGATAAAAACGCTACAGTTTTAGTGCCATCAACATCAAAGGTATTGGCTAAATCCGTTTTGCTGGCATTTGACCAAATAGGGTAACTAAGACGTTTATTTCGGTTAGTCGGGTTGAAAAAGTCTGCATAGTCGTTAGGAAAAAACTCACCAAAATCAAAACTAAGCGCACGATCGATCACCTTTCGTGAAAAGCCATGAGTCGTTTCATCCATATTCACTGTACCAGCCACCAGCAAATTAAACGGAATACCTAACCCATATTGGCAAATTAGCGCCCACAGCTCATCGTATTGTGTACCATTAAAGCCCAGCGCTTCGCGTAGCTTTTCTTTATTGGCCACGGCTTTAATGGTAGCGGGTTTTAATAGTGCATCGCTACTGTACGAAAAGCTGTCACCCGTCCAAGTCCATTCACGAGTTTCAAGTACCGACAAATAATCAGCAAAATACTGCTCAACGGGCGCAAGGTTCATTTCATCTAGGCACAGCCAGTAAGGTAATACCTGCTCAAGCGCATCACGCTCGCCCGCAACCACTAAGCGCTCGCCTAGCTCGTCACTATCTTGCACTTCCAAGTTTAGCCCGCTATCAGCAATTGCACGCCATGCTTTAGCTATAAAATCCAATACATCGGTAGTGATATATTCAGCGCTGCCATCTTGAGTGAGCCGCGAAATATACCCCAACAAGTCACTTGGTTCATGCCAATCTGGACGTACCGAGGTAAGGCAATAAGTTTCTGAAAATTGCTTAGAAGTTTTTGCTTGTTCACGCACAAATCGGGTTTTACCTGTGCCTGAAATACCAGCGAGAAGGAGGAAGGGTTTGGATAAAGCAACCTCGTTTACTATAAAATCATTTGTAGTGGTCAAACTTCTTGTTTTGGCCACACTATATGCTTCATAAACACTTTTAAATGTCTTTGGGTTTTGGCAAAGATCATAAACAAGGCGCCCAAATACACTAGAAGATGCATCTGGCAAATTAATTTCTTTTAAAATAACAGAACCAAAGCAATCTCTTGATCCTCTTGGCTTTCCTTGATCATTAATTAGCCGCTTTGAACCTAATCTAAATGTAGCATCATCTTTATCAAGAAATTTTGAAAAGAGCTCCAAATCATTATCTGAACTAAAATTTTCTAATAATTTTTGGTTTGCTCGAATGTTACTTTTTATTTGCTCAAAATTCCCTAAAAGGGAACTAGCATAAGGCCTTAATTTTTCGTATATTTCGAAGTACTTAAATAACTCACTTGAAAATTCATACATTTCACTTGCAAAAGCAAAGTATTGATTAGGAATTAGCGCATAATTTGCTGGCTTATCATTAGACTCTTTATCTGTAATTGCAAATGAAGTATAGGTATCAAAGCCATACCCAATAGAGCCTAGCTGCTTATGCAAAACATCCTTTTGTACTGAGGTTAATCTATAGTCGAAAAGCTTAGAACTATTAACTAAAGGTTCTTCCAGCTTTATCTCGTCAAGTTTTATTAACATGTTATTCCTTTATTCCATATATGAAACGATACGCTTTGCTAAGGCCATAACTACATTAACAGTAACACTATTACCAAACTGTTTATATGCTTGAACTTTTGAAGCACTTGGCTCAAATTCATCAGGAAAACCTTGCAAACGGGCGGCCTCTCTAGGACTAATCTTTCTAGGGTTTTTACCATCTTGAAAGATAAGAACCTCACTACCATCTTTATAATATCTTGCAGAAATAGTATTCGTATACGGAGATTCTTCAGTTACTAATCCATAACCAAACCCTTTCCCATTTAACTTATTTTGAATTTTCCTTCGTTGATGCCCCTCCCATAATCTATCCGAAATGGTTAATTTAGGATCTGGATTTTTCTCTAATTTATCACCTACTTTAACTTCATGGGCTAGTGGTTTTGGATATTCAAACTTATCAATCACGCCATCACGCCACAATACAATATATATTCGCTGCCTATTCTGTGGTATCCCAAAGTCCACTGATTTTAGAACCATTTCTTTAGCTAATGTTTGAATTTCCTTTGTAGAGCCATGCTCGATAACACTTTTAGGGATATTACAGCTATAACCAATCTTAGTTAGCGTTTTTAAAATCACTTTGAGCGTGTAACCTTTATCATGGCTAATTAACCCTTTCACATTTTCCAGCAGCGCAAACTTAGGTTTTTTCGTTTCTAGAATATTGGCTATGTCATGGAATAAAGTACCTCGAGTATCTTCAATACCTAGCTTAAGGCCTGCATGTGAAAATGGTTGGCATGGGAAGCCAGCCAAGAGAACATCGTGTTCAGGAATTTCATTTCCCGGTATTTTTGTTATATCGCCAAACGGTACCTCACCATGATTATTTTTATAAGTTTGTTGTGCGTGCTTATCAAATTCGGAAGAAAATACACAAACGCCGCCACTTTGCTGGAAACCGAGCCTGACGCCACCGATACCAGCAAATAAGTCAATAAACCTAAATTTACTATCAAAATCTGGTTTTAACTTTAAAGAGTCAAATACATCACTAAAAAAAGCGCTTCTGGTTGTATGTAATCCATTTTTTTGTAACAGATTAACTACCTCTACTTTAAGTGCCTCTGGCTTACTTATTTCAGGATTACAGTAAAACTGGCTGTCGGTGGCAATGGCGTGTAACCACTGATCAATTACAGCTTCAACGGCGCTCTCTTGCGGTACATGTTGAAGTGCTAAGGGTTTAATAAGCACTTCTGCTTGTAAAAGGACATTGCTTTTATTGTTCATTATTGACTACTACTATAAATTCTTGATGGATGACGCTAGGGCGATGCATGGTTTTTGTACTTTGCATTTCAACTAAATTGTATTTGCCCAAGGTTTTTAGTGTTCTTGAGACACTACTAACCGCTTGACCTGTAAAGACTGCCAGCGCAGTAACCGATTTAAGTGAGGCGTACCAAATATCAACGGGGTAATCGGGGTCAGGTGTTTGCCCTTTAATCCCAATCACGCAACGCGATTGTTTTGCGTTTTTCATTTACTTACTCGCACAGCTTGATCAAATTATTCCTAAGCTTATGCGAGTGCGTAAAGCGGCGCTTAGCCAATCAGAAAACTGTATGCTTATACATGTATTACGCATATTATCAATTACTGATAATAGCGCAAGGGCACTTTATTTTTTATAAGCTTAACACGTTGATATATATGATTTACTTTTTTATTCTTGCAGCTATGGCAATATATATTTTAATGCGTATAACCTGAGTGATAAATATGCTTTTATATTTGCATTAAAAGCATTGAGCTTTTTTCATGTAAATAGTGACTAAGTTTCATTATGATTTTATAAAAAACATGGTTGAATAACGCCATATTGCACAAAGACACAAAGACTTGTTATGAATAAACTCACTGTTTTAGATGGCGTCATGGGTCGTGAACTCAAACGCATGGGCGCGCCGTTTTCACAGCCACTGTGGAGTGCGCAAGCTTTAATAGAAGCACAGCAATGTGTAACCCAAGCACACCAAGGTTTTATAGATGCTGGCGCTGAAATAATTACTGTTAACAGCTATGCATGTGTCCCCTTTCACTTGGAAGAATTTGAATGGCAACTAGCTGATGGCGCAAGCGCTATTTCTTACTCTTTTTCTGCCAACGGTGAGCACTTTTTAGTTTTAGACAGCCTTGGTTTTTTAAACGTGCTTGAGGCGCATGCGCACGACGATCACATACACTGGGAGCTAGCAGGTCAAGTTGATATTACACAAGAAGATGTAACAACTATGCCTGAAGGCATGAAGTTTAGTATGACAGTAGCGCAAAATGGTCAGTTTGCTTACGTAGCCGACCCAATAGCCCAACATGTTGTGCAAGTACACCTAGAAGACTTAGAAATTGAAGGCGAACTAGAACTTACATTCCCACCAGCTGCAATCACTTGGTTAGGTATTGCACAAGAGGAAGAACACGCACACGAACATTAATTTTATATCTGTATTTACTTAAAGGTTGGCGCTTTTTGCCAACCTTTTTTATTCACATTTTGTAACAGACCTTTTATCGTAAGTGCATCGCTATTTTTCACCTTATTGTTATGATGGGATAGCTATTAATATAGGATGTAATTCCATGAAAAAACTAACAACATTGGCTCTTGCCTTGGCTGCAGCAATCGCGCCGGGTGTATCGGCCTATGAGACTAAAGACACTCGTTTACTCCGCTTTCCAGATATCCATAACCAAACCGTTACCTTTGTCTACAGTGGCGATATTTATATTGCGAATACGCAAACAGGCGAAAGCAAACGCTTAACCGACCATATTGGATTTGAAGCATTTCCTAAGTTTTCCCCTGACGGTAAGCGCATTGCATTTTCAGCCGAGTATAACGGTAGCCGACAAATTTATGTGATCAACAGTGACGGTTCAAACCTAAAGCAACTTACTTATTATAATGACGTTGGCCCAATGCCACCGCGTGGAGGTTTTGATTACCGCGTTTTAGATTGGACCGCCGATGGTAAAAATGTGGTATTTAGAGCTAACCGCACACCATGGGGAAAACGTATGGGCCGCCCTTACATGGTTCCTGCAGATGGCGGACTTGAACAGCCATTAGCGATTCCAGAAACTGGTGGCGGCATGCTATCTCCAGATGGCAGCAAGTATGTTTATACGCCAATTGATCGAGAGTTTCGTACGTGGAAACGTACTCGTGGTGGTCGTGCGCAAGATGTATGGATTTATGATTTAGAAACAAACACCTCAGAACAACTAACTACAAACCGTGCAACCGACCAGCAACCAACTTGGGTTGGTGACGATATTTACTTTGTGTCTGACCGTGATTACACGCTAAACCTTTACCAGTACCGCAAAGGCAGCGAACCAAAAAAACTTACCAACTATAAAAACTTTGACGTACTTTGGCCTTCAGCTGGCCCAAATGCGATTGTTTATGAAAACGGCGGTTATTTATATCGCTTTGACGCAAAAACACAAAAAAGCGCTAAGCTAAGCATTAACATTGCAGGCGTGCGCCAATACGCAATGCCGTATAGCAAAAATGTTAGTGATTTTATTGATTCTATGTCGCTCTCTCACGATGGTAAACGTGCTGTATTTACTGCCCGTGGTGAGCTGTTTAGTGTACCAATTAAACAAGGGCCTACACGTAACTTATCTTACACAGAAAAAAGCCGCGAAATAGATGCAAGCTGGTCACCAAATGGGCGTTACATTGCTTACATGAGCGATGAAAGCGGCGAGTACGAAATTTACTTAAAAGATCGCAGTAAAAATAATGCTATTAAGCAACTCACTAGCTATGGCACTATTTGGCGCTTTACGCCCATTTGGTCACCAGATAGCTCTAAATTGTTGTTTTCAGATAAAAACAACACACTTTGGTGGTTAGATGCAAAATCGGGCAAGCAACACAAAATTGATACCGGTATTTACGACGAAGATGGCATTACTCAATATACTTGGTCGCCTAACAGCCAAGACATTGTATTTGTTAAAAATAACGAAAACCGTTATGCCTCGCTATGGCACTACAACCTTAAAAAGAAAAAGGTAACGCGCTTAACAGACGAAATGAGTAATGAGCAAAACCCTACTTTTTCGCCTGATGGTCAATACCTTTACTTTAGCTCAGAGCGCGACTTTAATCTGGCATTTAGTAGCTACGAGTTTGATTACATGTTTAATCGAGCAACCCGTATTTATGCAGCTGCAGTAAACGATAGCGTTAAACCGCTTATTGCCTTACAAAGTGACGAAGCCACGATTGTAAAAGACGATGACGACGAAAAAGAAGACGACAAAAAAGTTAAAAATGCACTGCAAAGCAATGACTTTATGCAACGTGTTACCGCACTTAATGCCCCAGCGGGCGATTACCGTGGCTTAACCGCAGTAAAAGACGGCGTACTAACTCTTGCTAATGGCGCATTACAACTTATAGGTACCGAGCACGACAGTGAGCTAGAAACAGTCGCTAAAGGTGTTAGCAATTACACTATATCGAGCAACAGCGAACACCTACTTGTACACACAAGTGGCGGTTACAGCTTAATAGAGCCTAAACCAAAGCAAGACCTAGACGCCGACAAGCTAGATTTAAGCAAAATGACGCTTAAAATCAACCCGCAAGCTGAGTGGCAACAAATGTACGTAGAAGGCTGGCGCACACTGCGTGACTGGTTCTACGACGAAAATCACCACGGTCAAGATTGGGATGCTATTTTAGCTAAATACCAACCTATGGCTGATGCTATTAGCCACCGTAGCGACCTTGATTACGTACTTAGCGAAATTGCCGGCGAAATTAACTCAGGTCATATTTACGTGCAGTCGGGTGATATGCCTAAAGCAGAGCGTAAAAACCATGGTTTATTAGGCGCTAAGCTTGCAAGCGACCCATCTGGTTACGTAAAAATAGAGCAAATCTTTAAAGGTGAAAACTGGCATGACGATTTCCGCTCACCGCTGGGGACTACTGGTGTAAAAGCACATAACGGCGATTACATTATTGCGGTAAATGGCCGCTCGGTTAAAGACGTTGCTAACTTTTACGAACTCCTTGAAAACACCCAAGGCGAGCAAGTAGAGCTAGTGCTAAACAGCAAACCGCGTAGCAAAGGTGCGTGGCAAGTAACAGTAAAACCGGTAGCCAGTGAGCAAGGTCTACGTTATTTAGATTGGGTTAACTCGCGTGCAGCCTACGTTAATAAGCTATCAAATGGGCGTATTGGCTATGTGCACCTGCCAAATACAGCCTATGAGGGTAACCGCGCCATGTTTAAAAACTACATGCCGCAAACAACCAAAGATGCCATGATTATTGATGACCGTTACAATGGCGGTGGTTTTATTCCTGAGCATATGCTCACCTGGCTTGCGCGTAAACCGCTTAACTATTGGAAACGCCGTGGTGTAGAACCAACTAAAACACCGCAGTTTGCACACAATGGTCCTAAAGCCATGCTAATAAATGGCTATTCAAGTTCTGGTGGTGACGCAATTCCTTACTACTTCCGCCAGGCTGGTCTAGGTAAGCTAATTGGTACCCGTACATGGGGTGGTTTAATTGGTATTTCTGGTAACCCAAGCCTTGTAGACGGCGGGCAAGTAATTGCTGCTACTTTCCGTATTTTAGATACACAAGGTAACTGGATCATAGAAAACGAAGGTGTTGCACCTGATATTAAAGTAATCGATCGCCCAGAGCTTATTTATAAAGGCCAAGACCCATCAATTGAGCGTGCAGTACAAGAGTTATTAAAGGAGCTTAAAGAAAACCCTAAGCAACCCTTAGTGGTGCCACCAGCACCTACTGATTTTTAATTTGCTGCATAGCAATATTAGTTAATAAAAAACCCTGCAAATTTGCAGGGTTTTTAATAATTCGAGTTTAATGACTTATATGTATTAAGGCTTATCTTTTTCTCCAGCCGCTCCATACATCATCTTCTTGGTTGGCTTTTTTCTTCTTTTTCTTACCTGTACCTTCTGACTTGGCCATTGGCTTGTCGTTTTTTAGCGCCTGTGCCGCATCAAGGTTGGCTTGGTTTACAGCAAAACCTGCTACCTCTTCGCGCTCTAAGCGAAGTTTGTTTTTCTTTTCGATAATTCTAAAGTGATGGAAGTCTTCATAATCAATTAACGATAACGCTAAACCGACTTCACCAGCACGGCCGCTTCGGCCAATACGGTGCATATAATCAGCTGGGCTACGCGGTAAGTTAAAGTTAATAACAACAGGCAGTTTGGCAATATCTAAACCACGGGCTGCTATATCGGTGGCAATAAGTACTTCTATTTCGCCAGCTTTAAATTTTTCAATTACGCGAGTACGCTCGCTTTGGCCTTTATCGCCATGGAATACTTGTGCGTTCACGCCGCGTTTTTCAAGTTTGCTGGCTAAGTGCTCACAATCTTTTTTAGCGTTGACAAAAATAAGTGCTTGGCGCCATTGATGCGCTTTAATTAAGTGCGCTAAAACCGTGGTTTTCTCGCCTTTATTAACCGTAAATACGCGCTGAACTAAAGTGCTTTCGTCTTTGCTTTGTACTTGTATTTCAACAGGGTTGGTTAACAGCTCTTGCGTTAATTGTGTGACTTGCTCTGGGAAAGTCGCTGAAAACAACATGGTTTGTTTTTTAGCAGGCATAAGCGCTAATAGCTCAGCAAGCTCTTCAGTAAAGCCAAGGCTTAACATGCGGTCAGCTTCGTCAAGCACTAAGGTTGAAACTTTATCCAGCTTAATGGCATTACTTGAGATCAAATCAAGCAAACGTCCAGGGGTTGCCACGATAATATCGGCACCGCCACGTAGTGCCTGCATTTGGGTATTAACCGATACACCGCCAAACACCGCTACCGTTTTAATCGCGTCATTAAAGTTAGCAGAATACGATTTAACACTATCAGCCACCTGCGTTGCCAGCTCGCGAGTAGGTACCAAAATAAGTCCTGTTACAAAGTTGCCTTTGCCCGCTGCTTTATTAGCACCTAGCGCTAAAAATAGCGTTTGTAGCATAGGTAAAGCAAAGGTTGCTGTTTTACCTGAGCCGGTATTTGCCCCCGCAATTAAGTCACTGCCCGCCAAGATACTTGGGATTGCTTTTGCCTGAATCGGCGTAGGTTGCGTGTATTCAAGATCAGACAATCGAGCAATTAGCTCTGGAATAAGGCCAAGATCGTTAAAAGTACTAGGGCTTGCGGCTGAGGTCATATTTATTACGGGCTTATTGCTAAAAAGTAGCCTGTAATTTTAGCGTATTTAGCAGCTATTAAGTAGAGGTTAGTGATTTAAATAATATTTAGCTACAGGTAATAAAAAGACGCTTGCGCGTCATTTTTATTTAACAGTAACTAAAAACCCTAGTTACGCTTATCAAACTCTGCCTGCAACCTAGCTTTTGTTTCTTTTAAGTAATTTAAATAAGGATATGAGTCATCTGCAATGGCTAATGAAGACTCCATCTGTTTAAGCGCTTGGCGAGTATCACCCTGCATTTCATAGCCATATGATAAGGCTGAAAGCGCATCGACTGATTTTGGGTAGTTTTTTATATTGTACTTAAACACCTCTATAGCGAGGTTAAACTGCTTGCTGTCCGTTAGGTTGTAACCAAGTAATCTAACAGCACGATCTGGTGGAGATATCTGCTCGCCCCATTGTTGAGATAATGTTTTGTAATAAACATCAATAGAGGCTACATCGTCAGTTAAAGCACTTATAGGCATTTGTTTAGGTAAAAATAAGTTGTAGTAGGCATTAAATACGCCAGCAGCAGCGGTTAAGTTATGCGAGATACCATCAAACGCATCACTAGAGAAGCGTAACCCTGGCACTTTATGTGATTGCAGTGATTGCTGTAATTCATCATACCTTTCACGCATTATGCCGGCTTCTTCGCCAATATTAGTATAAACGTAGTTATTCAGGTATTTCGTTTTAGTTATAAACGATTTTGTGCTTTTTACCGATGCGCCATAGTTCCACCAAACCGCAGGGCTATACGCAATATGCGCTTGAAATAGTTCGGGATTTGCCTGCAACGCGTATAGCGCAAATACACCACCAGCAGATGCGCCAGCAATCACTTTATAGTCATGCGTACGATAATTTTTATTAACGAGAGGAATGAGCTCTTGCTCAAAGAACGCTAAAAACTTTGCCGCGCCGCCCCCTTCACCGACAGGCCCTTGTGGCTCTTTATTCACTGTAGGATAAAAATCTCTAAGTCGATTAGTGTTTTCAATAGCGACAATAATAACCTCAGGCGCACGATTATCATTTTGTAAGCGCTCAATAACAGCACTAGCAAGCGATATATTACCCGCTCCATCTAAGCGATATATAACAGGATATACCTTATTTGACTCAGCTTGGTAGCTCTTTGGTAACTGTACAACAACAGTGCGTTCTTCGTTTAAAACAGCCGATTTAATAGTGTGTGTGTACTGAGAGTAATCTGTACTTTGCTGTTTAGTGCCAGATTGTGCAAAGGCACTTTGTGAACTAAAAATAATACTAAAGCTAACAAAACAAATAACGGTTAATAAACGCATGACTAATCCCTTAGAGAATAATAAGTTACTTAAGTTAACAGAGTTTCAGGCACAAAAAAAGCGCCTTAAGCGCTTTTTTAACATTAATAAAAAACTATAACCTGTTGATTTTACTCAACTGTAACCGATTTTGCTAAGTTACGTGGTTGGTCAACATCTGTGCCTTTAATGACCGCTACATAGTACGACAGCAACTGTAGTGGAATTGTATATACAACAGGAGCAATTACGTCGTCTACGTGGTTTACGTTGATTACACGCATTGTGTCGTCTGACTCAAAGTGTGAATCTTTATCAGCGAATACATAGATGATGCCGCCACGTGCACGTACTTCTTCTACGTTTGATTTAAGCTTTTCAAGCAGCTCGTTGTTTGGTGCTACAACAATAATTGGCATGTCGGCATCAATCAGTGCTAATGGGCCGTGTTTAAGCTCACCTGCTGCATAGGCTTCTGCGTGAATGTATGAAATCTCTTTAAGCTTAAGCGCGCCTTCCATTGCAATTGGGTATTGTGAACCGCGACCTAAAAACAGTGAGTGATGCTTATCAGCAAACTCTTCTGCAAGGTCAGCAATGCCATCAGCCAATAGTAGCGTTTCTTCTAATTTAGCAGGAAGTAATTTAATAGCGTTAACAATCGTGCTTTGATCTAAGCCTTTCTCTTGCGCAATAGACGCAGTAAGCATTAACAAACCAACAAGCTGCGTAGTAAATGCTTTAGTAGAGGCTACACCAATTTCAGCGCCTGCTTTGGTCATAAAGGCAAGGTCGGATTCGCGTACAAGCGATGAGCCTGGTACGTTACAAATAGTCATTGACCCCATATAGCCTTGCTCTTTGGCTAAGCGCAGTGCTGCTAGCGTATCGGCTGTTTCACCCGATTGTGAAATAGTCACAAGTAGGCTGTTTTCGTGTACATACGATTGGCGGTAACGAAACTCAGAGGCAATTTCTACGTTACAACTAACACCTGCAAATTGCTCAAGCCAGTAACGAGCAACCATACCTGAGTGGTATGACGTACCACAGGCAATAATTTGTACGTGTTTTACATCTTTAAATATTTGCTGTGCGCTGTCGCCAAAAGCATCAATCGCTACGCGGTCATCGTTTAAACGTCCTTCAAGGGTGTTACGTACTGCAAGTGGTTGCTCATAAATTTCTTTTAACATGTAGTGACGGTAATCACCTTTACCTGATGCATCTTGTGTAATGTTTGATTCAACAACTTCACGCTCAACCGCGTTGCCATCGGCATCAAAAATTTCTACTGTGTCGCGAGTAATGCGCGCTACATCACCTTCTTCTAAGAAGATAAAGCTGCGAGTCACCGGTAATAATGCAAGTTGATCAGAAGCAATAAAGTTTTCACCAAGGCCTAAACCAATAACTAACGGGCTGCCTGAGCGCGCTACAATAATTTCGTTATCATTCGCTTTATCGAACACAACTGTACCAAATGCACCTTCAAACTGTTTAACAGCTGCTTGAACTGACGCTAATAAAGTGGTGTGCTGCTGACGTAACTGATGAATTAAATGCACCATTACTTCGGTGTCGGTATCTGATAAAAACTCGTAACCGTCGCCTTTAAGTGCTGCACGCAAACTTGCGTGGTTTTCAATGATACCGTTATGTACAAGCGCTAATTGATTGCTTGAAACATGTGGGTGAGCATTGGCTTCAGTTACACCGCCATGAGTTGCCCAACGAGTGTGTGCAATACCTGTGTGACCGCTAACACCAGCTTGTTCAAGTGCTGATTCTAAGTTTACAACCTTACCAACTGCTTTAACTGTATTAAGAGTATTACCTTCAAGTAAAGCTACACCTGCTGAGTCATAACCACGGTACTCAAGACGCTTAAGGCCTTCAACTAAGATTTTATTTACTGGACGTTCTGCAACAGCCCCAACAATTCCACACATAGTGTCTCCATTAATTTTTTAATTCTAGCAACTCACGGCGTAGTTACTAATCCATAATCTCTGCGCAAATTAGTTTTACACCACATGCCTCAATCGCTGCGCGTTTATCATGCGCTAAGCCACTGTCGGTTATTAATGTGGTTACTGTTTGCCACGGTAATTCTAAATTTGGTATTTTTCGGCCGATTTTTTCTGACTCAACCAGCACAATAACTTCACGCGCCGCTTTAGCCATCACTTGGCTTAGCCCAACAAGTTCATTAAACGTGGTTGTCCCTCGTGCTACATCAATGCCATCGGCACCAATGAACAGCTGATCAAAATCATATGAGCATAGTACATTTTCGGCTACTTGCCCTTGAAACGATTCTGAATGCGGATCCCACGTGCCACCTGTCATCAAAAGGGTTGGCTCGTTTTCAAGTGCTAATAAACGCGTTGCTACTTTAATCGCGTTCGTCATAACAACTAACCCCTGCTTGGTAGCCAACTCAGGGATCATCGCTGCTGTTGTACGCCCGCTGTCAATAATAATGCGGTTATGATCTTTTATAAGCGCCGCTGCTGCCTTAGCAATGGCTACTTTGCGCTTAGAATCAATCTCATCGCTTACAATCTCTTTTGGTAGCGCAATAGCTCCACCATAACGGCGCAGCAACAAGCCACTTTTTTCAAGCGCGGTTAAGTCTTTTCGAATGGTTACTTCTGATGTTTGAAACTGTTCAGCAAGAGTCTCAACGGCCACTTCACCAAGCTCATTTACTTGGCTAAGGATCAGGTGACGGCGTTGCTGGGTGTTTCGTTTGGTCATTAAGTAACTGCTATTAAGTTTCGTTTCGAAAGTTAGTGGATTTTAAACGAAACATTATAAATGGCAAGTGAATGCATAAAAATAAAGCAATTTTATTCAAATTATCATCATGCTTAAAGTAGGTTAAGCTAGGCACCATTATTTAAGTTAAACAAAATTGATATGCAGCCATTTAATAGTATTAGTAAAGAGAATCTAGCGCAGCGAAAAGCTGTGCACGAAATTTGCCGCTTATTTAATAAAAGCCCCAGTAAAGGTAATTTAAAGCGAATAAAAGAATTATGCTCACACTGTGGTGATGGAGTAATTATTGAAGCGGGCTTTCATTGTGACTATGGCTCGCAAATACATATAGGTGATCGTACTTTTATAAACATTAACTGCACTGTATTAGATGCACCAATTAATGAAGGAGTGATTAAGATTGGTAGTGACTGCTTAATTGGCCCTAATGTTCAGCTATTAGCAGTTTCGCATGCTGTGAACCCAACTGAGCGCCTCAATAAAGAAAATTTCGCAGCACCAATCTCCATAGGTAATAACGTATGGATTGGCGCGGGAGTTATTGTGTTAGCTGGTGTTACCATTGGTGATAACACTGTTGTTGGTGCGGGTTCAGTGGTAACTAAGAGCATTGCATCAAATACCGTGGTTGCCGGCAATCCAGCACGTGAAATAAGAAAGGGTAGTGTTTAGAAATCTGTGTCATTTCAGTATTATTAAGAAAACAGGAGTGACACATGACTCAATCTTTCGACTTCAACAAAGCATTAGCTGAACTTCAAGCTGGTAAAGGCCTTACTGG
>Ga0114899_1000900_pt1 | contig 19079 bp, 17 predicted proteins | sample MalvireepMed_215_FD_83497 | JGI IMG/M metagenome (GOLD analysis project Ga0114899, IMG submission 83497) | Marine viral communities from the Global Malaspina Expedition - Malaspina viral metaG DeepMed_215 | ecosystem: Environmental > Aquatic > Marine > Oceanic | place: Mediterranean Sea...
CGTCGGCGTCGGCGTCGGCGTCTTCGTCCTTGAGACTAGCGATCAACTCCTCGATCTGGATCGCCGCCGCCTCCACGTCGTCCGCGAGGCGGGCCACGTCCGTATCTCCGGCCCCGTCCTGCCCCAGCGCAATCACCACCCACAAGAAATAAAGCATCAGGACTCCCGGCTGCGCCCATTCTAGCGGTTACTATTCAGGGTGCTTTGTTTTCACCAAAATCGTTAGCTCGGTCACGGCGTCGGTGAGGCGCACCACCCGCTCCTCGAGGCGGGCCAAGTCCGCCTCTGTTGCGGCTGGGTCCGACTGCTGAAGCCCGAGCGCAGACAGCCCCGTGGCACCCCCGCCAAGGGCGACCACCAAGATCGCCCACTGGGGCATCTGGGGCATCTGGGGCACCGGCGACTTCGCATCCTCGCTCATAGCCACGCTCGCGCCAGGCGGATCCCGCGCACAACGAGGTCAGCCACCAACCACAAGGGGGGCGGCGCCTTCACCCAGCGCCCGCCACCTGGGGGGGCAGACGTGGGCCGCTTGAGGCGGATAACCGTGCCCGGCCCAACGCCGGGCGGGAGTCGCTTCGTTCGCGAATCCAGCAGCCAATCAGGCACCCACACCACAATGAGCGGGCTCTTTGGCGCCTCTGTTGGCAGGAGGGCTCGCAGCTCTGCTTTCGTCGCCTTCGAGCTGTAGGCAATCCCCGCCCTGTCCAGCCGCTCCATGATCTGTTTCTTTGTCATTGCTCACTCCGACCAAAAGAACTCAGCGGTAACGAGGCCCGCGCCGCCCGCGTTGCACTTCGCCCAAAAGTAGACAGCCGCGGGGGCCTCGAAGTCCATGCCCAGGCTTGTGCTGCACGCCGCGCCGAGCGTGCTGGTTGTCTTCCCCCCCACCACGCTCGCCGTGAACTCCGGCGTTAGGGGGTCGTCTCCGTCGTCGTCGGACGACAGGTACCAAGTGATCGTTGCCGGCGGCGACACCATTTCGCTCAGGTCCATTCGCAACGACAAGAGCCGCACGCGCCCCTCGAAGGTATCACCACCAGAAACCGCCTTGGTCGTCACATACGAGGTTCCCAGCGAGAGCATGGGCAGCCCCGCAATGGTCGCCCGGCGTAGCGGTGTGTTCACGTGTCCCATTTCATCCTCTCTCTAGTGTGACAATGCGCATTTCTTCCCACCTAGATCGGTGTGCTTCCCACGTCCGATCGTTGCACCAGGGCGGCGCGAGTGGGGTGGCTTGCAAAACGAAGCCCGGCCCAATGACCGGCAGCGGGGGCTGAAAAAACAGCGTGGTGTGACCGCGGGAGCCACGGACTATCTCTCCGCCCTCAAGCCCGCTCCAGCCCTGGCAATAGTGCCAGCCTGGACAGGGCGTGTCCACCTCTCGTCCTAGACCGAGCTCGCAAAGCGCCTCAATGTTGGCCCACGGGCGGGAGGCGGGGACGTTTAGGTGCAGCTCTGCGTGCCGGGGCTGCACCCGCTCTGCCCCATAGACATCGCACAGAACAGCAAACGCAAACCGGCTACAGTCGGTCGTGGCGGCATCCTTGGACGCCCCCGGAGACGTGTCGTATCGAAAGCCAGACACCGAGCGCAGCGCAGCCAACAACACCGAGCGATCGAGCGTCATATTCACTCTTCGTAGCCAATCAGGACGCCCGACATGATCAGGCTGGACGCCTGCTCATCGAAGTACACGCCCGTGCTGAATGCTAGGGGCTCCGCGAACGTATGCGTGATCGTCGTTAGGGTGTCGTCTCCACCAGACCCGGGATCTGCGGCGTTGATAGGCAGCACGGGCGCTCCGGTAGCGCTTGTGTTGTCGTAAATCTCCAGCCGCCCGGTGACTGTGCCGTTATTGACGATAGTTAAGATCACATCTGTGACATACAGCGTCTTTCCCACCGATACCGTATAGAGCAAAGCCGGGGCGGATTCGTTGTCTGCAAGGACGGTAATGGGGGTCCTGCCCGGTAGCTGGCTCGGTCGAGCACCGGAGACGACTTGTAGGTTCTGGAACGTGCCCGCGCTGTTCGTGGTCGGTGCCACGCTCACGTTGTTGTAGGCTCCCGCGCTATCCGCACCAACCAGGATCGAGCGGTTTAGTTGTGTGACCATCCCGCCCGCGATGAACGAGCTAACGCCAAGGATTTGAGGCGAAAGCGACGTGCGCAGGTTCTTCTGCTCGAAGAAAAAATCACCCTGCGGGGTTGAGCCGTTGGTGTAGACGTACCGATTGAACGGTGTAAACGCTGGGGCGCTGAACAGCTGGAAGCCATCGGCCGCCGCATAGGGGATCGTCAGCAGGCGCACCTGATCGGTCCCGGCGGCGTCGGAGTACCACCGGATAGTTATTGTCCCGTCCTGGTCGGACACGATGCGGGTGTCGACCTGCGAGTAACCCCGCAAGTCGATGATACCCGAGTCGAACGCTGCGCCCGCCCCCAGGTTAGCGGTCGTCTGGAAGATTTGAACCGCGGCGGGCTCGGCGGGTTGATATGCCATTGTATGCCCCTCCTAATAAATGAACCAGCCGGTGCCGTCGCTGATTATGTTGATCTGCTCCCACTGTGCGGTGAGCGCGAGCCCCGTGCTGGAGTAGTCGGTGCCGTCGATGAGAATGCCCGCGCCACTGGTGCGAACCTCGACGCCCACGGGCGACGCCGCGATCACTTTGGCCGCCACGCGAGCGCCGGCCGCGGGCGCCGGGAGCGTTACCACACACGTTGCGGCGTCGACCAGGACAAACTCACCATTAGCCGCAGATCGGCTCGCGGTGGTCTCGGTGACCACAGACCAGACCGATAGTGGGGCGCCACCAAGCGTCACCCACGCGGGCCCGGTGTTGTTGCTCAACACATAGAACGCAAACGGGGCGGCCGACCCGACCTGCGCAACCCCGCCAATGTCAGCCGACACGTAGGAGTGGCTATCCCGTGCTGTGATGTTGGCAAAGGACCACCGCACCACAATGTGCAGTCCATCCGAGGTTGTTTGGCTGCCATGTCGACCGGCCATTTACTTCCCCACCACCACAAGGTTGTCGCTCGCGTTGTGCAAAATCAGGGCGTCGTCGTTGATCAGATACCGAACCTCCTCGTAACCACCGCCGGGCCCTGCCACCAAAATACCATCGTCCGAGGCGGGCGGGGGCACGCGGCGCGCCAGCTCGAGGGCAAGGTCTTCGGTGCGGCGTCGGTCTTTGTTGTGTCCCATCAGCGTCGGCGCTCCTCTTCCAGTAGTCGGATCTCTCGCCGGATCTGCATCATTCTTTCTCGCCTATGCTTCGCCGCCTCCCACTCGCCCCGAGTAATCTTGGACGATCGCCCCACCAAATCCCAAACCGTCGCGGCCGGGGTCGCCCAAAGGCGTCGCTCTTGGGGATAGACCATCCGGCGAATGGCGCTATATGCGTCCAGGCGACGCCCAATGACCCACCGATCAAACTGCCGCCACGCCAGCGCCCTGTCTTCGCTGGGCGCCCAAAACGCGGGTCGCCCGTCAGGCGTCGCGAAGTCTGCGCGGTCCACGTTTCGGCCCATGTGGATTTGCTTTTCGCGCACATCAAACAGGTAGTCAAACGCACCGGGGGCGATCTCATACAGCTCTTCTGGGATCTTGTTCGCGCCCCTTGCGCGCACGTTGCGAAAGTCTGGCTGCCCCAGGTCCACCTCGAACCCATACTCTGCGATGGCGGCAACGATCGGGTTGGCCTCGCCGCCCAGCATCCCGGCGCCCTCGCTAAACTCCTCGAATGGGGCGCCGGGGAGGATGGACAACATGTGGTCGATCAGGGCTAGGGAGTCGGTGACGGGATTCACGCTCACCGTGCTGTACTCGATCCCCCTGGCGCGCGGGTCCAGCGACCCATCCGGCAAAAACAGCTCGTCGGAGCGCCAAAAAATCTGGCGTCCCAGGTCGAACTCGGTCTGTGCGCCGAGCGTCCTGCGGTCCTCCTCTCCCCACGCCCCCCTCTGGTCTCGCGCCACCCGCAACAGGCGCCCAACCCGGTGCGGATGCGTAAGCCCGTTGTATATGAGGGCATCCAGGGACTTGCGGTGATACGCCCAGAAGATCATCCCCCATCTGGCGACCGCGCGATCGAAGTTGCTCAACTCGGTATAGTCAAAGTTGCTCACCCGAGCGAGCTGCGCCGCCTCTGTGTCGCTTGCTCCACGCTTGATCGCATCCAGAAATGTCGCCGTTCTGAAGTGCCGCTCAATGGCTGCGGACGCCTCCTGAAGGCCGTCCGACAGGCCGGCGACGTTGCGGGTGAGCATGTTCCATTGCCACCCCGTATCGTTCGACCTTGCCAACTCTGTCTCGATCTGTCGTGCGGTGATCTCCTGTGTCCACGTGTGCCCAACCCCGTGCCGGCGGGCGCTGCGCTCGAGGTCGCCAAGGTCTCGCAGGTTTAGCGTGTCTGTGACCAGCACGGTTCCACCGAGCCGGCTAGGGTGCCACTTTGGGCCAGGGCCCAACCGGTGCGACAGGCGCGCCACAACTCGCGGCTGGTCCCGCATGGCCAGCTTTGAAATGCGCGCAGCATTTCGGGCGCCGAGCTGCAACGACATCGCATAGGGGATCCCGACGACAACCCCAAGGTGGTAGTCGGGCGAAACCGTTGTCACGCCCTGTTTGTAGGTCCGAAACGCCCAAGAGCCAAACTCGCCCGCCGCCTTCCATGCGGAGGGCTCCGGCGACACGCCCGCCCCACGCGCCCGCATCCCCTCAATCTCCTCGCGCAGCCCACGGGGCATCCAACCCGGGCCGATTTGCTCTAGCAACCTCTCCGGCCCGCCCCCGGGTAGCCCCGGATCCATGCCCCAGCGCCTTATGTAGCCCTCCGCCTGGGCATACTCGAGTCGGGTTATTGGAAAGCGAGAGGTGCCGCTGGTGTCCTTGGGTGCGCGGCCGAGCACAACCTTTATGGCGTGGACGATTCTCGGATTTGCCACAATCAGGTCAGCCTCGAGGAGCCTCTGATAGACGCGCGTTGCGATCTCTTCGGCTTTGAGCTCCAGGCCAAACCGAACCATCGAAACGTCGTCGCTCAACACCTCGATCTTGTCGGTGGGGGCAAGCCCCGCTCGCGCCCGCCCGCCGGCGTCAGCGGACGACCGCAGCACATCGTCCATCGCATCCGCGATGGCTGGCGATCTTATGCCGTCACGCAGAAAGCCACGCCACACGCCTACCAGCTGCTCATTGCTCAACACGTCCGCGTTGCGGATGGTCGATCGCTTGATCGCAGACGCGGAGCTCGGTATGCGCGCCTCGAGAAGCCTCTGTGCCAGCCGAACCACCTCCGCCTGGCGCTCCGTCACATAGTCGAACAGGCCCGCCTTGATCACCTCCGGGTCGTTGTGCCAAAGTTTGGGCCAGCGGTCGTCAGACGACAACCGAACCTCATCGCGCACCATCTTTCGCTGGGCCAAGGTGTCCGCAGGCGTTGTGCCTAGCGTCCCCCCGTGCATCGCGTCGATCAGATCAAGCTCGCGGGCCGGCACGGGACGATACCCGGGTATCAGCTCGTGCAACACCTCCGACGCAGACTGCTCCGAGCCCCAAAGCGCGCGCCGCGCCCAGCCTTCAGCGCGGCGAACGGGGCCGGAGGTCGAGCGGAGCCTGGCCTGCGCCGCCTCCCCACCCAAGCGCTGCATGTCCTCTAGCAACTCCCGGCCCACGCCTTCGAGCTCGCGTTTCGCCTGCATAACGATCGGACGGTACGGCTTTGGTAGGGTTTTCGTCGAGACGTGCGGAAACAGCGTCTCGAAGAGGCTCCGACCCGCGCGCCCGCCCATCGCAGCAAGCCGCGACCCACCGCCAGCAACCGACGCCATTGCGGAGATCATGGCGTCTGCGATGCCGCCCGTGCCATTAATTGCCCACTTCGCGTCTGCGCTTCGCCCCGCCAAAATACCCAGGACGCGATGGTTTGCTGCGCCCCAGTCACTAACCGTCGCGCCCTCCGGCAGAGATTGACCAAAGCGCCCCAAAAACATCCCTGCGGCGTCTCGGTGTTTGTCCGTTGGCCAAGGGATCGGGTCGCCCGGCTCGACCCGCGCGCCCTCCAGAAACGACAGGTCAAGCCCGGTGTCTTCGGCGGCGCGGTGGAGCTGCCGCAAAACAACGCGCCGCTCGGATTTTGTTACATAGATGTTCGGTGTCAACGCGACGATCTGATCGCTCCCCACGTGTGAACGAATCAGCGTCTTGTATGCGTCTCTGAACAGGTCCAAAAACTGCGCGTCTGTCGCGTCGATGGCGCGCCCTGCCGCCCCAAACTCATCGCCCCAGACCCGCCGGAGCAAATCCAGCGCCTCGTCCTTCGGAAACAGGGCATCCTCGAGCCTTCGCATCGCGTCGTCTGCCGTAATGGTGGCGCGTGGGTCTTGCTCAACCCAGCCGCGAATCTTCGTGCCCTCTTCTCGCAGGCTGAAGTCGTGGTGCGCGATCAACTGGGCGGCAGGGCGCACCTCCCCAGCCTTGCGCCTCTGCCGCCTGCGCCACCGTGCGGTGATCCGCTGGTGCTTATACCAGATTTGGTCTCCGACGTTCTGCCTGGCCAGCAGCGCCCTAACGGCATCGTCCAGCCCACCCATCGAAACGCCAGGGCGGAGCTCGAGCACGTGCCCCGCGTCGTCCACCAGCCGATATCCGTCTGCCACGCTCTGCTGCGGGTCCAGCGCCCGCAGCGCCTCCCCGGCTGCGTGCTTTGCCCGCGAGAACGCGCGGGGGACGGAGCGCCGCGCCACAGGCACGCCCGACGCCAGCTGTTGCTGCACGCGGATCATCTCCGACCACCACTCGTCCATCGATCGAATGCTGCCGGCGCCCAGGTCGTCGGGGGGCACCAGTGTCGGGCCCGCCCGGGAGGCTGCCGCGTCGACAACCCCCGCCTCCACCTCTGCCGCCGCCTTTCGGACGTGCGCGTGTGCGGCGCGCTCTGCGTTGGCCATCTCTTCGAGAAAGGCGGGCGTCGGCTGCGTGGGCTCGGTCGGCGCCGCCCTGGATGGTGGCGCCTTCAGAGACTCCCCCACCACAAGCCCCTCGTCCTTGGCCATCTCGCGGACAATGTGGGACACGCGCGTGTCTGCCGCCGCCAACACCTCCTCGTGCGTCATGCCGCGCCGCAGCCGGTCGGCCGCAACACCGGTCGCCGCGTCCGCGATGGCGCCCTCTCGCCCCTGGAGCGCCTTCCACGCCGATACCGTGCGGGACACCTCGGTGCTGGGCATTGCGGCACCCACGCGGGTTGCCCACCCCGCCTGACCGAGAGCCCCAGCCAACGGCAACTCATAGGGGGCCACCAGGCTAATGCCCTGACCAAGCCACCAAAACGCGTTGCGCGCCACCTTGTTGTCTGCGCCAAAGTTTGCCACGGCCGCCGCCTCGAGGTCTTCTGCGGCAGACATGCCCCTCTCGACGCCGAGCAGCCCGTTGAGGGTGACGCGCGCCGGCCAGCTGCGCCCCGCCAGCAACTCCTCGGAATACAACCCGCGATCCTCGGGCGTCGTGCCCATCGCAACCCGCTCGAGCGGCGCCATGCCGAACCCTATGGCGTCGATGGTGTCCCGCACGGCATCGGCGGGCGGCTGCCCACCCTCGATGCGCTCCGCAAGGTCGCGCCGCACCGAACCATAGAGGCCCGCGCCAAACAACCCAACGGGGAGCTCGTTGTGCTCCCAGGTCCACGCGGGCATAGACAGGAGCGGCTCCACAACCGCGCGCTCTGGAATGGATCCGGCCGCCCGCACCAGGGCAACAGCGCGCGACTCAATGGGCGTACCCGCGCCCTCCAAAATCGTCGCCTCTTCGGGCGTGATGGCGCGGCCGGCGTGCCCGGCGACCGCGCTCGGCAGTTGTTCGGCGGCTGCGCGCAACTCAGCCGCCACAGCCTCGTCGCCCCCCTCCTCTGCCCTTTGTGCGGCGGGCTCGATCAGGGCACGACGAAGCCCCTCCGCACCCAACCCAGCCATAGCGCCAACACTGAGGCGCGACTGCACCTCGTCCCGAAGCCGCTCCTCTTCGGGCGTTCCAAAATACGCCTCGTCGTCGTACCCGAGCATCCTTGCGGGGTGCCTGTAGGCATCCAACAACCAATCAGGCATAACGGTCTTGAGCAGCTCGCCCTGCCGCCTCTGTATTGTCAGGTCGGGCGCCCGACCCTCGACCGCAGGCGTTAGCGCGCGAGCTGCCGCGTCAGAGATCGCCCGCACGTCACCCAACAAGCCAGGCTCATGCTCGAACGGGTATGGGTCGGCGGCCTGGCCATACTCTTCCGTCGCGCTTGGTTTCAGGTCGGCCTTTTGGCGCAGCGCATCCAAATACAGCACCTCGCGGGCGATCTCTGCATCCGATGGGGCCTCGAGCGTCTCCGTGCGAACGTAGCGCCCAACGTCAAACCCCGGGTCGGCCTGCTGAGCCGCCCGCTCCTCTTGCTCCAGCGCCAACAGATAGGCGGCACGAGCGCGCTCGCGCTTTTCCTGTTCTGTTGGATCAGTCGGCATTGTCTAGCTTTCGCCTCTCTCGCTCCCGCCTCTTGCGATCCTCACGATCCCAGGTCTGCTCATACCAACCGACATAATCTGGATCCGTGTGAATCCAGCGCTCCGGGTCTGTCCAGCGCTCCGCGCCATCAACCGCGCCGGCGCTGGGCACAAAAGCATCGCCCTCGATCAACTCGTCCAGCGGGGGGGGCTCCGGCATCTCCGCGAAACGCTTCGCCATCTCATCGAGGTCTGGTGGCGGGGCGTCCACCCACTGGCCCGAGCCCGGATCGAACTCCAGCGTTGGATCTGCGCGCAAGATAGCGCTTGCGCTGCTGCCCGCGGACTCTTCCGGGTGTTCGCCGCCGACGTGCTGCACGCCCCTGGCGCGCTCTAGCATGGCGTCCGCCGCCTGGCGCTCTGCCATTGCTCGCTCGATGTCGCGCCGCAGGCTTCGCGCCGGAAACGCCCCACCCCGCGTCCTAAGCGCGAGCGCGCTAAGCGCGTCGGTCTGCTGTGACGGAGACAGCCGATCAAACCCACGCGAAAACGCGCCCGCACGCGGGTCGTCACGCGTGAAGCCGGGCAGTCCATGAATGGGCGTGCCCCCAAGCGGGCCCAACAACGCTTGCGAATACGCGTCGTTGATTCGTTGGATCAGATCGTCGGAGCCCGCCCGCATTGGGGCCACCGCCGGCGTTGGGGTTTGCGTCGGTGTGGCCGGCGCTGGTGCGGCCGGCGCTGGGGTTTGGGCCGGCGTCGGCGCGGCCGGCGCTGGTGCGGCGCCGCTGGTTGCCCTCGCGTCGGTGGTTGTGGTCTTAGCGTCCCCGATCAACTCCTGTGGAGACAGGCCAGTCAACGCCTCGGCAGCCTCAAAAACGCGCTCCGCCCGGCCCTGCGCGCCAGCCCCCCGCTTTGGCCTGACATCGGGTGGGATCTTGCGGATTGTTGCCGTCCTCTCGGTCAAAAACTCGCGCTCTGCCCTCGGCAGCGTTTCGATCATTTGATAGGCGCGCTCGCGCACCCCGATGATTTCGCCGCGCTGCGTGGTGGCGGCATTCATGCCCTCGATCGCGGTGTTTACCTCCTCCGCCAGCCGACTCATGTGGGCCGCCCGCTGCTCTGGTGAGCGCTTTGCATGGGCCCCAGAGCGAATGTCGTCGCGTAGCGCCCCGATCACGCCCCCAACAGACTCGAGCGCGTTCACTGCATCGGTGGACGTGATTTCGTGAACGTCCAGCGCCTTGCCCTCATACCCGATCTCCGCGATGTCGATGTCGGCCTGCGCCCGCATCGCGGCCTCCTCGAGCCCAAACATGTGCCCCAGTAGGGTCGCCCCAGCCTGCGCACGCACACGCTTGGTGCTCTCGCGCTGCGCCTCCCTGCCCGCGGCGATCTTCTCCGCCTCGATCAGCGCCCGAATCCGCTCGGTCGGATCCATCAGCCGCATTCGGGCCCGGTGCCACTCCATTGCCCACGGGGTCCTGGTGCGCAAAAACGCAGCGGTAAACGCGGCGAACGCGTTGGGCGCCTCCCCCGGGGGGGGCGTATAAAATACGGGGTATGAGCCCTCGAACTTGGCCGATCCAACTTGCGCCATGATTTCGCCTTATGCCTGTGTGCCGGGGGCACCCGTCAACACCCGATCCAAACCGAGACCCTGAGCAAGCCCCGCCTCGTGGATCGCCTCTTGCAACAGCAGCTCGTCGGGCCCGATTCTGCCAAGGTGCAGGTTGTTCAACACCCGCGTGATGTTCTCTGGTCCAATCGCGAACACCCTGCGCTGCGCGCTCTCGGGAACGCCGCGGCGGCTCATCGCCCGCTGAAGCTGTCGGGCATCCCTAACGGGTGCGCCCGCCACGCCCGCAATGCGCTGCACCTCCGGCACCCCACCAGCCAGCGCGCCAGCCGCAGTGGCGGCCTGGCCAACCGCACCAAAAACAGACTGTCGGCGCCGATCCCGGCCCTGTTGCACGGCCCACTCAAGCTGCCGCTCTTCCGCTTCCTGTTCTTGTTTCTTCTGAAGGTCCTCGAGCCCGATCTGCGTTGCCGCCGCCTGGCTAATGGAACCAAGGGCACGCATCTCCTCCTGTCGCAACCGCGAAAGGTCCGCGCCGCTCATGCCCCCGCCACCCGCCATTCGCGCCTCGTTTTGCCGGCGCACCCTCGCCGCCTCTGCGCGGGCACCACCCAAAAGCTGCTGCTCTCGGAGCGTCTTCTGGGCAGGATCCAACCCGCGCAGGTTTTGGCGCTCCAGCTCTGCGAGGCGCGCCAGGCGCTCCTCGTTTGCCTTTTCGAGCGGTGTCTTTCGGGCGCCGGCGACCCCCTGCGCAACACCAACACCAGCAGCGAGCGCCTGGGCGGCCAACAGGGCAGCGGGGATAAATGCCACTTTCATCTCCATTCACTTGTGTATTTCAACAACGATACTACGTGTGCCGATGATAACTTGCTCAACCGCGGCGGCTGCGCCATTGCGCAGGTATTCAAGCCATATGTCGTAGGTGCCCGCCGACAGGCTAATCACCATTCCGGTGCTGTAGGCGCACACACCAAGGCGATCGGCGGCGCCCGACGCCTTGGTGTCCACGTTTAGGCGGCGCGCCGTCCCGGCAACCGCGGTTTTTGCGCCGCCAATGGCGCGGTACACCAGCCTAAATTGTCCCGCAACATCGGGCGCCTCCGGTCCAGCATTCCAGTCGAGCTGGGTCCTGGCGCGCCAATTCGCGCACACCTCCACGGTTGCCGCAGACCCCAGAAACACACGGCGACCCATGTGGGGCACAACCCACGCCTCATCCACCAGTAGGTGTTGGACGAAAATTGAACTGCGCTCGCGGGTTGCGCGCTCATTAAGCGCGCCGCCCCCAGCGCCATACGAGGCCACGGTTCGCTCAATGGCGCCCGCGCCGTCCTCGTAAAGCTCTTGGAGCGGGGCCACCGTTCGCTGCGTGGGATAGCCAAGGGTTTCTGGCCGATATATCGCGGTCCTTACCACGCTACCGGCAACGAGGTCGCCCGCCACAATCCCCGTGTTTATCCAACCGCGAATGCGGTTTAGCTCCGTGAGCACATCCGCCGCGAGAATGGGCGCGCCGGCGACAAACGCAACGGGGGTTATTCCCATCCTGTTACCCGATCCTCTTGAAAATCGTACCCCAAAGCGCACACCGACCTAGTTGTGCCGTTCTGGAAAAGCCGCCCTGGTCGCTGATCTCGACCTCCACCCAATCGAGCGAGAGCGGCCCGTCCACGCTCGCTATGGTAGATATTCGCGCCTCGAGGTCCTCACTCCCGCTCGCAAAGTAGCTCCGCACCGTGGACGCGATGGCAAGCGGGCCGCCCCCCACCGATCGCCGGATCCTGATTTGCAGCCCGCAACCAATGGGCAGCCCGGGATTGCTGCCGTTCGACAGCAGCTCGCCCCGAAAGCGCACGCGCAAGACCTCATTGGACCCCAGCGTGATAGCGCCCGTTCTAAACGCCCCCGTGCCGCCTGGGTCCAGCGTTGCCCATGTGGTCGAGAGCGCCTGTGTGTTGGTGGCGTTGTGTACCACCGGGGTAAACCCAGACGCCGACTGGATATCGGACTCAAAGGCCCGCGCATCCAGCCCCTCCTCCGCCCACTGATCGCCGTCCACGTTGGTTGTTTGGGTGGCCACGGCAGAAAATATCGCGTTGGCGTCGGACGACGACGACAACCCCTGCGCTATGGGCACATAGACGACTCGAGCCACTTCGTTACCTCCTCATGTGCCGAACCCACAACAACCTACCATTTGCCGTAATGGCGGGCGCCGTTCCCGGGTCGTCTTGCCCGGGGTTTAGGCGCACCACAAGAGCAACCGTGTGGGACCCCGGGCCCACGGGCGGGCACGCGTTGAGCTCCGACGACCAGGCGGACACCTGCGCGGGCGGCGATGCGCCGGCCCTCGCAACAACCGCACCATCCACCAAGACGCCCAGGTCAACATAATCGGCATTGGCAAGCGTGGTCGTCCAAGTGGCGCTGCCCTCGATTTCTAGCCTTCCGTCGCCAGTGGTGATGGAGAGCTCCTCCAGCGTAAACCACTGTTGTTGGTTTTCGTTGTTTCGCGTCACAACCAGCGCGGCGGAGGACTCCGACACCACGATCTGATTGAACGTGTCGAGCGCAACCTTTGCGCCGGTGATTGTGCCCGCCGTGACGTTGTTTGCGTCAAGGCGACCGTTGATCTCTCCGACGTAGTTTTCGAGCTCCGCGTTTACGCGATCTGGGATCAGCGTGTCTTGGTCTGCCCAGCGCTCGCTCTTGAACACCTTCATCTGTCGTTCCGCTTTCGCTGGTCTGCCGCGTCGGGCTTGACGACGACAGCGTGCCCCAGCACAGACAGGTCCGTGCTCGTCACCCGAAACTGAAACTCGAACCCGTTCGCCTGGTGCGTGTCATAGCGCGCCAGCACCGGCACCAACGGCTGCCACGATGCGGTGTCCCACACACCAAGCCCCCACGCGTCTCTGTTTCGCTCTACGTCCTTGGAGCGCAGCGTGCCATCGGGCCCCGCGGTCCAGACCAACACATCCCGATCGACGTGCCACTCGAACGTCAGGGCACGCCCGACGTTCAAATAGTCCACCTCCACATTCCGCACCAGGGTGCGTTTTCCCAGATCGATCCACGCGCTCTCATATGAGCTGGACAGGGCGCCGCCGTTGAGGTCGTGCCCCCGCGTGTAGACGTGGACTCCCTCGTGGCTGTCTGTGTCCCAAGAGCCCGCATAGAGAAGCCCCTGGTGTCCGCGGTCCTCGGTCAGACACGAAAACGGGTAACCGACCCGCAGCGACCAGCCAGAAGCCGTGTAGTGGTAGACCAACCCAAGAGACGGGCGATCCTGCCCGTCAGCCGGTACCTGTAGCCACACCTCTCTGTCCCGCATGTGCCTGGTTGCACGACACGACAGCAACGCCTTTGTGTTCACGCGTGTGCGCCACGTCTTTGCGATGGGGGCGCCCAGATATGCCAGGCGGGTCGGCGTTCCTGTGTTCTCAAGGGCGCCCTCGAGGATGTATGGCCCATCATCCGAGATGAACATGGTGCCAACCCCGGGCACCTCGACAATACTGCGCGGCGCAGCGCACCCAACATCCTCGGTCAGCGTCTCGACCAAGAAAGAGGGGTTGCGCCCCTTCACCAAATAAATGCCGCGCCGCTTGAACACAACCAGCGCGTTGTGCGTCGACTTGAGCCCCATGATCGGCCCGGTCGTGGCGTCCCCGACAGTCAAGTGGTTGATTTCTGGCATCTGCTCTGGAAGACCCGCCGCGCTAAACCGCACCCGGCTCGGCGCCTCGGTGCCGCCGTCGACAAACAGCGTGCCTTTGAATGTCTGAGCATAGCGGGCCGACTGGGGCCAGATGCCCACCGAGTCGGGGTCGAACTCTGCGCCGAGCTCGGCGTCGGGCGTGTCGTCGTTGATCGACACCTCTGCCGCCGCGTATTCGCTGTGGAAATAGAGAGCAAACCCCTGTTGCCCAACCGTGGAGACGCCCGACACGTCCGCCGTCCGGTATACTCGCGTCCCCCGCACGTTCGCTGGGGCCGCCGGCGAATGTAGCAACACGCTGCGCCTCCCCTTGATCGGGGGCGTTGGGGGGGGGCCTCCCCCGCTGGGCTCACCGGGGTTTTCGTCCTCCAGAAAGACAATGGGAGACGGTGGCGACTCCTGCCCCAGATCGTTCACCCAGGTGATCGCATACCCATAGGCCCAGCGCACCGGCTCCGAGCCCGTTGCGCGCTGGCCCACCCCGCGCTGGAAGTTTGCCGAGTCGTAGATAGCCTGCGCCCCAGAATAGTCGGCGTCTGCCTGGTCGTACCCGGATGGCGACAGGGTTGGGGGGGGTGGCGCACTTGAGAACCCCACATCAACCAGCTCATCACCGTTCCACCGAACAGCGCGATCGTACCCGTTGATCAAATATAGCCAGTTTCCAATCTCAAAGTACGTCGTGCCGCCCCACGGTCCATTAACCAGGGTTCGCCCGCCCTGGATTGACACGGACGAGTCGGCGGCAAAATCGACATATCGCGCATCCAGCGTTGTTCCCGTCTTGCGCTCGAACACAACCCACTGGCGCCCGCCTTGGTGCTGGGCGAACCAATGAATCGAAAAGATGGGCCCCAGCTGCGCCTCTGCCGTAAACGCCGGAGCGAAGCCCCCCGCAGTACACCACGCCCCAGCCGCGCCAAAATGCATGTTCTCGATCCGGTCGGCGCCAGCCGGATCGGGCGACCACCGCTCGTCCATGCCCTTGAGCGGGCGCGCCCTAACCCTTGCGTCACGCTCACCCATTGTATGTCACGGGACCATGAAGGATCGCCGGCCTGGCGCTCTCGTCGCGCAACACGCTCCGCCTCTGGTGCCTCGAGGCGGACGTGCCCAAATATCGACGCCTCATCAGCGTGACAACCCCAAACTCATCATTGTGAAGCATCCGCTCGTGCGCTGCCGCCAGCCGGCCGGCGTCGGCGCTGGGCGCCATTGCCATCACCACCATATGCACCAGCGCCATATGAAACTCTTCGGGAAACTCCGGCACATCGCCGTCGTTGTCTACGCGTGGCACCCGGGCCAGGTACCTCAACTGGGGGGCCCGATCGGCGTCGGTCAGTGGCCACGTGCGAACGAACCAAGGCGACCCACCCGACAGATATTCCCGCTCTCGGATCAATGCCGTTGGGTTTACCGCGGTCGTGAACGTCCCGGCGTCCGCGAACGTCGCCACTGTCGGAGACAGGATCTCTCCAATCTGATACCAAGGCCCCTCGTCCTTGCGCCGGTAGATCAGCCGCGTCCGACCCAGCGAAGACGAATCCAGCACCTCGAGCCCACTCAGGTTGATCGTCCCACTTCCGGCCAACACTGTCGTTGACGCAACAGGAGAGGACGGGGAGGTTAGCCCGGCGTATTGCCACGCATAGCGATATTCATAGACCGCACCCACAACCAGGGCGCCGCCCGCCGCCTGCGCGAGCGTCGGCGCGAGCTGCGGGGGCGAAGCAAAATCGTGTGGATAGTCTTGCCCCGACGACACGGGATAGGCGCTCGATCGGTTGGGGTCGCGCAACAACACATCCGGCAGGGCGGGCGAGTCGTCGGAATTCAGCAGAAGCCCATCCTCTTGCCGCAGCGTGAGCTCGCGCACAACCTTGTCGCTCGCATCGCGAAACGTAAGGCTAAACACGTCCTCGCAGTCGCGCGGCAAAACGTAGCGCAAAAACTTGATTTTTGCTGTCTCGTCCCCCACCAGGGACGCGTGCCCGGCGTACCTTGGATCCAAGATCAACACAAACGATCCGGCCGCCACGCTCGCGCGCTCGATCACAAACGGCGTAACGGCACCCGTCGACGGTGACGAGAACTCCCAGAGGTGCCCCGCCAGCAAAAGCTCGTCCGCCTCATCCCAGGACGCGGGAACGCTGAACGACACCGCGTAGGTGTTCCCGCCCGCGTTGGTGGTGAACTGTGCTGCCGTCAGCGACACCTCCGCCTTCAGGCGCATTTCTCGGAAGCGATACCGAAAGGGCCAGCGGTGGGCCGACACGAGCTGCTGGAGCGCATCGTTGACCCGATCAAGGATCTCGTTTCGGTGCGGCGCCACGTCGGGCGCGTGGACCAACTCGCGCTCGATGCGCTCTCGGATCTGCCTGACGTTCATCGGACACCCACCAAAAAAACAAGCCCAGGGAGCCCGGCCGCGCGGGGCCCCCTGGACTTGAAACCCCACCAACCACGGGGGGACAACCAGCTAGGAGCCTTCGGCCCGTCGCACGTTGAAAGTTTCCGTCTGACAAGAATTGCTCGCGGAGGCGACCGACCAGTCTGCCCCAACCTCCAGCAACAGAGAGCCGGTGAAGTCCACGCTCGACGTGATCGTGTTGTGAAACTCCAGCGTGCCCGCGCCCGTCGCGGCCGGATTCTGTGTCAGCGTTGACGCCACATGTGTACCGCTGGCGTCGGCATCGCGAACGGTGATCGTGCCCTTGAACACAACGAGGTCGTTGTCGGCAACGTCCACAGCATTCAGCGTTGCAATGGCGGTGGTCAGCGTCGTTCCGCCAAAATACGCGACCAGCGTGAGCGTGTCTGTGGAGTTTGTTGCGGTGGCTCGCACCACGCACTCCCACTCCACAACGCTACCCGACTCGAGATCGCCCGGCCCAAACGTGTAGCTTGCAACCGCGGTTTCGGTGGTGCTGTTGGTGTGTGCCGTGCCCGCTGCCGTGTCGATGTTGAGCCACGGTCCGGATGCTTTCGGGGACGCCGCATCTGACTGATAGTTGACGAGGCTAACGCGTCCATACCTGGGCATGAGGTTCTCCTAGTAGGTGTCGCCGCCGAACGCAACGCCCGACGTACCGAAGTGGTGAATTGCTGTTTGACCCGCAACACGGAAAAACGCGGCGGAAACCTGCTGACCCCCGCCAACCGGCGCGAATGGCGTCATGTCCATGACAAGACCATTGAACCCCTTGAACTTCACAACGGCATGATCCAGCCACAGGTGTGTCCACTCTTGGTCAGACGTGCCAGTCACGGCGCCCGCGTTGGGCATGGATGGCACCCGGATCGATCGGCGGCCGGCGATCTGAACGCCCAACTTGGCGCCGTCTCGCTCGTCTGACGTGTAGCGCTCCTGTCCCTGCACCGTCCGCAGGTAGTTGAGCTCCCCAGCCCGGGACGAGTAGAGCGCGATGTCGGTGGGGTCGTCGGTCAACTCCTCCACGTCCCACGAGACGCTACGCGCTCCAATCAAGCCGTTTGTCGAATACGCCCCAGCCATATCGAACCGCTGGTTTTGGAAGCCCGGCAGGCTCGAATACGTCGACTTCGCAACGCTGTGAACCGTGTTCGTCTGCGAGCCCACCGCCAGCTCCTCGAAGAACCCATTCGACGTGTCGAACCCGTTCAGCGAGTTGAGGTCTGACATTGCCGCCACGTTGGCCTGGAGCCATTGCTGCTCGAGCTGAACGAGAAGCGCCTTCTCGGTGTTTGTGACCCTCTTTTCAACGAGGTCCATCACCTTGTGTTTGCCCGAGTTTTTGGCCCGATCGACCCAACTCCAAGCAACAGGGCGAATGGCGAAAAACCACGTGTCGTTTCCCATGTTCATCACGGGAGAGAACGTCATATCCACGGCTTCGTAGCCGGTGACGTGCTGTGTGGTAACGCTGTGCTCCTGCACATCCCACGGAACCACAAGGCGCTCGCCGCCGTCGACGGTGTCCTTCTTTTCGAGCATGTTCTGCGCGAGCCGCTGGACCCGGAACTGCATCTGGCGAATGTGGTCAAGACGATTGAACGCGGTCGTGGTCAGAAGCTCATCGTCAGCTACGATTGTCGGCATGTCGGATCTCCGTGTGGAGTCTGCGGCGTGTTTTCGTTGAATCTCGGACGTTGGTTATCACGGAGAATCCAACGGGCGAGGTATCGCAGCGCGCCATGTTTCAGGCTTTACGTTTACCAGCGCCGGCCCCCAGGTGTCAAATCATAGCCCGGTTCCGCGCCTCTTTCGTTTCTCGATCCACGCCTCGCGGCTGCCCGGGTTGTTCTCAAACCAGCGGTTGAGCTCCGCCGCCGAGTAAACCACCCTGTTGCCGTTCTCGTCCTTTTCTGGCACCTCGTTGGGGCCCGCGGTGCGCTTCGGTCCTGATCGGCGCATTGCTTTGCGCCCGTCGCGCTGCGGATCAGATGCAGCACCGCGCTCCCCGTCGAGCGCGGCGTCCAGGCTCTCTTCGGCGTCCCGCTGGGTGCGGCGCGCCTTCACGAGCTCATACGCCTCTTCCACGGGGACGCCGCGCGCCCGGCCCATGAGGTTCTCGATCTCGTCGGCGTGGTCCGAAAAGTCTGGCCTAGACGACATGAACGATCGAATCTCGGTAATTCGATCTGCCCGCTTCGCCGCCGCAACCGCATCGGTTGCTTCCTTCTGGGCGGCATCGGACGCGGCGCCTAGCGACTCGAGAAACTCACGCAAGACCTCCCGGGTCTGCTTTAGGGCGTGATGTTTGGAGTATTCCTCGGGCGACTTGAAATAATCCGGCTCGGCCTCGTCGTCTTTCGGCTTGAGCACCTCGAGGATGCGCGAGTCGCGGAAAATGCGGTGCATCTGCGCCGCCTCTTCCTTTAGCGCTTGCTCTTTTGCCTTCAGTGCGTTGCGCTCTGCCGCCAGCTCGCGCTCCAGCCGCACCGTCTCATCCCTGCCGCGGAGCCCCATGTCGCGAATGTTTTTGATCAGGCGCCCGACCTCTGGGTGTGTCGCGATTGTTTGCTCGATCGCCTTCTGGTCGATCGAATACGTGGACCGGCCCTCGCGCTCTAGCAGCGCGTCGTGGGTCTTCGACCACTCCGGCTCATTTTTTCCTGTGGCGAAAATGCTGCCCAGCGCAACCTCTTCGGGCGCGGCGGCTGGGGGTGCGGCGTCGCCCTCCGGCGGTGCGGCGCTGGTCGCCTCGGGCGCCGCCTCGGGCGTCGCCTCGGGCGCCGCCTCGGGGGTCGGCTCGGGCGCGGGTGGGGCCGGCTGGCTGGTCGGTGGGGCGGGCTGTGCCGC
>Ga0114899_1000901_pt1 | contig 19075 bp, 11 predicted proteins | sample MalvireepMed_215_FD_83497 | JGI IMG/M metagenome (GOLD analysis project Ga0114899, IMG submission 83497) | Marine viral communities from the Global Malaspina Expedition - Malaspina viral metaG DeepMed_215 | ecosystem: Environmental > Aquatic > Marine > Oceanic | place: Mediterranean Sea...
CCCCAAATGGGATATATGGCTGTATAGTCTGGAAGATAAGAGGCTTGACAGGTTTACTAATACGCCATATTCAGAGCAAGAAATCGCCTGGTCGCTGTCTGGCAAAAAGATTGCCTTTCATGGCACCACTGAGAATGACGGTGACCAAATCTATACCATAGATATTGCCGATGGTAAGTTCACTAAAATCACTTCAGGAGATTTCTATCATGGGGAACCGGCATGGGTGCTGGTAAAATAGTTTGAAGTTTATTGTTTAAGGTTCAAAGTGTGGAGTTTCTTAGATTCATAAAGGTTAATCGTCTGATTTGTTTACCCCTGACCCCTGAAGGGGCAGTACTTCATTGGTAAGAGAACAATATCGGATAAGCGGCCAACTGATTTCCGTTAAGACTAGTCCATCCCCTGCACCCCCGCCAGCGTGGGATATAAGGCCGGTACTTGATTGCTAAAGCTAAACTTGTCAGTTGAATTGACAGCTTTCTGATTACTTGTTTCCCGTTCAACTGATTTCTGATTTCCGTTCAACTAATCAACTAGCCCTTAGGCCTGAATACCTTCATCACTTCCTCATTAGTCTCCAAATAAGGCCCATTGATCAGGTCAATGCAATAAGGGACAGCCGGGAAAACAGCGTCCAGGCACTCTCTGATAGATTTTGGCTTGCCCGGAAGATTGATAATGAGGCTGCTGCCTCTGATGCCCGCAGTTTGTCTGGAAAGAATGGCCGTAGGCACATATTGAAGGCTTATTTGGCGCATGAGCTCGCCAAAACCGGGCATCATTTTATCGCAAACCGCCTCGGTGGCCTCCGGGGTTACATCCCTCGGGGTAGGCCCGGTTCCGCCTGTTGTGACAATCAGGCAGCATTTCTCTTTGTCTGCCATTTGCTTGAGCGTACTTTCTATCAGGTATTGTTCATCGGGAATAACCTGGTGCACCGGTTCCCAGTGGGTTGTCAGGTAGTCGTTGAGGGTTTCGATGATAGCAGGGCCGGAAATGTCCTGATACTTGCCTTCACTTGCCCTGTCTGATACTGTGATTATGCCGATTTTTACCGGAGCTATTCCATCCAAATTCATATTCAAAGTTAAAAATTAAGCCGACTGGCACAGCCATTCTCAGCAAAGTATTGCCTTCTTTTTAAGTTCAATTAGCTATACCTTTGACGCTGAAATAATTACTGTGAGTACATTTTCTACACTTGGCATAAAAGAAGGTCTGATAAAGGGCCTCAATGAATTAGGCATTTTTGAACCGACTGAAATACAGGAGAAAGCCATTCCGGAACTCCTGAAGCTGGACAATGATTTTATCGGTCAGGCACAAACCGGAACGGGTAAGACTGCGGCTTTTGGTCTGCCCATGTTGCAACTGGTTAATTCTAAATCCACTGATGTTCAGGGACTTATTCTGGCTCCGACACGTGAGCTTTGCCAGCAGATTGCCAAGCAACTCTTTAAGTTTACCAAGCACAGCGATAAGGTTTTTGTAGAATCTGTCTATGGTGGAGCACCTATTGGAGACCAGATTCAGCGACTGGAAAGACCAACTCAGATTATTGTGGCCACCCCGGGCAGATTAATCGATTTGCTCAACAAAAAGGTTGTTTCTCTGGCCAATGTGCGCTTTGTGGCCTTAGACGAGGCAGATGAAATGCTGAGCATGGGCTTCAAGGATGATATGTTCAAGATTCTGGATGAGATTGGCGAAAACAGGAATATCTGGCTCTTTTCGGCCACAATGCCCGATGGAATCCAGCAAATCATTAAGAAGTTTCTCAAACCGGGCGCATTAAGAATTCAGGTGAGCAGAAGTGCTGGTGTCAACGAAAATATTACGCATGAATACCTGGTCTGCAAGTCGAATGACAAAACCCATGAGTTGCTTCATTTTCTGTCCTATCATCAGGAGGAGCGCGGTATGATTTTCTGCCAGACAAAGAAGGCTGCTCAGGTATTGACCAAGAAACTGAAAGCCAAAAACCTTTCTGTAGATGTAATAGAAGGTGATATGGGGCAACGCGACAGGGATAAAGTGATGCGCATGTTCAAGAGCGAAAAGCTTGATCTTCTTGTAGCTACAGATATTGCCGCACGAGGCATAGATGTGAAGCACTTGAATTTTGTTATCCACTATCAATTGCCTCAGCAAATTGAATATTATACTCACCGTAGTGGCAGAACAGGTAGAGCAGGTGAAAAGGGGAGTTCAGTGCTGTTGGTAACAGAGAAAGAAAAAGAGAAGGTATTCGAATTGGCTAAAACCCTTAAATTCAAGGCTAAACCCCTGAACTAAGACCCAATGAAGAAGCTTTTCATTTTGTTTATCCTGGCCAACCTGGTCAGCTGTTCCAAACCAGAGACCTTTGAGGTAGGACAAATCCTCATTCCACAGGGAGAAATCCTCGTCTGGTTGTATGACGATACTCCCGAGCACAAAAAGGCCTTTTTGGAGCTTGCAGAAAAGGGTTATTACGATGACTATTACTTCAATCGGGTGATCGATAAATTTGTTGCTCAAGGCGGTTGCCCCGATACTCCAGAGGGTTTTGCCTATTCCGTTCATTTGCTTGAGCCAGAATTTGAAGCAGGTCACAAGCATGTTTATGGAGCCTTTGGGGCAGGTAGGGACAATAATCCGGGTAAGTTATCTGCTGCTTGTCAGTTTTACATTGTTCAGAACAAAAACGGACTTAAGCGACTGGATGAAAATTATATGATCTACGGTCATGTGATCAAAGGCATGGACCTGATAGATCAGATAGTGAAAGTGGAAAAGGATAGCATCAATCAGCCCATTCAGCCTATTCCACTGGATGTGAACATTGTAGAATTGACTGATGCCGAAATCAAAGCTTTGGGCTTTGAGCGGAATCAGGTTATGGATTACTGATAAGCTTCCGGGTTGAAATTAGTCCGAACACAGGCCCAATGGTCAGGGTAAAGAGCAGCCACTCTGTAGATAGGTAATTGGTTAGAAACTGGAGCAGCTGAATGCTGGGAATGGTCAGCAGAAAGCCAATGCTAACTGCAATAGTGAGGGCAGTGCCTTTTAATTCAACCGGTGCTTTCTGTGCGTTAAGAGAAGAAAATTGCGCTGAATCTCCAATAACAGCGAATCCCCATAAGCCCATCAATATAAGGAAGATAGCAGGAGGGAGGTCGAAAAACAAAGGGGAGAGGAGACACAGAATTCCCGAAGTAAGCAAGAAGCCAAAGGCCACTTTCGAACTTCCTTTTCTGATCGAAAAGATTCCTCCAGAAATACAACCTACCATGCCAATTGACATTATGACGAAAGTCCAGAGACTGGTGGGCAGTGAAATACCATGCTTATTGGCATAATGGCCTAGAATCACGGGCACAAATGCCCAGAAAGTATAGAGCTCCCACATATGGCCAAAATAGCCAAAGGCAGCCCATCGGAATTCCTTTTTCCTGAAAACCCGAAAAGCCTCCTGGGGAGAAAAGGAGGTCGATTTAACCCTCGATGGGCCATCGCCCACAAAGAAAAACATTAGAGCTCCACCCACAATGGCTATACCGGAAGTGCCGAGAAGAACCGGCCTCCAATCGTAGCCCGCTCCGAAATGATTGAGCAAGTGTGGAAAGGCCGTGCCAATTACCAATGCACCCACCAGGTAACCCAGGGCCTTTCCAAGTTTACCTTCAAACCAGTCGGAGGCTATTTTCATGCCTACCGGATAAATGCCTGCGATACATATACCGGTGAGAAAACGAAAAATCAGAAGGCCGGTAAATGACTCACCAGTAAGCAATACAGAGGAGTTTAATATGGCTCCTAGAATGGCAGAAACAAAGAAGACTTTGGAAGCATGAAAACGGTCTGCCAGAGATGTGAGGGCAAACAATAGTGTTCCAAGAATAAAACCCAAAATTACGCTTGAGGTAATCTGTGCAATACTGTCTTTCGGTAAATTCCAGGTCTGCTGGATTTGCGGTAATATGGCATTTCCTGCAAACCACAGAGAGGTTCCGGTAAATTGGGCAAAGACAATGATGGGTAATATGTGCCTGGGAACTGTTTTAGTCATTTGATCCCCGAAACTATTGTATTCTGGAAAAATGGCAGGCCAATTCTACATTTTTCCAATAATCTTCTGAATAAGTTCATTAGTGCCTTCGTATTCCTCACCACTGACTTTCGCCAGATCAATTGCCTCTTTCGCTGTTTTAAGGGCTTCCGTATATTGACCGTTCAGGTATAAAAGTGCGGCATAGGTGTCTACATTGGCATATCCTTTTTCAAGTTCCAGCGACCTTTTTATGAACTCCATTGCCTTGGCCATACCTTCATCGGTAATAGCAATTGTATTTTCGTCATTCTCATGTAGCTCATAATAGGCCCAGGCGTAAGAATTGAGCTCATCAGATGAATTCCAGATAAACTCTTTGCCAAAATAATCGGCATAGAGATATGCCCTGATGTTGTAGTCAGAAGCCATATATTGTACATGACCATATTCATCGAAGAATATGGTGAGCGGAGCACTGGATACATTAAAGTATTTATGAAAGGAGTTGTTTAAGTCACGGTCCAGATACAGATTAATCGCGTTTGTCCATTGAGAATGATAGCCTTCGGCCTTCACTTCTGGCCAGGCTTCGTTATCTATATTCACCGCTATTAGCTGCACCATGCCTGATTTAGCAGCCTGATTTAGCGAAGCAATCACATCCATACAAGGGAAGCACCATTTTCCACTCCAGGTAACAAGAAAAGTAAGTTTGCTGGTACCGTCTTCGTTGGCTACAAGGCTTCGGAGGTTAACTTCTTCGTTGTTGCTGACTCTCCTGAGGCTAAAGTCAACCTGAGATTTGGCTTTGAATGAGACCATGCCAAAAAGGGTCAGCATGATCAAGAGATAGCGTTTCATCATTAGTTTAAGATTGGTGATGCAATATAGCACCACCAACCTGATACTTTGTATCGCTATAGGTGGACTTTTATATCAATCCTGCTCTTCTCAATAAGGCTTTGACATCAGGTTCCTGACCTCTGAATCTCTTATAGAGTGTCATAGGGTGCTCAGATCCACCGGCTGAAAGGATATGCTTTTTGAATTTATCGGCTATTTCACGATTGAAGATGCCGTTTTCCTTGAAGTATTCGAAGGCATCTGCATCAAGCACTTCAGCCCATTTGTAGCTATAATATCCGGCTGAATATCCTCCCTGGAATATGTGGGAGAACGAACAGCTCATATTGGTTCCTTCAATTGGTCTCAGCACATCTGTTTTTGCCATTACTTCCTGCTCAAATTGAGCAACGTCTTCAACATTCAGATTTTCTGTTCCATGCCAAGCCATATCCAGCATGCCAAAGCTCAATTGTCTCATGGTCTGATAACCTTCCATGAAGTTGGCACTCTCTTTAATTCTTTCGATATAATTCTCAGGAATGGTCTCTCCGGTTTCATAATGTCTGGCAAAGAGATCGAGGCATTCTTTCTCGTAACACCAGTTTTCCATTACCTGTGAAGGTAGTTCCACAAAGTCCCAGTACACACTGGTACCCGAAAGGCTTTCATATTTTCCATTGGCCAGCATACCGTGTAAAGCATGTCCGAATTCGTGGAAAAGGGTAGTAACTTCATCGAAAGTGAGGAGGGAAGGGGTGGTTTTTCCCGGTTTGGTAAAGTTGCAAACAATGGATACCAGTGGTCTGTGGTTTTTACCTTCAGAATCGATGAACTGACCTGCATAAGAGGTCATCCAGGCACCGGCTCTTTTGCCCGGTCTGGGGAAGAAATCGGCATAGAAAATGGCTACATCTTCGCCTTGCTCATTTTTCACTTCATAGACGGTAACATCTTTGTGATATCTGTCTATTTCTTTGTTCTCTGTAAAGCTTATTCCATAAAGCTTTTGAGCCGTCTGGAACACACCATCAACTACCTTTTCCAGTTGGAAATAGGGTTTCAACAGCTCATCGTCAACATTGTACTTCTCCTTTTTCAGCTTCTCGGAATAGTAGGCAAAGTCCCATTTTTCTAGCTTTTCAAGGCCGTCTGTTTTTAGTGCAAATGCAGCCACTTCTTCAACATCTCTTTTGGCTCCCGGCTTTCCATACTTCTCAATTTCTTCCAGAAATTCCATCACTTTTTGAGGTGATTCGGCCATTCTTTCTTCGAGAATAAAATGGGCATGGGTTTTATAGCCTAGAAGATTGGCCCTTTGATTTCTGAGTATAACTATCTTCCTGACAATTTCCCTGTTGTCTAGTTCATCACCCTTAAAAGCCTTAGAAGCAAATGCCTTGGCCAGTTTTTCCCTGAGATCTCTTTTTGCCGAATAGGTCATGAAAGGCACATAGCTGGGGTAGTCCAGTGTGATGATCCAGCAATCATTTCTCCCTTTATTATGAGCAGTATCGGCCGCTTGTTCCCTGGCATAAGCCGGTAGGCCCTCCAAATCGTCTTCATGTTCAAGGACCAATTCAAATTTGTTCGTTTCGGCCAATACATGTTCTCCGAATTCAAGTGAGAGTTGTGCTAATTCTACATCAATCTTTCGGAGTTTTTCTTTTTCCGTATCGTTCAATAACGCCCCGTTTCTCACAAAGCCCTTATAAGTTTTTTCCAGCAAGGTGATATCTTCTGCCGACAGGAGATTTCTGTCTGTTGTTTCATATACCTCCTTCACTCTTTTGAATAAATCCTGATTCAGGAGAATGTCATTCGAAAACTCTGTGAGCATTGGGGAAACCTCACGGGCAATAGCCTGCATTTCATCATTGGTTTCGGCACTGTTCAGGTTGAAGAATATGGACGAAACCCTATCTAATTCCTTTCCTGAGAATTCCAGTCCCATAATGGTATTCCCGAATGTTGGTTGCTCGCTGTTTTTGACAATTTCTTCAATCTCCTGCTTTGCTTTTTCAATTAAGTGCTCGAAAGCTGGTTTAAAATGATCGTTTGTGATTTGACTGAATGCCGGTGGATTATTATGTGCGCCATTGGTTTTCAGTAGTGGAATCGATTTTATTTCGCTCATGACCAAATTTACTTTTGTAAAGTATTAATTGTTAGGTAGTTAAGTCATCAAATTTATAATAAAAACTGAAAGAAAGTGGTAGGGTGTTTGTTGCCGCTGTCGTAGTAGATATAACGTTGTTCACATATAGTTTTTTGCATTTAAAAAAAAGAACAAAATTTGGTCAGTGGTAGATCCAACTCTGTATTTGAACTCGTAGGTAGGCTCGACTTAACTAAACTTTCACCTAGACAATGAAATTCTATTTCATAGGATTGTTTCTTCTTGTGCTCTCTTTTTCAAGGGTTTACGGTCAGGCTACCTTTCAATCCAACAGTGGCGGTACATGGAATTCTGCTTCGCGTTGGACGCTTGTTTCCGGTTCAGATGGTGATGGAATTCCCGATGCGAATGACAATGTAATTATTCAGTCAGGACATAGTATTTCAATTTCTACCGGAAGTGCCTGTAATAATCTCACTTTTAACAATGGCACAATTTCATTTTCCAGCAGCGTCACTCTTGCCATAGGTGGAAATTTAACCGTTTCATCAAGCTCTAATATCAATGGGTATTCGAACGATCATATTTTTCAGGTAGCTGGAAATCTAGTAGTTAATACCGGAACTACTCTCACGGTTGGTGCTGTGAGATTCACAATAACAGGTAGCAGTACATTGAATGGTGGCCTTTCTCTTTCTGGCTATGGACAAACCAGGACTTTTGGTTCAATAACGATAAATGGTAGCGGGTCTCTGGCTTTATCTGGGGGAGATCCTTATTATCTCAATGGAAGTCTGACTAACAACGGTACTTTTACTGCCAACTCCTATGGCCAGAATTTTTATTTCCAGGGCTCATCAAGTAGTATAGGGGGCTCCAATCAAATATCTGTTTTCAACGCAATTTTCAATTCGCCTGCCAACTATACCAATAACGGGAATTTGCAGATTAGAAATCAGATGTCAGGCACCGGGTCATTTACCAATGGTGCTACAGGATTGCTGGAATTGGTCGGTGGTGGCCCTTTTACTGTCTCAACTTTCAGTGCGGCAGCCTCTGGCAACACGATAACCTATTCAGGAGGAGGTAATCCTACCGGCTTTCCGGGCTCATACTATAATCTGATAATCAATAAGTCTGGTGGTACACTTGGCTTTAGCGGTGCACCTTCAATCTCAAATGACCTGACAATACAAGGTGGTATCTTTCAGGTAGGGGCGGTTACAGTTGGTATTGGCAATAACCTGAATCTGCAAGGAGGTGAGTTTACACCGGACAATGCTTCTGCTGTGGTCAATATAGGTGGCAATTTTAACATATCTGCTGGTGAGTATGATCATAATAATGGAGACGTTAATGTTACCGGTAATATTAGTGTTACAGGTGGAACATTCAATTTTTCAGGAGCATCCTCAACCTTAGATGGGGGGAGCATGTTATTACAGGGAGTCACCTTAAATTTGGGACAAGGTACAATAACAACAACCGGAGATTTAACTGTTCAAACCGGCACTGATTTAAATGGAACCGGTGCCACTATGAACATAGGGGGGAATCTGGCATTTAATGATGGCGCGGTTGATTTTACGGCAGGTGTTCTTTCTGCAAATAATGTGACCATTGCAACTGGCAAAACCATGGGGTTCACAAATGTTGCCTATACCTCAACAGGAACCACCACCATTAATGGAACTCTTTCTATTACTGGTTCGAGCGGGACCAAAAGTTTTGGAAATATTGTAGTCGGTGCTTCGGGAGTATATAATGTAACCCAGCCTAATCCGTTTGTTGTTTCAGGGAACATTACCAATAATGGCTCCTTTACCGGTTGTCCAGGTTATGGAACGTGTACATATACTTTAACGAGTACCTCGGGTAGTCTCAATGGTTCAGGAGCCCTATCAATGCGTGACATAGTCATCAATAGCCCTGCTAGTTATACTAATCAGACCAATCTTACCATCACACAAAGTTTAACCGGAACAGGGACATTTTTGAATGCCAATGGAGCATCTTTGGAGCTTCAGGGTACCGGACCATTTTCAGTATCTACTTTCAATGCTTCTGCCGCCACAAACACTGTGACATATTCAGGAGGTGGTAGCCCTTCTCTTAATTCAGGTTCTTACTATAACCTGGCTGTCAATAAATCCAGCGGGACAATCACTGTCGGGTCGGCTACTTCAGTGGGTAATAATCTGACAGTTACTGCTGGAATCCTGGCAGTTGGTGCCGCAACTTTAACTGTAACTAATAACCTGTTGCTACAAGGTGGGGAATTCACACCAGACAATGCATCAGGTATAACCAATGTTGGCGGCAATTTTAATATTTCAGGAGGTGAATATGATCACAACAATGGACAGGTTAATGTTACTGGAAATCTAGTACATTCGGCAGGCACCGTTTCTTTTAGTGGAGCCAGTTCTACTTTAAGTATTACAGGCACCTACAATTATTCCGGGGGTACTACGGATTTCCAACAAGGAAATTTTTCACCTAACAATTTGTACATAGGAACAGGAGGGAATGTGACCATTAACAGTGCTGTTCTGAATGTGGCGAACCAGGTTGAATTAGACGGAACCCTCAATTTTAACAGCGGTACAGGTTCCAAGACGCTCAATTCTATTCTCGTTAATGCAACAGGTAACTGGAATGTTACTCAAGATGTGAGTTTTACGGTCTCAGGCAATATTACCAATAACGGTACTTTCACTGGCTCGCCCACTTATGGAACCAGCACCTATACACTTACCAGCACCTCGGGCACTATCAGTGGATCCGCTACTATCAATATGAGGGGTGTGGCGATTAATTCTCCTGCGAGTATTACCAATCAAGGATTATTGACTGTTGCTAACACATTTACCGGTTCCGGCACATTTACAAATGGAGCATCTGGTATTTTCACATACACCGGAAATAATAGCTCTGGAACCAACTTCACAATTACTAATTTCAATGCATCAACCACTGGTAATACAGTAGTATATGCAGGCACAAGCAATCAGCGTTGGAGAGCAACCAACACTGCCAATAACGACTATTACAATGTGGTAGTGAACATGGGAACCGGAGGTTCTACCAGACTTAATTTATTCAACAATGTGAGGGTGAACGGAGTACTAACAATAACAGAAGGTGACCCTGTATTGAACGGATTTAATCTTGAATTAGGAACCTCTGCCTCTGTATCAGGAGGAGATGCTGACGATTGGATTAGAATTAACAGTACCGGGGTAGTTAGAAAATTCTACAGCGGTTTTGGAGATAATCTAGTATTGCCCATTGGCGATACTGATGATTATTCTCCAATAACTTCCTTTGTGGTCAATTCGGCCACACTTGGTGCTAACCCTTATGTTAATTTCTCCATCACAGACGCCAATCATCCAAACAGAAGCACCAATAATCTTGCCCTGGGTGGAAATGATGATGGAGTTGCTGCTGTAGATTACATTTCCAGGTACTGGACACTTACGGGGAATGATATGTCCGACCCGAATTTTGATGTGAGCTACCAATACATTGATGGTGATATTACCGGAACAGAAGCCAATATGATTGCAGCTCTATATGGACAGCCTCCGGGGAAAACATTTAATGACTGGAAAGATGCCGGTGTGGTAAATGCCACAAACAATACAGCCACAATTAGTGGAGGCAATTACTGGGGAGATTTGTATGCAATGGACAATAATCTCGACAGGCTACCCATTGAACTTTTGAGTTTTAAGGTGAAAGCAAAAGGTGAGTCAATTTTGGCAGAGTGGGTTACAGCATCAGAGCTTAACAATAGTTTCTTTACCCTTGAGAGATCGGCCGATGGTAAAACCTTTCAGGAAATTGGTTTTGTAACAGGGGCGGGGACTACCGACAACCAACAGACTTATTTGTTCGAAGATAGATTCCCTTTGGCCGGCAGATCTTTCTACAGATTAAAGCAAACGGACTTTAATGGTGACTACGAGTATTCTGAAGTGATTTCTATAGTTCATCAGGCCACTGAATCTAACCTTTCGGCAACTGTCTATCCAAACCCGGCACTTTCTGGTGACCAGGTTTACTTTGATGTCCATGGTGTCAGGTCCGGTGTTGCCGTAAAAGCCGAGGTCTTGGATCAAAAAGGCAAGTCGGTTTGGTCGAAGGAGCTGAATTTTTCAGATAGCAACAAATTTCAGATCCACACAACTTTGTCTCCCGGACTGTATGTGGTATACATCGCTTCGGCAGACGGGCAAAGAATATCCAAAAAACTTATCGTCAGGTAACAGCCGGTTCACACAAAAAAATCCCAAAATTTTTTTCTTCGGTTTTCTATATGAAATCGACCAGTTTCTGTATGTGAGCAGCGTTAATTTTGTGATGATTAATTTTGTGTTAAATAATTGATAATCAATTAGTTTGATCATGTTTTGGATAAGTAAATCTTCTCAGCCTAATTTGGTGGCAAATACATTTTCACCAAATGTACCCAACCAAATTAATGAAGCTTTTAGGAGTTGTCCTGATACTTTTTGCTTTTCATCTGTCGATCAATGCGCAGGATTTTACAAGTGTTCAGGATGGAGATTGGGACGATACCGATACCTGGGGGACAACCGGTATTACAGATGAAGTTCCGGTCTTTGGTGACGAAATCTTAATCGATGGCCATGATATAACTGTTACACCTGGCGCTCAGGGAGGGGCAGTAACTGTTACGGGGGATGGTTCCATTATTCTTGACAATACGCTGTTTATTTTGGGTCTTACTATGTCAGGAACGAGTTCAATTACTGGTTCTGGTATTTTGTCCAGTGGTGGTAGTTTAGATATACCATCGGGTACTGTCACCATCTCTGACGGGCAGGTTAATGCGGTTGGAATAAATGTGTTTTCAGGTACCCTTTCCGTTGGTGCTGCTTCTTTGAATATCACAGGGAACACCGTAATATCCGGTACCTTGACTTTTACAAGTACTACTGGAACCAAGGAATTCAGAGATATTACCATTAATTCAGGAGGAGTTTGGAATAATACCAGTACCGAGTCATTTACAACCAGGGCCATAACCAACAATGGTACCTGGAATGGATGCAGCAATACTACCGACTGCAACTATACGATAAGCGGAAGCCGTCTTATTAGCGGTTCAAATGAGATATCTATTCCAATCCTCACTGCCGATGCCACCGTAACCAACAGGGGAGTTCTGGAAATAACAAATCAATTAACGGGTACAGGTACTTTTCAAAATGGAAATGGTTTGGTGAATGGAATAACCCTGGGCACATTGGAACTTAATGGAGCCGGTACTTATGATATCACTAATGTAGATTTTTCAAGTTTTGCCAATACGGTCTCTTATACCAATTCTGGAAGTGTTACGGCTAGGGCCACAACCTACCAAACCTTAGTAATCAACAAATCAGCCAATGAAGTAAACCTGGGAGGCGAAACCAGAGTCTCCGGCACTTTGACCTTGACCGATGGAAATCTGGTGCTTGGTTCTCACAACCTTGTTGTAAGTGAAGGAGCCAGCCTTTCGGTTGGTAGCACGGATAGCTACATTCAAGATTCAGGGACTGGCGTGGTAAGATATGAAGTCTCAGCTCCGGGAGCTGATCTTTATGTGCCTATCGGAGGAGCTGTATTTTCGCCCATATCGATAAACTTCAGCAGTGCCTCATTTGGTGGAAGTTCATCAGTAGATTTTTCTATCACCGATGCGGCACATCCTAACAGAGATAGAGATAATACTGGAGACTCTCCGGCAGGGGATGATAATGGTACGGCTGCAACGGATTATCTGGACGTCTACTGGACTATCTCCGGAAACAATATCACCAACCCGGTCTATAGTGCTGAGTACACTTATGACAATTCTGATTTTACCCAAACTACCGAGTCGCTTTTGGTTCCAGCCTTGTATAGAGAACTCTCTGGCGGTTCTACCCTGGACTGGCTCGCAAGAGGCTTTGTTAATGCCACCAACAACACGGCTTCTTTGAGTAGGGGCGATGGATTCGGGGATCTTTATGCAATGGATAATACGCTGGAAAGGTTGCCTGTTCAATTAGTAAGCTTCACTGCCAGATCACTTGCCAATTCTGTTATGCTCCAATGGGAAACAACCACTGAAGAAAATAACAGTCATTTTTCAGTACAGAGATCAACCGATGGAATTAATTTCACTGATATGGCCCTTATAGAAGGCCAGGGAACCACTTCCAATATTCATAACTACCAGTTTGCCGATCGTTTTCCCGCTAGCGGCCGTTCATACTACCGGCTCAAGCAAGTAGACTTTAATGGGCAGTTCGAATATTCTGAGGTGGTATCTGTAGTTTATGAGAACACAATGCCTGAATTAAGTGCTGTGGTATATCCAAATCCGGTACTTTCCAATGAAATGGTCTCCTTCAATATTACCGGGTTTGATTCTGACCTTGCCTTTAAGGTAAATATTGTAGATCAGCAAGGTCAGTCAGTTTGGCTAAAAGAAATTGAACCTTCCGATAAAGGCCCTTTCCAGATAAAAAAAGCACTGTCCCCCGGTTTGTATCTGGTTCATTTCATTTTTAATGAAGGTAAAAGCCTGTCAAAAAAGCTCATCGTCAGATAGAGTGTCCCTCTAGATTTTTCCTAAACCTTAATGCTGCTTTAGGCCTTATTTTACCGTTTCCCCAAAGTCAATTTTACAATCCGAATTTTTTTAATCACATCTTAAAAATGATGTGAACGTTTTTTATGTATATTCCAACTCCAAATTAGACTCTCCTACCTCAGCCAAAGAAGCACCGGTGACTAAACTTTTCACCAGGAACTGCGAATTTAATAATGAGATTATTAGCTATCGTGATACTCACAGTTGCGTGCAACTGGATGTTTGCTCAATCTACCTTTCGAAGCAATGTTGCTTCAGGTGATTGGGATAATCCCGCCTCATGGATAGAGGATGTGCCAGGAACAGATCCAGATGGAATTCCGGATACCAATGACGATGTTTTCGTTCAGGTAGGACATAATATTAATATTCCTGATGGTACGGACCAGCGCGTTTCCAATCTGGACATTAGCAGAGGGACTATCACATTTTTGGGAGCTTCAGGCTTTTTGAGAGTTTCTGGAGCCTTTACCGCCCATTCTACTGCAGCAACACAGTCCACCATTATCGGAACAAATCTAGATCATAGATTTATAGTCACTTCAAGTGGTACTTTCTCAGTTTCTTCAGGCAGCCATTTAGAATTGGATGGAGTCAGGCTTACCTGTCAGGGACCAATGTCACTGACCGGTCTTTTGGAATTCAGTACCGGGGTTAGTTCTACACATTCAATTGCAGGCCTCACCATCAACAGTGGTGGTACTTTTACCAACAATACTACCGATAACTTCAATATAGATGGTAATCTGGTGAATAACAGTTTCAATACATTCACTGCATCCTCTTCTCCAACTGGCAGCCTTTACACATTTATAGCCGCCTCTTCAACCATCTCAGGAGTTGGAACAACTACATTTTCAAGACTTCGGGTCAATCTTCCCAATGTACTGACAAACAATGGAAATGTGGTGATGGACGATGATATCATTGGCTCCGGTACGTTTGTTAATGGTGCAACCGGAAATCTTTCGTTGAATACCAGTGGGGCATTGACCATCACAACCCTCACACTCAGTACGGCAGGCAATGTGGTTCGCTACATAGGAGGTACGAATGAGAACATGATCGCTGGTCCTTATTATGACCTGGTTATCGATATGGACGATGCAACAATCATTTGCCGGGTAAATGGAAACGATGTTACAGTGAATAATGACCTGACCATTGAGCAGGGCAATACCAGGGTTCAAAGTGCCAATACTTTGACAGTGTCGGGCAATGTTCTAATGAATGATGGTGAGTTTGAATCCAACAACTCGGAAGGAGTAATTGATGTCGTGGGCAATTTTACCATGGCTGGTGGAACCTTCGATTTTAACGATGGAGACCTGAATATTACAGGAGACTTAATCCTTTCAGGAGGAACAATGACTTTCAATGAAGGTACAACCCCTGTTAATCCTGCTACCATAGATGCCACAGATATGACCATATCCGGTGCCGATGTTACGCTCTCTGAGGGTACTCTTACCCTATCCAATGCATCAGGTGGTTTAACAATCAGTAGTGGTTCTCTTTTGACCAATAATGCTGCCCATTCGCTTGATATTGCTGGTGGATTTGATTTGAGTGGCGGTTCTGCAGATATGAATGCAGGCACAATAGATTTCGTGAATATGGATATTACTGGAGGGGCTGCAATTAACGTTTCAAATACTGTGATAACCTCAACAGGAACAATCACAGTGACCAGTGGAAATTTTATTGTAGACGGTGCAGCCGGAACTTACAACTTCAATAACATAGATGTAGAAGCCTCCGGTATTTGGGATGTACAGGCGGCTTATGATCCAACGATCAATGGGAACCTGAACAACGATGGTACATTTGTCGGCTGTAATTCAGATACAGGATGTGACCATACTTTAACCAGTGCTACAGGAACAATCACCGGTATCGGGGCTATGACAGCCATGTCTGATATTATTCTGAATGATGGTGCCAGTTACACCAATACCAACTCTGGCGGCTTTCACATAACCGACAGATTAGCCACAGATTCTGGAACGGGCTCATTCATTAATGGTGCAAATGGCTACCTGCTATATGGAGGTAGCAATGGTAACTTCACAGTGACAAACTTTACAGCTTCTGCTACGGGCAACACGGTTGAATACAACCGAACTACCACTAACCAGCTCATACAGCCAACCACCGATGCCAATAATGATTATTACAACCTAGTCATCAATAAGGCTGATGGCTTTGATGCCACTACTAATGCAGTTATCACTATAAACAATCAGTTGACCATGACCCTTGGCGATATTATTATGGGAGGGACAGATATTATTCTGGCTCCGGGGGCAACTATTGTTGGAGGGAACGCTTCAAGCTATATCCAGGAAAATGGAGGAGGAAATCTGGTCAGGAGCTACTCAGCCGGAGGCGATCCGACCACTCTCAATTTGCCGATAGGAGATGCAGATGTTTATGCGCCTATGACTTTCTCCCTCAACTCTGCCACGGTGCCGGGAGACGCTACCATCGAATTTCAGTTCGATAGGGATAATCCGAATGGACACCCCAATAAAGACGCCAGCAATACCGGCAGCCTGGGTGATGATGACGGTACAGCAGCATCCGCCTTTATTTTCGGCTGGTGGACTTTCTCCATAGGCGGGAGTATTACAGACATCAATTTTTCAGCCACATTAGATTACACCAACGTAGGCTTTTCTGGAACAGAATCGGAAATGGTGCCAGTGATACAAAGAACAGCCACACCTCCTGGAGGTTCATCTACCACCGATTGGTTTGAAGTAGGAAGCAGCCCTAGTTATGGTTCAGGAAACGTAAACCCTACAACGAATGTGATCACCATGACCAACGTACACAATGTTGAAAACAGCTCGTCAACCTGGGTGCTATATGCCATGGATAATAATCTGGACAGGTTGCCTGTAGAACTACTGAGTTTCGAAGGAGCTGTTAAAAGCTCTTCAATTCTATTGACATGGATAACAGCATCAGAAGAGAACAACAGCTATTTCGCCATCGAAAGGTCTCATGATGGTGTTCACTTTACTGAAATTGGCAGTGTCGAAGGGATGGGCACTACCAATTCTGAAAACCATTATCAATTCGAAGATATTTTCCCATTTACCGGCCGATCTTACTATCGATTAAAACAGGTAGACTTCAATGGCCAATATGAATACTCCAGTGTGATTTCGGTTGTATGGGACGGGAGCAATTTTACGATGATTTCAGCTGATCCGACACTTCTCAGACGTGGGGAGATGATGAAGATTAAGGTTTACGACAGGCAATTTCCGACCTATGAATGGAAGGTCTTCGATACTTCGGGAACCTCCCTTATTTCCGGCAGTAACTCAGGTTCGAATAATTCCGAAATCTCTACTTCCCAACTGTCCTCAGGAATTTATTTAGTAAAAGTAAAACTCCGAAATGGGGAAGTATGGACCCGAAAATTTATTGTCCGCTAATAATCGGAATTACAGATAGTGATGGATTTCGATCCGTTCAAATAAGCTTCATTCTCAGCTGAATTGGATCCTATATTGGTTGAACCCAGAATCTCATCTTTCAAAGGTCCTGAAGCCTCCCAGTGTATTTTGATACTTCCATTAAATGAAACCAGATCGGCATAAGTTATTTTTTGTCCGTTCTCCAACTCATTCATTACCGTAATGCTCCTGCCTACACCGTTTACTTCTTCCAATGGGTTCAGGAGCGTGGCCACATTCCCATTGTCTTCCAGGCTGCCAAAGTGAAAGTGAACAGGATGATTGGCATTTCTTAAAACACCATTCAAACTGATTTCAATCTGTGCCTGCCCGTCAGATTTCTCACGAATAAGCAGCGTTCCGGTTGTTTCAGTACCATTTACGGAACCGGGAATCATCTGAAATTCCATTTCATTACCCGTAAATTCCGCAACACTTGAATCGTTACTGCAACCGATTAGAAAAACAGAGAGCACGGAGAGGAATAAAAGTTTTTTCATGGGACTGAATGTTTGACATCAATTTAACGCACCGTAGCCTTAAATGGTGCATCATTATTGCAAAAATGTAACCTTGGTTACTTAATTAAGCAAACCCCAGCGCCTTTTTAACACGCAGGAGCACTTCTCTGGCTACAGTAGCTGCTTTTTCTTCACCTATAGATAGCTCTTTTTCCAGTTCATCCAAGTTATTCATGTAGTCACTGTAGAGCTGGCGTTCTCTGGCATATTTCTCAATAATAAGCTCATAAAGCGCCTGCTTGGCATGGCCATAGCCATAGTTCCCTGCCATATAATTCTTGCGCATCTCCTCAGTCTGCTCTTTTGAAGCCAATAGAGAATAGAGTGCAAAAGTATTATCGCTATCAGGATTCTTAGGCTCCTCCAACGGAGTACTGTCACTCACAATCTTCATTATATTCTTCCTGAGTGCCTTATCTGGCTGGAAGATATCAATCGTATTTCCGTACGACTTGCTCATTTTCTGACCATCAATACCCGGAACGGTCATTACGTTTTCATCTATTCTGGCCTCCGGCAGCACAAACACCTCTCCATACTGATGGTTAATGGCACTGGCAATATCCCTTGTCATTTCCAGATGCTGCTTCTGGTCTTTTCCCACAGGCACTATGTTGGCATCATAGAGCAAAATGTCGCAAGCCATCAGCACCGGATAGGTGAACAAACCTGCGTTTACATCCGAAAGCCTGTCCGACTTATCCTTGAAGCTGTGAGCGTTTGCCAACATGGGGAAAGGAGTGTAGCAGTTCATATACCAGGTGAGCTCACAAACTTCTGGCACCCTTGACTGGCGGTAGAAAGTGTTCTTTTTGGTATCGAAACCAAAGGCAAGCCAGGCAGCCGCAACCGCATTGGTATTTTCAATTCTGGTTTGCGGATCTTTGATCGTGGTAAGGGAGTGCAGGTCGGCAATGAAGAAGAACGATTCGTTTTTTTCATCTTTAGAAAGGTCTATTGCTGGTTGAATAGCCCCTAAAATATTGCCAAGGTGCGGTTTTCCTGAACTTTGTATCCCTGTAAGAATTCTTGCCATTGGTAAAATTTTGGGCAAATTAAATAAAACTGACAGGCTCAAATCAATCTTAGTTCGTTTAATTTTGGTCGAATGATGACAGAAGGAGGTAATCACTGATGATTAGAAGATGGATACTGTTTGCAGGCCTGATATTTTCACTGGGTCTTAGCGCTCAGGAGTTGGAATTTGTAGATCTGGGAGTAGTTCAAGGAGAATTCAAACAGTTTAAGCGGGAAGTCATTTGGGTCAATCCATCCAATGAGGAGGTAAAGATTCGGCTGGTGAGCAAAGACAAAAGCTTACAAACACAGGAGAGACAGGCCCTGGTTGCCGCTGCAGATTCGCTCCGAATTCCCATTACCATTGAGCTTTCTTCCGTTCCGGGTTATTACGAATATGAGCTTCAACTCATA
>Ga0114899_1000902_pt1 | contig 19068 bp, 24 predicted proteins | sample MalvireepMed_215_FD_83497 | JGI IMG/M metagenome (GOLD analysis project Ga0114899, IMG submission 83497) | Marine viral communities from the Global Malaspina Expedition - Malaspina viral metaG DeepMed_215 | ecosystem: Environmental > Aquatic > Marine > Oceanic | place: Mediterranean Sea...
AGCTGCAGCTCCAGCTAAAGGAAACACCCAAAGCAAATCAGCAACGACAGAAGCAGATAGCCATGCAGTCTCTGACTTTGTAAACCCGTCTTCTTTTGATCTAATTGCATATCTTGCGGTTCCGAAAACAGGAGTAATGTCTAAAGCAATGCTTCCTATCTTAGCCCACACACCAGGAGGAGCAGATTCTAAAATCTGCTTGTCGGTAAAGCCCATATCTTTAAGGTCTTCACGGGGTACATTATCGGCAACAGCCTTTTGTAGGTGGAACTTTCTCCCGTTATCAAGGAGGTATTCTTCATGTCCCTTAAAAGGCTTTACAAGTGACACCGCCCTTGCAACTTCAGTAGGGTTAAAAGCCCGAGTTAATTCCTGCTCTGTTACTTCATCGTCCATCAGAGTTGCTGCTAAATCGTAACCTCCTCCGCTTTCAGATTTTACAGTTTTGTCGACGATGTAGGCTACCTCTATTTCATCACGACTAAATCCCCGATTCTCAAGAATTTCGGGTGTTATGTTTTTGAACCTCACCAAATCGGCCAAAGTGCCATTGTTTCTAACTACCTGAGATAATGCAGGAGTTAGAATCTCCGTCGCTTGAATATTTTCTTCTACTGACCTTTTGTCTAGATCTAGATGTCTCCAAGCTTGGTCAGGAATCGTTGAATCCTTTACCGCTGTAGACACATCTATCTGTCCGTCCGAAGTCCAGTGATCTTTGAAGGCTTCTAACGAAGCGACATATTCGGGATCGAAATCTGATCTCTGCAGAGTTTCAAGATCAAGTCCTGATTGTCTGGCATTGATGAGATTTAGGAACCCTTGTGAATCTCTATACTGGTTGATCTTCTCTATTTGATCATTGCGCATGTTTGTGACTAGAGCATCAAACAGAGTTTGTCGGTCTATTCCTACATCTCTCAATGCATCAAGGACTCTGGGATTATCAGAGATGTCGGAAAAGTCTATTTTCCCTTCATTGGTAAGCATTCCCGCTCTTTCTAGCGTTACTAGGTTGTCTACATAATCGTCTGGAAGTATTTGAGCTCTACGGAGCTGTTCTAAGTTTCCTCCCTTATGAATGAACTCGCTAGGATTAAAGTTTTCATCGTATTTGATGTTCCTTCGAGCCCTAACAATAAAGTTAGCCTTGTTTATCTCTGATGATTCTATTCCGAGGTTTCTTAAGTCGCTATATCGAGCATTCCCGTTTGTGGCTGCTATGACGTCTAATGATCCGTCGCTATCCATAAAATCAGAAAGGGACATAATAGAGTCAACAACGGAAGAATCATATCCAGCATCTTTTGCTCTCTCAGAATTGCTAGTACTTTTTAGGTAAGCGGTAAGAGAGGGGAACTCTGATATTTCCTTTCCTGCCCAAAGAGAGGTTATGTAATCTTCGGGAGCTTGCATGGCTCTAAGGTAAGAACCAACCTCTTCTGACATTACTTCTGGAGGGACATTAAGAGTTCCGCCTTCCTCCAAATAGTTTCTATCTACTAGGAAGTCTATCGAGTTTACATAGTCAGAATCATGTCCTGCAGTAATAGCAACGCTAGGATCTCCATCTTCACGAAGGTAGTCAACTAAGTTATCTCCCACTACCTGCATAGCATCATACTGTTGGAGAGTAGAAAACCCAACACCTAAGGTTACCAATTCAGGCCTTGTTGCTTTTACCAGGTCGATAGACCCACTTGAAGATAGTGCGTCTCGGTCCTTGAGGATTACAAGAGCGTTTACTTTGTCTCGACCTGCTACGTCTACTAAAGACGCATAGCTAGCACCTTCAAAAACGGCTTGTGCAAAGTTGATACTTCCTTCGGAGGTCCAGTAGTCTCTAAGTTCGGTTGTTGATCTAACTACATCTTCGGGGAAGAGTAACGCTAGCTCTTCAGGGTTCATTCCCCCTTGCTGTGCTCGTACTAACAGGGAACCAGACTCTTCACGTTCGAACTGTGAAAGTTCTTCTCCTGCTTCAAGTCTGGCAGCCACCCTTTCTATTGTACCACGAGCTAAAACAGGGGACGAAATTCCTCTTTCTGTTGCGAACTCGAAAAACTGTCCTTGAGGACCTACAACGCCACCTTGGAGACTGATTATCTCTCTTTCTAAGGCTTCTGCACTCTCTGCTGCCTGTGTTGGATCCCCACCACTCTCTAATAGCTGATTAGCTATAGATAGCTGTTGTTCTCTTAGGACATTGAGTTCAGCAACCTCACGACTTACATCGGTTCTTCCTGTAACTGCTCCTAGAGAGATCAGAACACTTAGGGGGACTCCAGAAAGCAGAGCAGTCCGATAGAAGACCCCACCACCAGGAAGGAGGTGGTCTTTAACTGCAACTAAGCTCGAAACGTATTCAGGGCTGTATCCCGCATCTAGGAGAGTTTGAGCATCGCCTCCCAGTCTGATGGTATCAGATGGGCCTCCTGTTTCTTCAATGATAGAAAGAGCGGAAGATGTCTGAACTGCCTGCTTAATACTTTCTTCGCTAAACCTTGTACTTAGCTCTTCAGGGCTAAACTGCGAAAGCAACTCAGATAAGTTGAAACTGTCAGACTCCTGGTTTTCCAAAAACTCATCGAGGGGAGTAGAATCAACGGGAGGAGGCTCTACAAAAGTTTCTAGTTCCTCAACAGTACTAAGGTAGGTAGTAGCTGCCTCGAGATCTCCAGCGTAACTCCTTGTAAGCTGTTGGATAGCAGTGTTTTGATCTATATCCTCAGACCTTAGCCTTTCCATTATAACAGAAGGAGTCTCTGCCCCCTCTCGATATTCAATCAGATCTAGTACAGCTCTCGCAGTCGTTGCATCTATATTCCCTGCAGCTAGTTGAGACGCAACACTATCAGGACTCAAAGATCTGGATAGAAAATCAAGTTCATCGGAAGTTTGAGGGGGTTCAGAGAAGTCTGTGGGAGGAGGAGGAAGTTCACTTGGAGCTTCTAAAGAGTCTGTAGATTCAGCTATGGCAGCAGCATCCGCTTCTGTTATATTACCAGCTTCTATTTGAGCCTGTATACTTTCCTCAGATAGGCTCTGAGATAGAAAGTCTACCTGTTCTTGGCTTAGAGAAGAGGTTTGGGGTTCACTATCGTCATCTTCTCCAGGAGCTGGAGGTCCGGAAGGGGGAGGTTCAGTTGATTCAGGTTCCGTTGGAGTGGAATCAGGAGAGATGTCTGTGGTTTCTGAAGGACTAGGAGAGAAAATGTCATCGGGACTACTATCCACAAGATCTTGCGCCGGCCCAGCGCTTCCGTCATCAAAGTCGTTCGGGGAATTAGTAGTCATAGTGTTACAACTAAAAAGAGGAGGAGGTTTTAAGTCCTCCTCTCAGAAGGGTAAGAGATCCGGGGGTTTTAAGACCCTCTCATCCTGCTCAAACCCATAAACATTCCTACTACCACTAGGATAGCGAGAACTATGGGAATGATGTCGATGATAGCAGTCTCAGCATCTGACCACGAAGTCGTGTCCTGAGACAGAATGATCTCTTTCAGAACTACGAAGGCTATGGTTCCCACGAGTCCTGCTACCAGAGCATTTACTACTGCGTCAACCACGAGGTCGTTCTACCTCCATTTACTGAGAAGAGGAGAGAGTGTACAAATCCTCTCTCCTCTCTCGCTCTAGGTATGAGCTTTTAGGAGTCTAAACTCCTCTCATCCTAGTAAGACCCATGAACATACCGACCACCACTAAGATGGCCAGGACGATGGGAATGATATCGATGATCGCCGACTCCGCAGATGTCCATTTGGAAGTATCCTGTGCCGCGACAACTTCCTTGATCACCACGAAAGCAATCGTCCCGATAAGACCGGCTACCAATGCGTTTATAACTGCATCAACCAAAGGATCTGTCTACCTCCGCTTTGATAAGATTGAGGAAAGGGCCAACTACGTGCGTTTCTTATGCCCCTTAGGCAATTCCACATAGTGTCCCTTGACACGAGTTCCCTTCCTCTTACCCTTTTTGATAGTGTAACCCTGTCTCCAGACTCTCATTGGGTTTAACTACCTCCGAAATATGTGGATCCAGAAATAACCTGATTCTATTATACTACAGTGGGCCAAAGAATACAACCGTTTAGTCTGACTCTTGTGGTTTGTTGTGACTTGTAACTTTTCGGATGAGAAACACAGAGACCTGCCATATAATTTTGAACCCCGTGATAAGTAAGGGTTCGGAGTTTAAGCGATCAAGCTCTGTCTCAAATCTTCCTTTACGTTCCATATTTCCTCAAGAGAGAGGCCTTCTTCACCCAAACTTCCCCATCTCATTCCTACCTTGTGATCTAGGAAGAAAGGTAAGTCTGTATTTAGGAGTTCTTTAGGAGTATCTTCTAGGATAGCTATAAGTCTTTGCATGTCGTCTAGAGAAGCATCCAAAGAGACATTAGAAATGATGGAGTCATGAATGGGAAACATAGGCTTTACGATAGGCCTCATGTTGGTATGTATTCTCTCCATTGTCATGAGGTTCATATCACTAGATGTTCCTTGTGCCGGAGTATTGTAAGCCTGTTTACGTATCTCATACATGTTATCTTGAGTGATTAGAGGAAAGCGTCTCCGTCTTCCTAAAGGATTCTCAAGTACCTCGTCTTCTATAGCCTGTCTAGCCATTTCAGAACGCCAAGCTAAGTATTGAGGCATAGGAGCAAAGTATTTGGCAATCAGATCTACGGCCTCTGGCAATGAACACCCCAACTGTCTCGCAACAGACGGAGCTTCTCTTCCGTATCCTAGTCCGAATACGAACATTTTTGCTGTTACCCTCAACTCATGTCTAAGTTCAGGATCGGCAGTCAGAAATCTCTCACCAAATAACTGCTCTGCCATTAGAGAGTGGAAATCAACCTTTGGATCGGCAAGTTGTTCTAATAACCACGAGTCTCCAGATAGGACAGCTCCTACCCTTAGTTCAGCTCCCTTATAGTCTGCAGCCCAAAGGAAATAGCCAGGGTCGGGAATAAACACATCCTTGATAGACTTGTAGAGATCACCACGACTCTCTCGGGGGATTATCATAACAAACCCTGAGAGTCTCCCAGTCACTGTCCCAAAAAGTCTAAGGTCCATATGCCCACGTCCATTAACATAGGACTGAGCTAGATTCACCATATATGTCCCATAGACTTTTTGGTACTGACGATATTCTATAAGAATGTCAGGAAAGTCGTGTAAGTCTTTCAGAGCCTGTAGAACGGAAGCTTTGGTAGACCTTCCAGAAATCTGAGGTAGCTTAAACTTATCGAATAGGACCTGCGCTATCTGCTTAGGACTGCGAGGATTGAAAAGACGGTCTCCTGCCATCTCCTCCATCTGGTGTTCTAGATCATTCAACTTATCTGGCATCTCTCTAAGGGCAGTTACTAATGCTTCAGCATCTAAACCAACTCCCTCACTAGAGTTAACCATAAGCATATTGTTACAAGGAGTTAGAAGATCGTCGTATAACCTCTTAGGACCATCATTCTCAGGACGCTCGATTATATCTCTGAGGGTATCTCTTAGACGTACAGTATTACACGAGTCAAGACCAGCATAGAAGAAAAGGATAGGAGGAGGGATGAGAGTAAAAGGAGCTTCCTTGTTTGGTAGATAGGGTTTAAGCTTCGCTTCCCAATCAGGTAACCCTAAAATTAGGCGACTAACCCTTTTCAGTCCTTGTGAACCACTTCTTTCATCCAAAGCGTAGTGTAAGAGAAGACTATCGTCTTTTACTTTAACCTGTATGTCTTCTCTTCTGAGTAATACAGCGTCGAAGGGAGCATTATGCATTACGACGTTGGGCTGGGCTTCCAGACATTCCTTTAGAGCTTGATATACGCTATTAAACTCCAGAAGAGGCAGATACTCAGAGTTGTGGTCTTCTAGGTATTCGCCGTTCCAAGGGATAACAAAAGCAGACTTGTAGTCGTAAGCGAGAGAGACGCATGTAATGGTTCCCCTAACAGTATCTGGCTGGTCGGTCTCTAAGTCTACGGCCAAAGTATCAGGAGGATTGTCTCTTAGCCAATTGAGGAACTCAACACATTCCTTCGAGTTGTCGAATACCTTAACATTGACATCTACTTCACTAGGCAGCTCGTCCATTTCTAGAGCTCGCCGTATCAAGTCTATACCATCTAGGAAGTCCCTAAAAGCCTCAGTACCAGCTCCATCTCCTTCGGTCTTACGTAAGTAAAATGCTGGATGGATAAGAGGAATTATTTTTCGTCCCTCATGGCGGAAGAGAGTGTTGGCAACACTAGTTATACTTGGATGACTTGGACCCATAAAAGAAGCTAAGGAGCTATTCCCCATCAAACAGAGAACCTCAGCTTTTAGATCGTCAAAATGGCCTCTACATGCCTCGACAGCAGCTTGTGGAGGATCTCCTTCACCTGCTCGGTTAAAACAGAGTACAGAGTTATCGGCTCTAACATCTTCACGACTAAGACCAAATTGTTCTAATGAGCCATCTAGGATGCTACCAGAAGGCCCCGAGAAAGGCATCCCAGCTTGGACCTCATAATAAGCGGGAGCTTGGCCTATGAAACAGAGCTTTGCATCCAGAGGCCCAGAGGGAGGAACAATGTCATGATCCTTGAAAGGACACTCCCAACAACGGCAACCTGGATACTTAGCTTCTATGTTTTCTACTTGAACCATTTACCATCCTAGTAAACCATTCACGAGACTCTTTAGTCAGACGATATGTGGAATAAAGGGAAAACTCATCTAAGATAGGAAAGGAAGAGTAAAGAATGGAACGTTTCAACAGTCCGATTAGGCGTATGCGCTCTTCCTGAAGGTCAAGTTGCTGCATCAATCTCTCTGACCTTCTGAGCTCCTGTCGAAGTACTAGTTTTGATAAGCCAATCCTTGAGATCTCCAGCTAGAACTCCGTTCTCATCCTCAACACTTATTATGTAAGCCATTAGTGCTGCCCTAGCATGTGGATCCTTGTCTATTCTAAGAACGAAGTACTCTGCATCTTCATCGACATCTACTAGATTGCCAGTGAAGATCAAATAGTCGTCTAGAATATGAGGACAGTCTACCTCTCTACAGGGACATGCAACCGCTTCCCATTTCTTGATTTGATATTTATGCCTAAGGCCTCCCTGAGACATACTCGCAACACTCCTTTATGTTCTGTTTGACAGTTGGTTCCCACTCTTCTAAATAATCCTCTCTGTCAGGAACAAGCCTAAGGTCTCGAATATCCTTCGCAGGCATACCAATAGAAGCAGCTCTTATTGGTAAGCTACTATCCACTCCTGCAACATCCCACTTGTCTATAGCCCAATCGATCTCTGAGAGATTATGCTGGATACCTAATAAATGAAACAAGCCTGTAAATCCCAAATTCTTAGCCGCCTGATAGAGAAGTTGTCTCCCACCTAAAAACTCTTCACAGACACGTGGGATACCTACGAACTCAAAGTTTCCCATTTCCCGTAGAAGACGTAGGCATCTTATCCACTCTTCTGAATCTTTACCTTGGGGTACAACCATTATTTCATACCCAAGATTATCTCTAAGGCTTTGGAAGAACTCTCCTGTAGCCTTTAGAGTGCCCTCACAGTTGTTCAGATGATCAGGAGCAACTACGATAAGGCGAGCGTTGGTTCCACTTGCATACTTTGCCATGTCTAACAGAAGTTCGGGTTGTGGATCTCCATTCTCTACGGTTCCGTTGTCTAGAACAACAGTATGTCCGCCATCTAGCGCGACGTAGTAGTCTCTGTAGAATTTATCCTTTATAAGAACGTGCGAGAGAATCAAATGATAGTCAGAGAATTCTGCAGGATTGTATCTTGGGTCAACAATGGATGCAAACTTCATGAAGATTCTCCCGGTAGACTGGATTCTAAGAGCTCTGGAGCTGATACTGAGACCCTTTCTCGGTAGGCAATAAGGTCATCACCTAACCTTTGCAAGGTACGTCTAAGAGCTCTCATTCTTCTAGCTTCCATTCTAAGACCCCTAGATTCCAGCTTGACTATCTCGAAAGAAGAATAGATATAACCATCAGCTAGTTCTTCAAGGGTTTCCCAGGAAGTATCAACGTAGAAGGCTCTGTCGGTTTTTTCTCCATCTACTAGGATAGCATACTGTTCAAAGCCTATTTCTCTACGAGAGCAGACTAAGTCACCAAAGGTATTCAATCTTTCCTCCTATCTGTAAACCGGAGCTCTACCCAATCAGACACAGTTCTAGCTTCGTCTACCTCTTTCTTTGTTACCTTGCCTTCTTTGACTAGGCGAGCGAACATTCCTTCTACCATCTCAGTAGAGAAACCGTGACGATCTCTCTCTGTCAGTTTGGTAGACATTCCATCACACGTAATTCGGTTTACTTCGTGGATAAGATGCTGTTTCTCAAACTCTAACCTAGCACCCTGTAACAAAGCCTCTGATTGACGTTTGTACTCCATACCTCTTCTACGCCATTCAGCTGCTTTAAAAAGAGAAGGAACTTCAACCGTTTCATCCTTTACTTTCTTTAACTTGTTCCAACAGGTTATGAAATAAGGGCAGTAGTCGCACTCCATGCTGTCTGAAGAGAAAAACCTGTCTGGAAGTGTTTGACCTCTCATGTATCCCCAGAAACCTCTCCACTTGTGAATCAGATTCTGCAGGTACTCAGGATCCTTTGGGACAACACATTCAGCAAGGGCTGCAGTGTTCTTATTTTTCATGAGCAGTACCCACTCTTCAACTCCATAATTAACCGAAGTCTCTGAGTTTAGGTACATCTGGATCTGTCCCATAAGAGGAAAAGGTCTGGTACGTAACTTCTCTAGGTCTGTTATAATGAAGATCCCATCATCAACCTCAGTAGCTCCTGAAACATACTTGTTGAACACCTCGTCTCTATAACCTTTTATCTCGAGGCCTCTAATTACGTTGTCTCTTTCCATAAAAAGGTCTGGATGTCCCATAAATCTGTTGCTGTCAGAACGTAAGTAGACAACGGCTTGATCTTCAGCATAATTCCAGATCTTAAACCCTCTAGTTAGAAGGCGATCAACCAGATCTCTCTCATGAAGTGTTCCGTCATCCGCTGCAGCCCTTCTTCTAGGTGTGAATGCTGGAGTATCAACTGGGTATCCTAAGGTAGTATATCCTTCTCTGCGAGGACAACCCTCAACAAGAGACATCCTAACTATGCCTTGAGCCATAGGATCTCGAGAGAAAACAGTTTCTCCATAAAGATCTTCGACAATCATGCAGGTAGGACTTCTGTGAGAGATAGAGGATAGACTTCTTGAGCTTGGCGGTAGAACTCTCCTGCAAGCTCTTGGAACTTGGGATGTGCACCTCCCTTACCTCCCTCTTCTTCAGACATCCTCATATAAAAGACGTGCTGCCACGCTCTTAGGTTAGCGGCAACAACAAAGTTGACCAAAACTCCCTGAGGATATAGAGACCTAAGGATCTCGTTTGGGATCTTTTCATCTTTAGCCCAATCTTCTATCCAACCAAGATAGTTGGCCATCTGATCTTCAAAGCCTTTTGGGAAGTCTACCTTCAGCCTGCCAGGATCCATAGCTCTCTGGCTTAGCTGTTCGAAGGAGAAGTCTCGAGAAATGAGTCTATGTCGTAGGAACTCAATCATAAGCCAGACAGGTACGTCCTCAATGTCGAAGATCAGGTAAGGGAATTCCAGAACATCTAGGGCCCAGTCTTCATTTACTACCTTGTTTAGAAAGGTTTTCTTATGGTCAAGGCTGTAGTCTGCCACTTCCATGCGAAGTTCCTCGATTGACTTAACAGTCCTGCATCTCCTTGCGGCAAAGATTGCCAAGTGTTCCATGTAAGAGCCTTCTTCTACATTCCTTGGGAAAAGTCTAGTTACCTTCATGCTACTCCTTAAGATAATGTAATATCGCTACGGCTTAGAGAATAGAAATGTCCATCTCCGACTTCTACTTCGTAATCTGCACATTCGACCTCTCCATTGTCATCAACATGAGGTTCTAGTATAACAGTACCTTCTCTTCTATTTAGAGGATCGGGAAAGTTTAAGTTTACTACAACCCTGTCTCCTATGGAGATTCCTAATGGGTGGCTCACAAACCTACTCCTTACCATATAAGGTAAGAAACTCCATACGTGCAGAAGGGTTCTCTAGAAAGGCTCCTCGAGCTATCGAAGTAGTGAACTTCTGTCTCTCTGCTCTTACCCCTCGTATCTGGGTACACATATGTCTGGCCTCAATCACTACCATAACTCCAAGAGGCTCCAGAACTGCCTCCATAGCATCGGCAAGTTTCTCACCAACTCTTTCCTGAACAGAAAGACCTCTTGCAGCAGCTTCAACCATACGGGTTACCTTAGACAAACCTACTGCCGAGTCTTGAGGAAGGTAAGCAATACATACAGTGCCTATCCAAGGAAGTAGATGGTGTTCACATATGCCTCTTATTGGCACATCACGAACCATGATCATCTGATCAAAAGTTTCCTCTCGAATTATCATCTCTTCGAGAGCTGCCTCCGGAGTTCCATTCATACTGAAGTCTTCGAGGAACATATCTCGAAAGCGTCTAGGAGTTTCTACCAACCCTTCTCTTTCCGGATCGTCATCTAGAGCCTTTAAGATTAGAGTTGCAGCGGTCATTAACATTTCAGACTTTTCACTCGGCGTAGACATATTCCCCCCATCTATAATATGATTCCAAATGTAATAACTCTTCTTCTAGGTCTACCAACTTAGATTCTAAGTCATTGGCCCTTTGAACCCATTTCTCAGCTTTTATTGTTGACTTATCAAGGTCTCTGGTTAACTTAATTCTCTCCCGTTCTTCGAAGTCCAACTTTCTCAAAGTTTGAGTTTGGAGCACCTTCAGGTTGTAATTATCTCTTGTATAGGCTCTCAAATTCTTACCATCATAGCTCAGAAAGACACCTGTAGATACTCCTACAATAGTGCCAATAGCTAAGGTAACTATGATAGTACATATAGAGACCCGAATTATTCTGTTATACACCTTTCAAAGCTCCGAAAGCGAGGACGTGAAGTCTTTGAGTTAGGTTGAATCCTAACTCACTTGCAAGTGAGAAGAGTCCCCCAAAGTTCTGTAAGACCTCTCCTTTGGTAACCCCCATAGGCATAAGCCAAACCCTATGAGCGGGAATAGTGTAGAATTCGACAAACGTCTTGACTAGACTTATATCATGCTCATTTTTAACTACAAACTTGAAGGAAGTCTTATGATGTCTAGCGAACACGTTAATAACTTCTGGACGAATCGTCCTTCTACCTGCGTTTTCCGAATTTTCTAGTTTAGGACTGACGTTGAAGTGTACATTTCCGAAGTCCTTTAGAAATAGCGGGTTGATAGTTCCTGCTGTCTCGATTTCAATGCGAGTGCGGGAGGGAATGAGGTCAAAAAGGTCTCCAAGATGTCCTCTCCAGAGTAGAGGCTCTCCTCCTGTGACTACTATCAGTCTGGGGCTGTTAGTTAGAAGTTCTTCTCCAAGATCCTCAACAGACAAAACGCGATACTCCTGGTACCCAGGATCATTCTGATCCCAAGTATACCGAGTATCACAGAAGCCACAGGCTAGATTACATCTTCTCAGCCTTAAGAAGGTAGCAGGTCTCCCGCAAGAAGGTCCTTCACCCTGTAAAGACCTAAATACTTCCGATACTTCGAGGTTCATCTTCTTCTGGGTCTCCTTTTTGGCGGAAGAATTTTGCGCTTTACCTTCTTAGCTATACCTTTGAAGGGCTTTACTAGACGTCCAAGCTCTCCTTCATCAGATAGCCAAGATTTATTCCAATTCGGTCTCATCGTACCATCTCTTATTATCTTCTAAAACCATATAGATCATGATTGCTGTAACATAAGCTACTGGAGTCCAAAGAGTGAGCTCTATCTTCTTTAAACCTCGAATAGCTGGATACGTCTTACCAACATCGAACCATCCAAAGACTAAGACAGACAGAGCAAAGAGTATGAATGCTACGATATACCACATTTAGGTTAGGTACTCTGTAGGATCGAGAACGCAAGCTTGGGAGAAAGCTTCCTTTCTAGATACACAAGTTGGGCAGAGACCACAGTGTTTAGTTCCTCCCTCATAGCAAGACCAAGTCTTTTCAAAAGGAACAAATAGAAGTTGACCCCTTACAACTATGTCCTTCTTTGTGTTGTCCTGAAAGGGAGCATAGAGACCTACCTTCTGGTAACTACCTACGGAGATTGCCGCTCCCATTGCCTTGATGAATTGGGGAGTACAGTCGGGATAAGCCCAGTTGTGTGCATCATCTGCATGAGCTCCAAAGTAGATCCTATCAAAGCCGATACAGAGAGCTAAGGACGTAGCCATGGATAGAAGATTCGCATTCCTAAAGGGAACATAAGAAGGTGAAGGGCCTTCAGACTCTCGAATCTCTGCATACGAGAGATGGGGGTTCTCTGCCTCCGTGGTCAGAGTTGAATTCAATCCCTGAAAGAGACTTGCAGGGACCGAAATCTCGTGACCTATAACGCCGTAATGCTTTTGTACCTCTTGAGCCGACTCAAGCTCTCTTGCATGTCTCTGCCCATAGTCGAATCCAATCGTTTGGACTTCCTCACAAGTCTCAAGAGCCATTGCAAGGAGTACACTGGAATCTAATCCACCACTATGCAGAACTAAAGCCTTACTCATTTATCCTCCTAACCAAATATAAATTATCAAAGGCAATAAAATTAGGAAGCCCAAGAGAAAACTACCTACGTGATCTGTAATGGTCCCACTAATCAAGTATCAGTCCAGAACCTTCATCGTATAATTCTGAATCCGGAAGCTTACCTACTCTTAACCTTTCTGCTAACTCTCTGTTATCTTCTGCCATGCTTGGTTCAAATCCTTCATTTGCTCTAGGTCTCCACCCACATCGGGATGGAGAATACTCGAGGCCTTCTTGTAAAGACTCTCAGCCCGATCTCTAGGCATTGAACCTAAGATTTCTTCCCAAGGAGATTTCCTAAAAGTTGGTTGCTCACGATCGGTTTTAACTTCGTAACCATGACCTTTGAGAATGACTCTGGCAACATCTAAGAACTGCTCTCTAACATACCATAACCTCGTAACTGGAGACCAGCTATAATTCCCTCTCCCCAGTGCATCCTTTAGGTCGGCCTGCATAAGAGGGTCGTAGCGACAGGAAAGTCGCAACCATCCGGGAGAATCTCGATATATACCAGCTAAGGTTGTCAATATGCTTCCTAAAGATAGGTATTTAGGAGCCCTGAAGTTAGATTACCGCCGCCAAGCAGACTTTACTTCAAGGCTCCTAGTTACCTACCTTCTTCTTCTGTAAGTAAAGTGAGATCCGACAAGAGTTGATTTAATCCCTCTGGTACACAGTCTAGAAGTTCCTGACTGCCACAGTTCTTACACTCAATTCTACTTATCCAGTCCTCTTGATACTTGATTAGTTTCCAGCTATGGTTACATTCTTGGTAACAAGTTGTGCAAGGACTGGTTACCACCATTTCTACTTGACATACTTGACAAGGATGTAATATAAACATTTGTGGGGGTTTTACCTAGCTAAGATACGAACCTAGACCAGCTTGCCGGCCTCTTGCTCGTTGAGAGTCCGCATCGCGACGACGTTATTACGCATCGTGCCTTGGTACTCCCGCTGGTTGACGGTGATGATGCATTCCCTTCCGATGAAATCTTCTGGGATTATCTCATACTCGCCGTCCTCAAGCTGCTCGGGATCAACTCCCAAAGCTATGAGGGTTCGGTAAACGTTCCAGAGCGCGGCGTCGATCAAGCTGGTACCATGCATAATGGTCCTACCGACGAGACCGTCCATCGCCTCACCGCGAACAGTGACCACATCCGTGATCTTGAAAAGCCAGAAAATGTTAGGCTGCCCGGATTCCTGGGAAACCCTCGTGTCGTCGCACTGATCCACAGCGACTCTATAGGTCCCTGGGGGTACTGGATCGAAGGTCATTAGCTCTTGACCTTTTAGATTTACCTTTACCAAAGGCGTTCCTCCTTAAGTTTGACTGCTAGGTAAAACCCCACATTGGTGGAGACATCCACCTTGGAGCTCTTGAAGTTGGTGGTGCCAAACTCGGGAGGAGCCGAAATTCAGTAATACTTCAAGAGCTCCAAGCTAAATGCCTCTATACTTGTGACCTCCTTCCTTCTAAAGCATAAACTACCGACTGTCCCTGAGCAAAAGCATCCCACCCTGCATTATGTTCTTTTCTTGCTCCCCTCTTTAGATCTGGATAGTCTATCCCATCTAAAAGAGTCCTTAGATCTCTGCAGCTGGTATAATGCCAAGGAGGTGCAGAATACTTTAAAAGGGCAAAGGCATTGTGAAGAATCGGAAAATCAAAGGTCGCATGACACCAAACTCTATTAGGCACACTTAGGCGAGCATTCCACCAACCATAGAGAGACTCGCTCATTTCCTCTATAGAGATAGGAGAAGGATTAAACAACCCTTTCCTAGCTATATCGGACTGTTCCATCCACCATTGGAAGGTCTTACCTGAAATAGACAAACCTAAGTCAATGCTAGACTGAAGACTTACATTAGCATAGAAAAGGTTGTCCGGATTGGGTTCTGTCTCAAATCCTTCTATCTCATAAAGACCTATAGAAAGAATTGCTGACGTGGGGTCGCTCGAAAGAGTTTCTATGTCCAAGCTAAAGTGCTTCATTAGGACCCCAAATAGAATTGGCGACTTTCAACATTGTGGGTTCAGCAATATATCCTTCCTTAAAACCTCCCGAACGGTCTCTGCCCCTTGCTTTGCCTACAATCTTACAAACGAGACACTTCACTTCCTTCTTCTCTTTGGTATCCACAACTGCGAGACGTCCAACAATATCAAATACTGACGTGATCATTGGAGACCCTTTACCTAGAAACATCGGTTGGATGGTCATCATACCGGAAGTGTCGTCTCTTTTCATAGACTCATGTGCTGTTGCAATTAGATTTACTCTTCTGCCGTCAACGGTAATGATGTCTCGGTATCTCATATACATCCGCTTCATACGGCTCTGAATGCGTCGATAGTCTCCTAACTCTGCAAGTTCAGGATCGTGGTTCTTGCCGTCAGTAAGTCGGGTATTGATGGCATAAGAGATACATTCCATCTCACAATGCTTTTCGATCTCCGATCCTCCGTCTAGCATTACAGTTCTGAAGTTGTGCTGTCCGGTTCTTAGCCATGAGTAGATCAACTCTATACAGTTCCAAGGGGAAATCTCTCTTTTCTCCTTTAAGGTCATTTGGGCAGCCATTTCAGATAGATGAATTGTCTTTAAGTTCTCATTCTTTCGAATAGATAGCGTGCCACTATCACAATCGATTAACAAAGCGGGCATCATTCTCTCGCAGTCGATAACAGAACCCAAAAGAGGAGTTTTACCTTCCCCTGGCTCAGCATAAATCATCATATTGAAGACCGCATAGTCTCCCAACCAAGGAGAGTCGTCTATGTACTCTTCCAGATCCATTTGCTTGCCAGATGCCGGATCAATCCAAACGCTTTTTTGTATCATATACCTATTATCACCTTAATTAGTCTGCTGAATCAAGTTCACCCTTTACGTGCGTTATGGCCCTATCAATTAAGACCTCTGAGAGTCCTAATTGTTTGAGTCCTTGGTAATCTTGATTCTTAGCTGCAACATACAGTTGTCTCTCCCATCTTCTTATTCTATGTTTCCTCTCTGCAGTTAGGATATACTGGTAGGGTTGATCCACATTCCTTGGAACTTCCCCCCTTACAGCACAGTAGACCGCAAGATGCACAGCTTTGAACGTTTTTCTGGGCCAGAGACTAAAAGACCAGGACATATCCCACAGCCAGTCAAGACGTCTATAGGAAAACTTTTCCAGTTCGTCTTGTAAAGCGGTGCGCCAAGTATATACCTCGTTACGATCTACCATAAAAGTATTTAGACCTAACTCGTCATATACTCTGGCTGGTTTGATCTTCTCAACCCCAGACACCAGAAGTTCGCTTGCTTCATCCATAAGACGGGAGAGCTCGGGATCAATTAGTTTTGGAACTAAACGTCTGCAATCTGGACTGTTGTAGTAAGCAAGTCGTTCAACTCCTCTCCTTCTCCAAGCAAGAGCACTCTTGTTGAAGTTTATCGAAAGCCCAATAGCTGCTAGTTCCCTCTCTTCGTTCATTTCCGAGGAAACTTCTCCCTAAGCTTTTCCATTCTCTTAGCAAGTACCTCAGGCGATAACGTTCTCTTAGGAGTTAAAGTTCTATCGTAATGTGTAGGACACAATCCGTTTGCCAAATCCCCAATATAGTGAGATCTATCTGTCGCCTGACAATCACCATAAGAGATCTTAGGAAAATCTCCTAGATTCCTATCTATCTGATGTACGTTCCTCTGCTTTGTCACGGTCTGAAGCTCCTGATCCTGAGAATCGTAAGGTACTGGACTGTAGAGAAGCCAGTAATAGGAAGAAAGGGAAGATGGTCAGGGCAGACTTTATTGTAAGGATCGTTACAGCGATCGTCATTGCATAGCCAGCTGTGCAGATTCACCGAAATATCCTGATTGCAGAGATGGGTAGCCCTAGACAACATTCGCTGGCCTAAGGTTTCACTCATGTTCCTTCTCCCAAGTTGCGAGGGCGGCTTCCGCCAAAGGTATCCAGCCGCTGGACGAGGTTAGGAGTCGTGCTTTGGCAGTCTTTCGGTTTGCTACTGCCAGCCGCAACGCCGCCACAACAGCTTCGGCACGCTGGCGTTCGGCGGCTAGTTGTTCTTGTTGGGTAATAAACTCCTCTTCCAAGGAGGCGTCGTGCTCTCGGCACCCATGTCCGTTAGCGTATCCTTGCTCCCAGGCTTCCTTAGCGTCACATAGGCGGGCCTCGGTGTCGGCCACACCCTGTTTGTAACCAGCTTGGTATTCGGCTTTCTCAAAACTGTCTTGCATGCTCATCCGTTCACCCACTTTTGCCAGTGTTCGAGGGCAGCTTCTACAGTAGTGGCGAGTTCCTTCGCATTGAACGGTAGGGTATCGTGGATTGCCTGTACCACGGCCACCAACCAGATGGCCTTAGCCTTGTCATACATTTCAGTGGCCTCTAGGTTGACCATTAACTCACCAATCAGGCGGTTCTTATCGGCAATCTCGGCCTCATAAAACAGCCGGGCTTGCTCGGTGGCGGCGTCGGCTCCAATACGGAGGGTATCAGGATGGACACTAATCTGGTGGTCGGCCCATATCTTACTCGCTAGAAGCGTGATTTCCTCGTCCGTCAGCCACAGGTGGGCGGCTAGGATTTCAGTTTGGGTCATCGGGAGCCTCCAAGTACAGGACAGGCTTCGAGTGGGCTACGGCGTAGTCAATTTCACTTCGGGTAGATTCACCGATGTATCCTCCGATATTCAACACGAAAACTTCATCTGCTAGGTCTATCTTCCGCTTGTGGACTTCATCAAGGGTTTCTTTAACGCCTTCTTGTTCAGCAACATGGGCACCGTCAGCATATCCATCAGGCAGAACGTGCCAGCCTAGTACCACGTTGCCTTGCTTGGCAAACTCCCACTGAAGAATCATCATTTCGTAGGTGAATCGAGTTGACCCACAAAGACAGATTACTTTACTCATCACACCCCCGCCGCTCGCGCCACCGCGGTTAGGATGGCTACTGTGCCCCGGAGTTGTTCGCTGGGTGTCACCATCACAAGGATGGTGTCAGTCGTGATTGCTACTGTATCTCCCGGCTCATTAGGGAAACTCCAGAACTTGAGTATCCACCCCTCCGCCCGGATTGCCTCGCCAACGGCATCGGGGTCGGGGTTCCAGACCCACTTATGCTTAAGTTCATACCACCACTTTGCCTCTACCCGCAGCAACGGAAACCTCGGCTGGGTGCCGGTGCCGTGGCAAACTTCACAGGTAGAAGATTCCGGGTCCGCATAGGTACCCGCACCACCAAAGCAGTTTATGAAGCCTGCTCCTTGGCAGGCTAGACACGCCACCACGTCGGCAAGTAGCCGGGTCTTGAGGTCGGCCAGGCTGCTAGTTGCTTGAGTCATGTTGCCTCCATTTCTATAGCTTTCAAGAACCTTAGAGCACGTATCTCAGAAAATCCGGGTGGGTAACTACTAAATGAGCCCTCTAAGAAGTCACCTACTCGTACATCCTGATCTAGAAACCTCATTGAGGATCCTAGACGTATTCTCTGCATACTAGAAGTCTCTCTACTCAATAGTGAATGGGATCCTTGCGGACCTCCAAACCTATATGAGGACTCAAGAGAATGTCTAAAGTTCATCGGTAGGTCTAAATAAGGACTGTCTTTCTGTTGCTCTGCAAGAGCTAGTAATTCAGTATTCTTCCAAGTAGATCCTTTGAATTGATCGCTAAACAAAACCATCTCACCGCGACCTTGTTCTTGGAAACCCCCAAAGCCAGCTACTTGAGGAATCTCTCTACTCACGGTTAAGCCATCGACAAACTCTCCAACTATTTCTCTACCCATAGACTTTCGGAAGAGGCTACATCTCATTTGAGAAGTAACATGTGAAGCAAACACCGGATTGTATAAAGCACTAGCTTGGACATAAGAGTTATCTGGTGTAACTACATTATAAGCACTAATAAACTTACCCCAAAGAGCCGCCATAGAGAACTTCATAAACCCAGATAGGAACTCATCATTCCTTCTGATAGAGTACAGTTGTCTAAGGACTCTCCTAAAGGGCATGGTATCTGATCTAGTTATTCCCCATGAACCTTCATGAACCTTTAAAATCTTACCAACTTGAGGATACTCCAGAAGGAGATCGATATCCGGCTTACTTAGCCAGACGCCGGATAGAAGGCCCACAGGAAAGTAAATAGACCTTTGGCCATAGCGTACAGCAATAGGCCCTCTGACCACAGATCCCTTGATTTCTACATCGCACCTTATTGCAGCGTAGTTTGCATCTTCGATTATCTGAGTAGTATCAACCCATGTCATGTCTATTGTCGAAACCAGATCCGAAGCAAAACTTGGATAGGCAGAAGTGATATCATAATCATATACTTCAGACCTACCAAAGAT
>Ga0114899_1000904_pt1 | contig 19060 bp, 36 predicted proteins | sample MalvireepMed_215_FD_83497 | JGI IMG/M metagenome (GOLD analysis project Ga0114899, IMG submission 83497) | Marine viral communities from the Global Malaspina Expedition - Malaspina viral metaG DeepMed_215 | ecosystem: Environmental > Aquatic > Marine > Oceanic | place: Mediterranean Sea...
CCATATGATGTGGTAGGGCCTCTGCCCGACCGTGATAGCATTGCCAGGGACGAGAGGGCCGAGCAAGTCGTTGATTTCGGCGTAGTCACCGATGATCTTCACCCGGCCGCGCCACGTCTGATGATCGCCTCCGCCTCCTTGACGATTGCCTCCGGGTCTAGGCCCAGCTCAGCCGCCAGCCTGTTCGCCTCCTCCTGCATTACCACACGGATGGGCGCATCGAGGCCGTGCATGGCTCGGAGTATCGAGATGCCCTGGTAACAGAGCTTCGCCGCTACCTGGTCGCCGTTCAGCATCCGGGGCCAGAAGACAGACAGGATCTTGTTGATTCGCCTTGTGTTGATTCGACGGTGATGCTCTACGGTTTCCCGTGACCCATGCTCCAGGGCCGTCTTGACGGCCCGGTAGGCACCACTCCGATCCCCGTATCCCAGGGCATCCGCGATCTCTTGATAGTTGCGGCCGGCCATGCGCAGCTCCAGCGCCTGCATACCTTTCCGCGCTGCGTCTAGGCGTCGGGGGCTCGTTCTCGGTTCACCTCTAGGCATTGCGGGGCCTTATCCCGGCCCGCAGCGTCGATGGTCGGGGAGGTGCAACACGGAACAGGTGGTGAATCTGACGCTCCAGCACCAGGATCCTTTCCCGCAAGTCCTCCACCTCTAGCTTGAGACCTGCCGCTACCGTGGGTGTCGCCATGTTGGAGCCTCCTTCGTTTCGCCCATCCATATGGCTTCATGATATCACGATTGCCAATGGGCCTATCCGTTGGGCCTAACCGCGCCTTCGGAAGTCCCCGGCCGCCACCTGGATCACGCGGGCACGGCTGCGATCCCCTAGCCGAGACGCCACGCGAGGCGGCAGATCTTTGCTCAATAGGTTGGTGGTGATGAGTGTGCGGAGTCCTGCCGCCGCGCCCATCCATCGGGCATCCACCAACTGATCCATTATTGACTTCCCCCAGCCGGTCAGCGCCTCCAGCCCGAGGTCGTCTATGATGAGCCACGGTATTTCCCGATAGGCGTACTCGGCCTCCTCCGGGTTTCCGTGGGGCCTATAGTCCTCTAGCAGATTGTGTTCGGACCGATAGATGACCTGAGCCCCGGACTCCACTAGGGCGATAGCGGCGGCCCCGGCCAAGTGGGTCTTCCCGACGCCAGGCGGTCCAGCTAGGGTCAGGAGGTTCGAGCCACTGCCGGCTACCCATGCGATCACCGCCTCCTTTTCCTCGTGTAGCGCCTTCTCAGCCGGGGGCGCAAGGAAGGCATCGAAGTCAGGCGCACCCCAGGGCACACCATCGGGCAGGGTGCCAGCGTAACCGTAGCCAAAGTCCCGAGCCGACGCCGCGATGTTGGCGGCCCGCTCCATCTCCCTCTCGTCCCGTTTCAGGTCCGGATCGTGGGACAGCCGCCGCCGCATCAAGGCATCGAGCCTGTCCATCACCACTCCGCTCCCTTCACCACTCCGCTCCTTTGAAGTCCTCTGGATCCACACGCGCCTCCACACGATTCCTTGCCCCCCTTGGCGGATCTGGGCGGTTCCCATTCTTCCTCTCTTCCAGATCTCGTCGCGCCCAGTTCTGAAAGGTGTCCCAGGGGTCTCGATCCTTCCTGCGCTTGGGGCCTGGCCACCAGGACTTTAGGGCATACGCCGTGACCTCCGCGTAGCCGTCGGTTATGCCCTTGTCCTCCAGCCACTTCCGGCATTTGGCCAGTGCCGGCGTGAATCCTGGGATGGCATAGAGGGTGGCGTACCAGTCAGGCCAGACCTCCTCCCTTTCAGGAGGTGTCTCCTCTTCTCGCTCAGAGGGTAGCCCTCCCTCTTGCGGGATTACCCCTGTATCTTGTGGGTGTAGCGAAACTTGTTTCGCGTCCGCATCCTCTCCTCTGCTCTCCTCTGCTCTATTCTTCTCTTCTCTTCTCTGCTCTAGAGCAACACCCTGTTCACGCGGCGTTGACACCCTGTCAACAGAGTCTCGCTTAATACCGTTTAGGTGAGACTCTGTAAGTTGTGGGTGTGGCGGAACTTGTTCCGCGCCCCTCTCTTTTCTTCTCTTCTCTTCTACTCTCTTCTCTTCTCTTCTTGTAGGTACGGCGTACTTACTCTGTACGTACTCTGTACTTGCAAGGACGGTTGTATCTATTTCGTACAGCCTTGGGGTTTTGTGCCGCTCTGGTCCAGAAGTCGGGGGGCCGTTCTTCTCTGCTCCTCCGACGATCTCTGCGAACCCCTCCGTAAGTACGACGAGATTACTCTGTACCAACTCCGTAAGTAAGGCGTACGTATCCTGTACGGACCATGACCGGGTGATCGTGAGGGCTCGGATCTTTGCAGGCGTCCAGGGATAGCGCCCAGCATCGTCCTGGTTCGCAATTAATAAGGTAAAGAGAAAGGCCGCCCCGTCGGAGACGAGACCGATCTTGTCCGATACAGTGATCCCCCGATACAGCTTCCGCCAGTCGCGCAAAAGACAGCCGCTCCTTTCAGGTCCAGCCGCCTTCCATGCGGATATCGCTATCCAGGCGACCGAACCCGCATGGAGCGGCTCGTCAACTTATTATACTCTATTTGCATTGTCCGGTACAGATAGCCCCACTCGCTTGAGTGTTGCATAGTTTGGCGATCTGGGGTTGTGTTCCATATCGAGGAAAACCGGAGCCTCCACCTGGGCGCCGCAGTCGCGCCGCTTGCATCGTCCTCGAACCATCGGCCTCCCCGGCCGAGGGGACTCAAATAAATAATGGTGCGGCCGCCCGGAGGGACAGAGAGAATGACTGCTAATCTCCTGCACTTTCGATCTCCTTCCCCTTTTGCCCCAGGTATGCCCCAGGTATGCCCCATAGTGTGCCCCATAGTGTGTCCGACGCCGGTCCTTATAGTTCCTCCTCATGATGATCCCTCTTCGCCTTCACGACCGTCCCCAGGCTGATCTTCATCGAGGCTGCCACCTCCCTTCTCGTCAGCCCCTGGGCCAGGAGCGACCGTATTCGCACCGTCCTAGCCTGGATCTCAGCCTGACGGATCACCGCGGGGTCATCGTATATGCACACCGGCCGGTCGCACTTCAGGGAGCTTCCCGTCGTCCGCGCACACCCGCCAGGGCAGCCGGTGTCCGGCGGATACTTTTGGTGACTGCCTGCCCCCTCCTCAACGACCGAAGGATCTGTCATGTGATCGCCCCTCCTCTTCCAATTGACGCGATTGGCAATCCGGCGACTGCACTGCTGATGATCAATGTCGTGCCGGCGTCGTCTCGGCCCATCAGGGAGCGGATGGTAAGCTCCCGGATCGTGCGATGATCATCGGACGGGATCAGGCCCACATCCACGCACGAATCGGTGGCGGGTTTCAGACTGGCCAGCACGTTGTCTGGGTCGCGGAGGATATGGTCCGGCCACCGGACCTCCCACGTTAGGCTGAGGGGCGCTGCAGGCCTGTCCGCCTCCTTGCAGCATCCTTCACTGGCAGCCCTTAGCTCCCACCCCCAAGCCTCGCGTTCCACCGCCGCCAATGCTGCATTGTGGCTCCATCTCTGGGTGCGTTTGTGATTGTCAGAGAGTCTCATATCGGGGAGCCTAGAGAGGGTGATTCGCCAGGTCATCCCGATGACACCATCAGCAGCACCAGCCCTACACCCGCCAGGGCCAGGAGTACCGTGAGAAATGGCAGACAACCGGTGGGCCGTGGAATCAGACAGCCCTTCCCTCGTAGACCTTAGTGGCAATATGTATGATCGCGTCCGCTATTGCGGCCTGAGCCTCGTCGTCGGGCATCGAGCCGGAGTAAACCAGATACGCAGCGAGGGACGCTGCGGCTGCGTTGACGCTATTGCCCCAGGCCATGCCGGCCCCTCGCGGATCAGTTGTCGCCTGGGATGCTACCGGCGGCCGCCAGGGGGCCTCCGGGCGAGACATCGGCGGAGCCTCCCCCCCTACAGGAGGGAAGAGACCATCATCAATGACAGCCTTGGCGGCATCGGACAGTGGTTCTGTGGCCGAGCTGACTATACCCACGATATTGCGGTAGGTAATAGCCTTGCCCTGGTATTCTCCGTCTCTTTCTTCGATTAGGAACCCCGTCTCCATCCCCCGTCGTGCATTCTCGAGCCGCTCAACAAGCGGCTCGTCAAAGCAGCGCAGGGTGAGAGGGTAGGTGTTGCCCGAAACAAGCAGTTTCACCTCCGCATATTTGCCGTCCCTGGATGTACGCTTCATAGCTACATCATCGATGGTGCCAGATATTTTTTTACTCTCAGGCATGACGCTCTCCCAGAGCCTCTTCGATTTCGCGGATGAGTTCGCCTCTGCATCTAAAGCAGCGCGGCAGGCCATCTTCGGCGGTCTGATGGTCGCCTTGCTGACAGGCGTAGAAATGCTGGCGCTCGCAAAGGAAATCCACATACCCAGGCTCCTGCGTAAGATCCAATCTCATTTCGTCTCCCCTTCCTTCTGTGTCTTGTTCTTGAGCCGGGCTCGGTATGCCCGGCTGGCGGCACGGCCCTTCTCGGGATGGGCTAATCTATATGCCCGCTGATATGCCAGCAGCAGTTCCGGGTGCAATAGTTGATAGGCCCGCTGTACAGTGATCCCCCTCACCTCCGCCAGGTCGGTCGGTGAGTCTCCGGCTGGCTTTCGGCCCCTGCCGCGCCGTAGTTTCCGCAAGGGGTCTCCGTTGCGCCACCAGCGGAGATAATGCCTAGTACACCACCCCCTGGCGTAGACTGGGCGGCCGCAGGGCTCTCCTGGGTCACAGGGCATCGGGATCCTCTTCCGCTCCCGTGTCTGGGATGGAGTCACGCTGATCGGCGGGCTGGCCCTGCCGTAGCCGTATCGCACCGAGTTCCTGGCGCCACCATTCCCAGACTGCCTCCTCCAACTCGCTGGCCTGCTGTGGCCGTGACTGCCTGCGGTCGTCACTAGGCATCCTGATACCTCCTTGGAGTCCCTCCAGGGGTCTCCTCTGCCGCCGGGTGGAATACGCTCAGCGGGATCTCTGTCACCTTAGACAAAGCCTGCCGCGTCAGCGGACCCGGGTCCATCACGCCTGTCATACACTTCGAAAGGAACCCTTCCGATAGGCCCGCCTTGCGACCTAGCCAAGCCTGGCTCCGCTCATTGTCCGCGAGCCACGTCCGCACTTCCTGTCGCCAGTTCATTCATCACCTCCAATGTGGAGTATAGCATACTATGTCCAGGTTGTATAGAAGGGCTAGACAAACTGGTAGTAATACTATATAATCAAGATATACAGATGGAGGCCAGCAGGCCAGGAAGGGAGCAAGAGCATGAGAGGACAAGAGGAAATTCGCAAGAGGGCAGAGATGGGCTACGGCGGGAGCGATGTGGATGAGGCGGCAGTCGCCGGATTCATGGCCGAGGCCGAGAGCGCCAAGGTGCCAGTGGAGAAGATAGCGGATCTGCTGTACGGGATGCTGGTAGCCGGGGAGGCAGCGAAGGGGACAAGCCTGAAGACAATGGCAGAGACCGTGGATCGGCTAGATGCAATGTGGCAGGGGTCTTACGGCCCGCTGGATCTCAGAAAGTCCTAGATGAAGAGGCTAACGGTACTACATTCCACGCTAGGGCGTAAGCCTAGAGACCATGCTGGCAACAAGTAGCCGGACCGAACAGATGAGGGGCCGGCAGGTCCAGAAAGGGAGAAGGGGATATGACAGCAGCCTGGTTGGGTGCCATAGGCAAAGGGCTTGACTCGAAGCGGACCAAAGCAGAGGCGATTCGGGCAATCCACGAGGCCGCGACGGAAGAATGGATCATTATGGAGCGATGGGAGGAGAAGGCACTGGGGCGTCCTCTTACTGAAGGAGAGCAGATCAACCTCGCCGCAATGGTGGAACGCCAGCTCAGCGCGGCACTAGCCCTGGCGTGGTAAGCCAAGAGCCAGAAGGAGACCGATGATGTACGCAACACTGGAGCAGCGTCGGGATGCTAGGGAGGCCGTAGAGTCTCTTGGCAAGTTTGAGGGTGAGAGTCCAATGGTGCCGATACTCTACAGCTTAGTATCAGACGGCTTCGCAGACGAGAGCGTCCCATACGGAGACTCAGTCTATGACCGAGTGGGGCGCTGGATCCTCTGGACCACTTCCCAAGGATTTGTGACAGGCGCCCGATACGATACGCAAGCTGAGGCCGCCAAGACCATGGGAGAGATGGAAGCTTATGTAGCCTTGGCACTCGCTCTCGACGAATAGACAGGCCAGATGGCCAGAAGGAGACTGAGATGACAGACCACACACCTGGACCTTGGACCATCGATGGGGAGCGCATCGGCCCGGGAGGGGAGCCAGTAGCTCTGCTCTGCGATATCAACGCACCTAGGTCAGGTACCGTCGTGGATTGGCCCCGTATTCCGGGCGAGAAGGTGGACGATGCGGAGAATGAGGCCAACGCCCGGCTGATCGCATCGGCTCCTGATATGGCGAGCGCCATAGCGACCGCAGGTCTGATCGTGCGGCAGATCCACGCCACTCCCAGCATGACCCTGCTACAACGCTCCCTGGCCCTTCTCAGGGCGCACGATGCGCTGTCGTCCATCTACTTCAAGGCCACTGGGCAGCCTATTGGGACGGCCAAGATTCTAGCGTTCTAGGCCGAGAGCCAGAAGGAGTCAACATGGAGAAGATAGTGACCGAGTGGATCGCAGCGTGCGACGACGGCCATGACGACCCGCCGCCTATGTGCCCGGTCTGCGTTATCCCCTCCGGTCAACTGCTGGGCATACTCGGGAATACCACTTGGCTCCGCTGCCGGATGTGCGGAGTGAACTGGTCTGTCTATTAAGTGCAAGGAAGGGAGAGGGAGAATGTATACGATCTACAACTACCGCAGCAAGAAGGCCCTCAAGGAAGCTGTCCGTGATGGGATCCAGGTTACAGTCTACCAGCCCGGCCCCTTCGGTGGCCGGGAACCAGAGGAGGGATGGATAACTCTCGAAGGCCCGCACTTCCCCAAGCCTCACACCTGGTATGCGCGGGCACTCCTCGCCAATGGTTGCGTCGTCAAGGTTACATAGCAGGCCGCCTCCTTAGAACGTGGGAGAGTGAGATGAGTACCTATGCCAGCGATAGCCACGAGAGCCAGTGCCTAGACCATGAATACTACTATTGCTCGGCTTGTAAAGAGTTGGTCTATGACGCTGGCCTTAATCAGTGTCCTGTATGCCTGATGTTCATCCCCAGAAAAATGGATTGCATCTGTGAGCTGCTCCCAAAGCCAGAACCAGATTGGGACTGGCTTCGAAAGGAGCGCCTAGAGAATCCTCGGTGGTAAGGGTATGTCTATCTTGACTAGACACTATAGACATCCTCGTAATAATAATATATAATGAATACATACTGATGAGGGGCCGGAAGGCCCAGAAAGACGGAGGTCACGAGAATGGCGAAGTACAGCATCAACAACACCTGCGGACACACCTACACGTACAACATCACTGGGGCCGGGAGAGACCGACCAGGCAAAGCCCGATGGCTTGCTACTCAGACCTGCCCACGGTGCCGCAACAGCCGAGTGGCAACCGCGGACAGGGGCTGCGAAAGCTACACACCGAGCCAGGGTTGTCCATTGCACGGCGAGACCTGCCGCAGATAACGGTGAGGACAGCCACTACGGTGGCTGTAAACCCCAGACCCCGTTCCAAGGCGTGGGTCAAATCTTGAGGGGTTAGAGAGATAGGAGAGAGATGCAAATCACGAGGCAGAGGATTGTCTGGCTGACAGATACCTACCAGTACCCGGAGGAGTTGTGCGATTGCTGGGCAGATGACAGGACACCGACGGAGGCCCCCCCCCACATCGAGGAGGAGCATAGGATAGCCGCCAACTTGCGCGGGCTGGAGAGCCGCTGCTCCGTCTGCGACCTGGAGTGGAGTGGCCAGCATAACGGGTGTGGATTCTTCCGCACCGATGGCTCCCGCGACTATGCCTACCCCCGGATCCTCGCCACTACTACAGAGGGGGAGACTGTCGAGGTCTGCTGCCAGGTCTGACCTCATCAGCATGGGCCGCAAGACCGGAAGGTCAGAAGGAGACGAGGGGACTGGTCAAGTAAAACAGGCGGACAGTATTACGAGGGGCAAAGTCTCACTTAAGCGGAATTAAACGAGACTCTTGCATCAGCTACTCCTAACCAATGCCTACCCGGGACGAAGAGAACAGTACCAATGCCCGCTGAGGGCGAAAGGGGGAGGAATGGCTAGTACCGACGGGCAAAAGCCGACGAATCTCTGGGCGACCTTAATAGACGATTATGTCGAGGATGATCCTGGGTGGCTGATCGCCTCTCTGAGGACTCTGGATGGGACCATATCGATCACTCTATGCGCGGATGGGCGCTTCGAGGTGACCGCGACTCCGGGCAGCGAAGGTAGCGAGGACGAGGAGCAAGGGGTTGTCTCGATAGCCAAGGGCAACGTCAATACGGCCACGTCGTTGGTCTGGATCCCGCTCTCACGCATGCAATTTGGCCGTCTACTACAGGATCTTGTCGCCGACGAAATCGACTCCAGTGGCTAACATCGACGAGGGACAGACGACATCCCAGGCGGATATACTCGCCCTGATAGGCAGGATAGAGGCCCAACAGAAAAAACGGGCCATGCTGGCCCTGGAAGAGTGGGAAGACCTCGCCCCCTTCGGCCACCGGAGTGCTAACGTGAAGAGAGCGGAGGCTAGCTACTATATCGCCCGTAAAAGCGGTCTACGCTCTGTTGGAGACGAGAAGCCACCGTCCGACCGCATCATTGATGAGGAAATCGCGCAGATATCAGCCGGCGGTCAGGATCGCACCACATACTTCGTCGACGCCTTGCTGCGTCATGAGTTGGACTGGCATCAACCAGACGCATCCAGCGACGGACTCGCGGAGGCCAGAGACCAGCAGCAGGCGACTGCTTACCAGGTCGCGATCCTGGACGCCGAGTTAGAGGCGATGAGGGCGCAGCTTAGCTGCGCCCTGGTGTTCCTGCAAAAATCTACCGCACCGTGATCGGGGTGTCTACCAGACCGCTGGTGGCGGATTTGTAGCTGACCGTTGAGTTCATGACCCAGTCGGCGGTATTGATGCCGTTGCCAGTGCCGAACTTACTGGCTGCGTCCTGGCTCCATGTGCCTGCCTTGATCCAGTCCAGATCCCACCCAACCGAAGAGCCGGAGCCGCAAGCCACATCAGCGAAGGTGAGCGTGCCTATGGTTGCATCCCCTACAAGGGTTATCAGGATACGGTCGACGACGCTGTCCTTGGCCTCAAACGTGCCGCTCCCTCTGGTGCTCGTGACGACTAGCTCTGTCACAGTCGAGCTGATTGTGCCCCCCCAGGTGTGCCCATCTACGCTGCCAGCGATAGTCAGCACAGCAATCTCGGAGTTGGCGATGTCCAGGGTAGGGGCCGTGACATTGGCCATGATCATATCCTGGATCCAAAGATACCCGCTGCTATTTCCGGTGGCACGGGCTATCGTCACGCAGGTGACCCCGCTCTTCCCGAGGGAGAGGTTGTCGAAGGTGAGCGTGGAGAGCCTGGCGTCTGCCGCGAATCGCAGCTCCAGCGTCATATTCTGAGACCCATCGGTAGAGTCAGGCGGCAGGGGCTGACCTATAGTGCCACCAGGTTCGGCCAGAGCGTAGACCGCACCAGGCTCCGGCCAGATCGGAACGTGCCGCTCCGTCTTCTCCATGACGAACATAATGGCGGCAAAGAAACCCACGCCTACCATCATGAGGCTGAGGAATACCGCTTTTGTGCCGCCAACTTTCAGCGCAATCCGGGGGATGAACCTCGCCAAATCTGGAGCGGGAGGCAACCGGAGAGCGGAAACGAGGCGCAGTGGTGGTGGACTCAGGTGCGGCCATCGCGCACTGGGAATCGAGATTGTCTTGGGGCCAATCTTGAAGCGCATTATTTACCTTCTCCATTTCTCTTCTGTTCGGAGTATCGCCCCGTGATGGCTCCAAGCGCTGCACTGGTGGGGTTGGCGAAGATGGAGAGAGCCAATAATATTACGTCCAGGTGAGGCCCGACTGCTGCCGGATTGCTGGTGGTCTTCCAAATCACTATGATGCCCAAGATGACGAAGGCGACCATCATGGGGAAGATCATGATGATTGTAATGAAATCGACCCCGGAGAGTGTAGTTACGGTCCGAATCCGAAGGGAGGCGATCTCCTCCACAGCCGCTGCGAGTTCCTTTCGCAGCGCCGCCACTTCAGACTCCGGTTCCGTTGTCACCTATATCACTCTTGCTCCAAGAGCTTACTTGAAATTCCCGCAAGATAACCGAGGTATCCGCCCACGATAGCCGTCACGATTTCCACTGCCGCCATCTCCATCCCGACCCAGATACCGAAGCAGGAGAAGATGGTCGCAACTATGAGGCCGACCATTATTTGTGGTCTCACGGGACTGTACCGCTTGCCTCCGCTCCCGCCTTTATTTGTCATGCCTCACTCCTATACGCTCTGACGGCACGCCACATGGCTGTCATTATAACGCTCCGCTCTTTGCTCGTGAGATTCCCGTCCTTGCTTGCAACCTCTATGGCTGCCACAAGGTCCTCTGTAGCCTTAGCCTTCCTGGATTTGGCCCTCCGCGATAATGCCCTGAGCCAGATCGGATATTGCATAGCCCCCTCAATTCTGCGCGTCACGTGCGGCCCATCGCCGGTATATGAACGCCCCGGCCTCGGCCATACCTTGCTCGTCCCCCTCGATACGGTCCAGGAGTGCGCCGCTCAACCGTATAGCTGATTGGGAGTGCGTGAAGATATCCCCATCCTGGTCTCCGGCGCCGCTGACTGTATAGTCCTGATGTGGGGTGGTCGCGTACCGGATCACCTGCTCAAGGGTCAGCAGGCGACGATACAGGAGGGTGTGCCCGTCAGGGATGGGGCCTGTCATCATCGCACCTATTGATTGCGCTCTACCTGCCCCAGCCGGGGCAATATAGAGGCCAGTCCACGGGTCGGTGTGTCGGGCTGGAGCGTTAGAACGTCCTTCATCGCATCGTAGGAGGTGCCGCGGAGCCAGAAGGTCCGCTGGTTGTCCAGCGCAGGGGACAAGAGGGAGGCCGGGACCAGGTCATCAACCCTGATAGTATCGCCACCCCGGACGTAGTACATGGGCTTCTCGGCGAGGTCACCACCAGCATCTCGGCTGATCGCCTGCCATATCCTGCTGGGATCCCGGAGGAATACTCGCCAGTCCAGGGTCGCGATGGATCGTTTCCGCAGGTAGGGCTTGCGATCCTCCCAGATGGCGAAATAGGGGAGCCCGAAGTCACTATCTCCAACACTCATGAGATCCACGATCCACGCCTGCGCGTATTTCCGGCCTGACAGATCTATCCCGACGAGATCCCGGCTGATGGTGTCGATGTTCGCCTGGTCGCTGTTGATGTCGGGGCATTCCTCGGTGAGGATTTCTTTCACAATTTTGTCGAGCGAGTGCGCACCAGACGTGGTCCAGTCGGTGTTCCCCGCGTCATCGTCCGAATAATACTGATCGCGGCAGCTCGACCAGTAGCCCAGGGCCGTGAAATCGATCCCCTGGGCGAGTCTGCCCTGAGCCCCAACCTGGAACTCTTGGCTCTGCTTCGGATCCCCCCGCTCATTGGACGCCAGCGTTGCGGCGTCGGCTTGGGTGTTGGCGTTCGAGCCCGCTGGGAGTGTCAGGAGGAGTTCTCGCCGAGGGTAGCTGCTGAGCGAATCGCTGTTGGTGACCACGGTCCCTTCGGTGCTGCCGACGAGTGGCGTGATCGCGTTCCGCAGGTCTGCGGCAGACTGTCGAAGCTGGAAGCCACCGACAATCAACCGGATCTCCATGACGCGCCCCTCCCAGATCACGTCTTGTTCGCGGCTCACAAGGAGCCTGAAGAAGAAGCGACCCGGCAGTTCCGGCGACGACAGCCATTGCCATGCCTCCTCCAGCGACATCGAGATAGTCCCCTTGGCCCGCTCGAAGCCTCCGTGGATCCGCGTCGTGAAGGTGAAGGTAGTCAAGCGGTCGGTTAGGTCCTCAATTAGCGTCGGGGAGGAGAGGTTCGCGTCGAAGAGACGGACCCGGAGGCCCTGCGCCAGAGGCATTCAATCATCCTTTCGGACTAGCAGGTAGAGGGGCTGGACCGTCAGGGCGATCTTATAGCCGTCCGCTATCGCGACATCATTCACCCCGTCCCGGCACTGGAAGTAGAACCGAGTCCCATCCGGGTGTACAACGGGAGGGGAGCCGAGCTGATCCGTGGGAAAGCTCTGGACCACATCGCTGGTATTTAAGAGCCACACGCCCCCAGGCTCCGTAAGGGAGTCTAGCAATATAACGTCAGTCCCCGTGGCTTTGGTGAGGAAGACGCCGGAGAAGTCGATGGGCATGAGGAGAACGCAGTCGATGTACCATTCAAAGGTGTAGTCCTCGGCTATATTCCCCAAAACCCCTGCAGATTGATAAACTTGGAGTTTGAAAGCGGCTCCCGTCTGATTATCTGGAATGGTTACAGGGGGGATAGTCACTGTCCCGAGATCGAGGAGCTGATAATCCTCCGCAGTATCTTGACCTGCACTTCCCGATCCAACGTCAGTAAGGGCCACCGCTGAGGCGCGGTCTGGGTTCGTTTGGTCCAGGAGATTGACCCCTCCGTAAGACCAGCCTAGCATAAAGGTGAATAGCGAGTTGGTAGCTGCATCGGCTGTGTTCCCTCCGTTGGATGCCCTTATCAGCACCTTATATTGACCGCGAGGAGGAGATGCAATGGTCCAGTCTGTTCGAAACCACGTTTCGTTATCATTTGGGTTGGTAGGATCGGCGCTGGAAGACAGTTGATTCCTATTGGAGTTGCCAGCACTGGCATTGGCATCCACCTCTGTTTCGTCCATGTTGTAGTTGAAACCGCCGACAGAATTGGTATGCACTTGCGTTGTTACTCCATCTTCCCCCTCCAGCACCATCCCCTGCGCCGCGACCACTTCGTCCGTCTGGCGTCCCGCATGACGGGCACCGACCCAGACGAGCTGATGCGTCTGGTCCTCGGCTAGCTTCATTTGGCATAGAGCCGGTACATCACCGGGGCAGTCGTATACATCCAGGTAGTTGATGTGGGCCTGACCGTCGTCATCCATGTGGTTCACGACGGCACGCCCGCTGACCCAGGTGGACGGGATGGAGGTCGCCTGGACTGCCATACACCCATCGACGTAGGCCGTGCCCGTCGCGCTGCCCGCCGTAGACTCCAGCCGAGGCTTGAAGACAGCCGCGGTAGTGCTGGAGGGTACCGTTTCATTCTCGATCTTGAGCTGGATCCATCCCGTACTCGTAGTGGTCCGCTCAACCGTTGACGTGCTGCTGCCCCCGGTATATTCGATATCCAGGACGAACTTGCAGTTGCTCAGCGCCGTGACGTAGACCCAGACACCGAAGGACCAGATCTCAGCTGCATCGACGTCTCCCAGGGATTGATTGCGCTCTACCTGTTGGCCCGAGCCCCCGCTGTTCGTCATGACCAGCTTTAGGCAGGCCGCTCCGTACTTCGCCTGGGTGGTGTCTCGAGCCGTTGTCCCCGCCGCGCTCCCGTGTATCGACGCAGTCCAATCGGCCAGTGCGGTGCCGGCGATCTCAAAGGAAGGGTCACCCACGAAGTTCGAAATTGTCTCCTGGGTGCCATAGGCGAAGGGCTTGCAGGTAAGAATTAGCGTACCAGTGACCCGGGTGTTCACGGTCTGCAGTACCGTCCCCTCCTGCGTCTCGAAGGTTCCGCGCACGACGTGGAAATCGAGGGCATTAGTCGCCGAATCCCACTGGCGCCGGAGTTTCATCTGAGAGTTGAGCCCGTGGCGAGAGAACTCCTCAGCCCGAGCGAGGAGCGCGTGGATGTTGGAAATATTCGCAATGAGATTGTCAGCGGACGTTCCCCGCACGTCTATAGTTAGCGTAACCGTTCGACCGCGGGAGGGATTGTCCAGTATCGCCTTAAGAGACGGGAGGAGAGGAGTCCCGCCAAGAGTGCGGAGCCGAGGCGGCGGAGGGGCGAGGATCCCTTGCTGGCGCACGACATAGTTGGTCAGGTCATTGAGGGCGAGCGTCGTATCGTCGTTGAGCAGGCTGTAAATATAGGCCATCGGACTTATTGATCCTGGGTTTGCTCACTGAGCATCGCATCGTCACCCATAATCTGGCCGACCTGACGCTCGTCCATCACGATGGTCGCTATCTTTGTCGGGAGTCCCGGTAGTCCCCCGCCAGCTCCAAACATTGGCGGGGTTTCCCCGAAGAGCCCCCACTCTTCTTGCGCAGCGAGATTGCCCGCGCTGGCCACGATGGCTAGGTTGCGTGCCTTGCGCCGCTCTTCACGCCGCACCGCATTTTCCGTATTGCTGATATAGGCGTCAAGCTGGGCAGCCCGGAAGGGATCAGTCGTCGCTGCACGTTCCTCCCGTAACTGTTCCAGTCGGTCGGCTGCCGGTTCCTTCGAAAAGCCGGTCACCGAACGTCCCAGGTTTTGGAGCGCAGAAGCCTGCTCGTTGATTGCGCTGGTCGTCCTGGAGACGACCTCAAATGTGTCCTCGTCCGCCTGACCGAACTGCAGTATATGCTCCTCTGCCTCGGAGAGCTGTGACGTATAATTTTTGAGCGATCTTGAAGCCCTGATCACCGACCGGTACCATTCATCATTCGTTGAGGTGGCCAGTTCGGCGAAGCCTGCGAACTTATCGAGCCGATCTCCCACGACAGCTATACTCTTGGCATTGGCCTCATTCGCGTGTATTAGTGCCGTCCCTTGTTTCTCCAGCTCCGCCCAAGCCTCTCGTGCCTCGTCTATGGCGGCGACTACCTCTGTATAGTTGGCACCGTGGAGGAGGGGGATATCAAAGCCCCTCTGTCGCATCTTCTGGGCTTCGGCGTTGATGGCCCTCAAGCCCGTCTCCGTCTCGAAGAATATCCCCGCAAGGAGCCCCAGGCCAGCGGCAATGGGAGTGATGACGGTTCCCAGGGCACCAAATACTCGCCCCATCATGGTTGCGCCGGCTAGGATAGGCGGAAGCCCCAGTCCCATAAGGGCGAAAGCACCTACCAATCCGACCGCTGCAACCGCCGTATTATGGATGGGCTCAGGAAGCGCCTCGGCTGCCCGGACCAGTTTTTCGAGGCCAATAGTGACGTTATTAACTGCCGGGAGGAGACTATCCCCCATAGTCTCGCCTAGGTTCTTCATCCTGTTTCTCAATTGGTCTATAGGGGAGGCGGCACCCTCAGCAGCTCCACCAATGGCCTCCGTTGCCGCTGCTACGCGCTCTGCAAAGCCCGCGGTCTCGTCGAAGGTCAGGCCGGCGCTCTCAGCCGTATTGGCCATCCCTCCTAAAGCGCGACCCATGGTGAGCGCGACGGTTCCCACCGATGACCCGCTGACTGCTGCAGCATCTAAGATGACAGGCAACGCAGCAAGGGCCTTCTCCGTGCTTCCCAGGATGGGAATCAGGCGGATCATCGCCTCTCGCTGAACATTGTCGCCATAATTAGTCTTACGCTGTAGAGCCTCCGTGACGCTCTCTATGGTCTCTTTCTGGGCGTCATAGGTGGTGTTGAGCGTTTGCAGGACAGCATCCAGGGTTCCTATCTGCTGACGCTGGTCCTCGGCCAGCTTGGTCGCGACACCGAGACCCCCGAGAGCGGCTGCGCTGATACCCAACAGCGGCCCCCGTATAGCCCGCGCCTTGTCCGCGACACCCTGGAGGCGCTGGCTTAATCCGCTCATAGCCCGCTGCGCCCGTTGGGTATCTGCCGAGACGGTAATCTTGACTTCGTTAGCCACCTGGATCCTCTATCTCGGCAAGAAGTCTTTGCATACGTAGGAGGTCATCTGCCGGTTCCTCCAGGAGCTGGGACGGCAGGCATCCATAGCGTTGACACAAGGCATCGATGAACCGTGCCTGGGTTAGCTCGTTAGGCTCTTGGATACGTCGGCCAGTCTCAGGGTCGATTCCTCCGGCGACATGGCGCCATCGTTGGATGGCTCTGCTAAAGGGGGCGACGGCTCTCCCATCGCGCTACTCCAGGCCCCTATCATGGCGGATAGGAAAGGAGGGGAAAGATCTTGCATCCCTTCAAAGGTGGGCGGGATAGGCTGTCCGTCATCGTCGTCTAGGTTCCACTCCATCAAAATCGCTTCGGCGAAGAGTCGAAGCATCTCCTGATGGGGTCCGCTTTCCCTCAACTCGTCAATCTGGAGAGCGATGCGGAGTGTGACATCGAGGGCACATCTCACCTCTGCACCCTCGAAATCACCCACGAAAGTGAGGAGAGCTGTACGCTTAGGCAGGCGGAATCTATGGTTGTTCATCAGGACCAGGTCGGCGCGGTTCCATTCTGAAGAACGGCCGGGACAGACCAGGTGAGTTCTCCCGTGGACGCCCGCCGCATGATGTAGTCGGTCAAGAACGCCTCCACGGCCAAGGTCTGACCACTGGCGGCATGGCTGCACGTCCGGGCTATGCTGGTGCTTGGGATTGTCGAGAATACGGCATGGCTCAGGTTCGAAGCATCGTTGAAAACGCCGTTGTATGTGGCCGAGAAGTCGGCCAGAAGAAGGAGGCGTTCGATAGCAGTCTTATCGACCCCCGTCACCTCCTGAACACCTCTGGGGGTGGCGAAGTCGAGATCCGTGATATCGTTCGAAATGGTCCGCGCTGAAGTCCCGTGGTCGTCTATGATGATGGTCATAACCGGTGCTTCCTTGGGCACGACTAGCCTCCTTGTCTCCGCTTATGGTGCCTGTAGCTGTCCTCGTTCATTCCGTCGGTAAATCGCTCGAACTCGATGGGTTGCCTGTCTTTGCTGTAGATGGGCGGCATCCCCGTGGCGAGCCAGTGTCCGGTATCTGTCGACCGGAAGCAGGTCTGGCCTGGCTCAAAGTGGAAACGTGTGAGGCCGCTGGGCAGGTGTTCCTCCTTACAGTGCCGCCGTCGGCTGGTCCGCATATACGACGCCTGCGCCTGGCCGAAGTCCGTTGTCTCATCCACGTCGGTATACCACCCCAGAAGGTAATGGGGACACTCGACCTCACGGCAATCGACCCGACGCCAGTGGCCCGTCAGATGCCCTGCCTGGTCATGTAACGGACGCCGGTATCGATAGTGGCTGTAGACTCCCGGCGGGAGCCTAGTACGCAACGTCATCTGCGGATAGTCCCCGCCTATACGCTATCGCGAAGTCCGCGTTCGAGAAGCTCCCCGTCGTGGTTACCCGAAGATATCGATTCACGGTTCCGCTAACTGTCTTCCGCTCGGCGGCCGGTTCGTTGCCCGAAGCGACGGCGGTGAACGAGATGAGGGTGGACCACGAGGAGTCATTGGGACTGTCCTGGATGATGATCGTAGGGGTGCCGCTGTCGATGTCCTTGATCTCTACCACGGCAGCGAGCCCGGCAGATGTACTCGCGGCATCGTCTTTGCTGGAGCTGCTGCTGGCGCTCGAGTGGGTGTCGATGGCTGCAGTGAGCATCTCACCATACTCCAGGGCTACCCCCTGCCCCAAGCAGAGGATCGTCAACGCCAGGGACATATCCTGGCCACGGCGGGCGTCATAGTTGACTTGCTTCGCCGTCAGGAATGCCGCGGAGTCTCCAATCGCGCCGCCGTAGGCCCAGAGGACCACCACGTCACCAGTCGGCAGGCCGGCCAGGGCGTTATGCGAGAGTTCGGTCCCATCATCGAAGTAACTGGCGAACTCGATCCGGCCGTCCCCATGGGTCATGACGCGCTCCACGGCCGCCTTGTTGATCCCAGTAATCTCCAGGACGCCGCGGGGGCTGGCGCACTCGTTAATCGCCCCAACGTCGCCGCCGAGATCGTGGCCGTCTATGTAGAACTCCTGGGACAGGCCACCCGTCTTAGGCATCTCCTGCCACCTCCTCCAGGAACTTGCGGTCCAGCCACAGATCTACCTCGCCCAGGGTCAGCTCGACGATATCTCCCTCGTATGCTTGGAGTTCCCCACCCCCTGGTCCCTTGCCGGCAAACGTCAGCACATAGATGTCCTTTGAGACGTTTCGCGGGTTGAGGACCCTGTATCTCTTTGTAGCCATCTCGCCTCCTACGGTGACAACGTGGACGAATCGTCCACAATCAGGGGCAACGTGATATCAGCGATGCGATACATCCTCCCCGACACCTCTACATAGCCCCAGGCGGCGCCGTAAGAGGTTCCGTGGGCACCAGCCGCGTCGATGCTCATGATCGTGCCTCCAAGATCGTAATCCCCCAGGAGGTCACTGGAGATCTCGGATATGGCGACCGCGACCCCCTTCTCCACGTCTACCTCTGGCTCCTCCAGCATATCTTTATAGACCCGTAGGGTGACTACGTGCTTTTCTCGTGTGCCCCCATCGGCAAAGACGAGGACCACCTCCGCTCGGTCCATCCAGATCGCAGCAGCTAGCCTCTCGACTGTAGAGGGCGGCTGTTTGAACTCACCCACCTGGGCGTTGGGGAAGCGCCCATCTGCCTTGAGGTAGCTCACGACCTGGTCCAGGGTGGCGGAGATATTGAACGCCACTACCGAAGTCTCCGTAGCGTATGCTTTGCCATCACCTCACTGGCCTGCTTATTGAGCCAGTCCTTCGTCCGCCCGAACAGCCTGTACCCCTTAAACCGAGTGGAAGTTCCGCGACCTTCACCGCTCTCCAACCATGGACCATACTTCACCGCGCCTACATCGATTAATCCAGCGGTCGTACTCGTCATCCTCCCGTGGAGGTTGCGCCGATAGTTACCGGTACTCGCTCTCCCTGGTCCCGCCTCGGCGACGGAGAGGAAGACACCGCCAGGATTGGGGCGGGCCATCTGCGCCAGATGTTGCTCTCCTATCTCGACTAACTCCTGGAGTGCAGCTTGGACTCCATCCGGCAGCGCACGAGAGCCTTTCGCCAGGAGGGGACCTTTGGCCGTGATCGTCACCCCGGGGCCAGCCATTAGATGACCCCTGCCCGCATCCGTGTATAGGCACTGACCACGTCTTTCCGGTATCGGGCGAGATCCCGGCCGGACATCTCCCCGGCCCCCTCGCCGG
>Ga0114899_1000907_pt1 | contig 18997 bp, 10 predicted proteins | sample MalvireepMed_215_FD_83497 | JGI IMG/M metagenome (GOLD analysis project Ga0114899, IMG submission 83497) | Marine viral communities from the Global Malaspina Expedition - Malaspina viral metaG DeepMed_215 | ecosystem: Environmental > Aquatic > Marine > Oceanic | place: Mediterranean Sea...
AAGTTATAGCGTTAATGTAAATGGTAAGAATTTTGAAGTCACCGTTGCGCCAAGTGGAAGTATTGTCAATGTTCAACAGGCATCTTCTGCGCCAATAACTGCGGCATTGGTAGCCAGTTCAAAGTCGACAATCAATGCGCCATTAGCGGGTAATATTTTTAAAGTTTTGGTTAATCAAGGGGAGCAAGTCATTGAGGGACAGGTGGTCATCATTTTAGAAGCAATGAAAATGGAAACCGAAATTCGCGCATATGTTGCTGGTACTGTTAGTCAAATCATGGTCAATGAGGGCGACGCCGTAGTCATTAACGATGCTTTAATCGGCTTAAATTAATAAAAAATATAAAAGAGAATCAATATGTCTGATGGACTAATGCAGCTGTGGCTTAGTACCGGGATCGCAAATTTCACGTTACCGCAAGTTAGTATGGTTTTTGTTGGTCTGATTTTACTTTACTTAGCCATCGCTAAAGAATTTGAACCATTACTTTTATTACCGATTGGTTTTGGCGCAATATTAAGTAATATACCCGTCGCAGGTATCGCAGAAGTGGGTGGCATTTTGCATTACATATACGGTGTAGGCATTTCAACAGGTATATTTCCCTTGATTATATTTATGGGGGTTGGTGCAATGACCGACTTTGGGGCTTTAATCGCCAATCCTAAAACCTTATTTTTAGGGGCTGCAGCCCAGTTTGGAATATTTGCGACATTAATCGGCGCGCTAGCACTCAGTTCAACTCCCTGGATAAACTGGAGCATCCAGGACGCGTCGGCAATCGCTATTATCGGCGGTGCTGATGGCCCAACAGCGATATTCTTAGCCGGTAAACTAGCGCCAGATCTATTAGGAGCAATTGCTGTAGCTGCTTATTCTTATATGGCTTTGGTACCGATCATACAGCCGCCAATAATGCGCTTGTTAACTACAAAAACAGAAAGAGCTATCAAAATGACTCAGCTCAGGCATGTTTCGCGTAAAGAGAAAATTGCCTTTCCGCTTTTGGTACTAGCATTGTGTATTATGTTATTGCCATCAGCCGCACCGTTAATTGGGATGTTTTGCTTTGGCAATCTAATGAAAGAAAGCGGTGTGGTTAATCGTTTATCTGAAACTACTCAAAATTCTTTGATCAATATCACGACCATATTTTTAGGTTTAGGTGTCGGTTCTAAGTTATCTGCTGACAAATTTTTAAATTGGGAAACTATCGGGATTTTATTATTAGGCGCCGTTGCTTTTTCAATCGGTACTGCCTGTGGAGTTCTAATGGGAAAACTGATGTGCAAATTAACTGGCGGTAAGATTAATCCATTGATCGGCGCGGCAGGCGTTTCGGCAGTCCCTATGGCTGCTCGTGTGGTCAATAAAGTCGGGTTAGAAGCCAATCAGCATAATTTTTTATTGATGCACGCCATGGGGCCTAATGTCGCGGGAGTGATTGGCTCAGCCGTTGCGGCCGGTGTTTTATTGGCATTAGTTGGTTGATCATGACGATAAAACAGCTAATGGTACTATCTTCCGAAAGACTTAAATATCAGCTGATGACGCCTGACGATGCAGATTTATTATTTCAGCTCGACCAAGATAAAGAGGTGATGAGATATATCAATGGCGGTAAAGTCAGCAGCATGCAAGACATTCACAAGGTATTTATACCCCGTATGTTGAGTTACACAAATGTTGAGCGAGGATGGGGGTTATGGAAGGTTGAAGTTAAACAAACGTGCCGATTTATTGGTTGGGTTTTAGTAAGGCCGATGGCATTTTTTAGCGAAACACCTGAGCTGGGTAATCTTGAAATTGGCTGGCGGTTTAAACGTGATTCATGGGGGAGTGGTTACGCGACAGAAGCCGCATTAAGTGTTAAACAAGCGTTACTCAATCATAGTCAGAATAACTCTGAGTTTAAGGTTAACCAACTGAGCGCCATAGCTTTTGAAGAGAATAAAGCTTCAATTAATATAATGAAAAAATTGGGGATGATTTATTTGAAAACCGACCTGCACAAAGATCCGCTAGGCGATAATGAGCTGGTTTATTATCAAATGGATCTAAACTAACTCTAATTTAAGCTTTTTAGAGACCTCTTCACTTTAGAAGTTTTTAGCTAACTCACGGTTTTTACAGAATAATTTCTATATCTAGACTATCTTTAAAAGATACCTTAGTAAATTGGTTATTGTTTAAATATGTTGTTTTTGTCTCTTTTTGTATTGCCTCAACGTTTATTTCGTCGTTATTTAAAATACCTATTTTTATTTCCCTTCTTGTTAGCTCACGGAGCTGTTCAGGCTGACGCTGATGGTAATTTAATTGCCAGTGGGATTGTCTCTGAGCCTGTTGCATTGGCTACAACAGCCACAACCACTGGTACAGCGGTTGATATCTTCGATTTTACTTTAACCGATGGTGGCACATCAGACACTGCTACTCTGGATATCAGTCAAGTCGTTTTGAATACATCTGGAACAGGGACTTTTAGTAAAGTCACTTTTAGGCTGAATGGCACTAATGTAAGCAATGTGGTTGGTGTAGTTAGTGGCAGTACTATTACTTTTAGTGGTTTAGCTATTTCAATTGCCGATGGCGAATCGGATACTTACACCGTTAATGCTTATTATTCAGATGATACTGGCCTATCTGAGGGTGAAACTTACATTTTAAGTATTGATGGTGATACTGATTTAACCATTACAGGTACTACCACAATGGCATCTACCAGCCCTGTGACTAATAGTACTGGCACCACCGTTGACATTACGGCAACTCAATTGGTTTTTACGGCTCAACCTAGTAGTGTCATAGCTAGCAACAATATGGGAGCTGTCACACTGCAAGCGCAAGACGCAGCGGGCAATATTGACCCTGATTTTACCGAAACAGTGACTCTGACTGATGAAAACCAAGCCGCTGAAACCGATGCGGTAGGTGCACTATCGACAACTTCAAATGGAAATAGTTTGGCGGTAGCGGCGGTTTCAGGTCAAGTTAGCTGGGCAAATTTAACTTATGATTTAGTCGCCGATATCAACATTGACGCTAATTCAACAAGCTTTAATGTAGAGAGCGCTAATATTTCAATTTCCTCGGATAGCGATGGTAATTTAATCGCAAGTGCAACGGTTACTGAGCCCGTCGCTCTGCCATCATCTGTAATTACAACGGGCGCTGCGGTTGATATCTTTGATTTCACCTTAACCGACGGTGCTACTTCAGATGGCTTGTCTATGGATATAAGTCAGGTGTTAATTAATACTTCTGGCAGCGGTGATTTTGCTAAGGTGACTTTTAGGCTTAGCGGGACCAATGTGAGTAATGTAGTTGGTGTTGTCAGCGGTAGCACCCTTACTTTTAGTGGTCTAGCTATTACAGTTGCAGATGGCGGATCCGAAACTTATACCGTAAACGCTTATTATTCTGACAATACCAGTTTAACCGAAGATCAAACTTATATATTGAGTCTCGATGGAGATACTTATGTCACTAGTAGTGGTGGCACAACCATGGGGAGCACAAGTGTGATCAATAATGGTACTGGTACTACTGTCGACGTCACAGCCACACAGCTTGTATTTTCGGACCAGCCAAATAGTGCTATCACCAATGCGAATATGGGACCAGTCACACTACAAGCGCATGATGCCGCTGGTAATATAGATGTAGACTTTACCGAAACGATAACTTTAACCGATGAAGACCAAACTGCGGAAACCGATGCTGCAGGCGTACTGACCACAACTTCTAATAGTAATAGTCTTGCCGTTGCGGCGGTTTCTGGTCAAGCGAGCTGGGCTAATTTAACTTATGATGCCATCGTTAATATTAACATCGACGCCAACTCAACGAGTTTTAATGTTGAAAGCAATAATATATCAATTGGAGGTGACGCCAATGGTGATTTAACCGCTAGCGTGGCTTTACTCGAACCAATATCACTTAATACAACAGCTGATAGTAGCGCTAGTGCAATTGATATTTTTGACTTTACTCTATCTGATGCTGGTGGCGATGGTTTAGCGATGGACATTAGCCAAATTGTTTTAAATACTTCTGGTATCGGAGATTTCACTAAAGTTATTTTTCGGCTCAACGGAACCAATGTGAATAATGTTACTGGTGTGTTAAGTGGTAGCACCATTACATTTAGCGCTTTAACTATTTCGGTTGCAGAATCAAGCGCTGAAACTTATACCGTTAATGCATATTATTTAGATAATACCGGTCTGACAGAAGGTGACTATTATATTCTCAGTATCGATGGTGATAGCGATGTTACTGTCACAAGTGGCGGCACTGTCATGGGGACGACTAATTTGCTCAATAATGGTTCTGGCTCGCCTGTCGAAATTGTCGCGACTCAATTGGTATTCACACAACAGCCGATATCGAGTGTAATTCAAAATCAAAACTTTGGACCTATAACAATTCAAGCGCATGATGCAGTGGGAAATTTGGACCCTGAATTTATTGAAACCATTAGCTTAACCGACGAAGATCAAGGCGCCGAAACTGGCGCTGCAGGAATTTTATCCACCAACTCTAACGGCGGCAGTTTATCTGCTGTTGCCTCTGGTGGTGAGGTTTCATGGGCTAATTTAACTTATGACAGTATTGAGACTATAAATATTGATGTTAGCTCAGCGAGTTTTAATGTAGAGAGTAATGTTGTGACCATTAGCAGTAGTAATACTGCACCAGTTATTACCGAGGGAGGTAGTATTGATATCATCATGGATGAAGACAACAATCCAACGGCTTTTTCATTAGTGTTAAATGCGACCGATTCTCAAGGAGATACATTAACGTGGAGTTTAGAGTCTCAAGCGAATAATGGCGCTGCGGTTGTCTCAGGTTCAGGTAGTTCGACTCAACCAAGTTACACGCCGACCAAAGATTATAATGGCGTTGATAGCTTTGTGGTAAAAGTTGACGATGGTTCGGGCTTAAGCGATAGCATCACCGTTAACGTGACTGTCAGTGCACAAAATGACCCGCCTGTTGTAGCCAATCAATCTGTCACTACCGTTGAAGATAGTGCCGTTTTTGTGTTTTTAACTGCGACTGATGTTGACGATACTAGTTTTACTTATTCAATTGTAAGCCAGCCTGCTAACGGCAGTTTAAGTGGCTCATCGCCTAACTTAATTTATACGCCAAATACAGGTTATTCAGGTCAGGATAGTTTTAGTTTTAATGCAAACGACGGTAGCATCGACTCTAACTTAGCTACTGTGTCGATTACAGTTACAAGTGTCAATACTGCACCTGTTGTTAGTGAAGCTTTTAAAACGACAGAAGAAGACGTACCTGTTGATATTTTGCTGACAGGAACTGATGTCGATCAAGATAGTTTGAGTTATGTCGTGGTGACACACCCAATCAATGGAGCCTTAAGTGGCGAAGCGCCGAATTTAACTTATAGCCCTAATATTGGTTTTAGTGGCAATGATAGTTTTAGTTTTAAAGCCAACGATGGTGAGGCGGACTCAAATATCGCTTTAATTAATATTAGTGTTAATCAACGAAATATTAATCCAATCGCTTTGGATGATGAGGTTGAGGTTATATCCGGTGAAAGCATTGATATTAATGTGTTAAGCAACGATTCTGACGAAGACCTAGATAGTTTAACTGTTGTTTCAGTGAATGCAGAAATCGGTAACGCTGAAATAGTGAGTAATAGTTTAGTCCGTTATCAATCAATTACCGGTTTTGTCGGTGATGTATTATTGCAATACGGTATTTCTGATGGTAACCAAGGAAATGCAACGGCTCTGATATTAGTTCATGTTCTGACCGGTGATGACGCTACTTTACCCCTAGTGACTCCTCCTGCAGATATAGTAGTCAATTCAGATGGATTTTTAACTCAGGTCGATTTAGGCCTTGCTACAGCGGTGAGTAGTGAAGGTTTTTCACTCCCTGTTTCATTATTGAGTGAAGATAACTTTTTTGAGCCAGGAAGGAATCTGATTTATTGGCAGGCGACAGATGCTAATGGTAATACTGCGGTTGCAGAGCAAGTGGTTGAAGTGCATCCTTTGATATATTTTTCTCAAGATCAATTTTTAACTGAGGGGCAACCTGTTGGTGTTGATATCCTTCTTAATGGAGAGTCTCCAAGTTATCCTATCGAAGTTAATTATACTTTGACTGGTACCGCAAACTCAGACGATCACGATTTAGCCGACAGAACCGTTGTGATCACTGAAGGGACAAGCGGTCATATAGAGTTTAATCTGATTGAAGATGGAATTAATGAACTTGATGAAACCATCAAAATAAATTTAGTTAGTGAGCTTAATTCAATTGCACCACAGCATATTGTAACAATAACTGGAAACAATGTTGCGCCTACAGTTTCTCTTAATGTCCAGCAAGATGGTAAAAAACGTATTGTGATCAATAAAAATGGTGGAGAAGTAATAATTAGCACTTCCTTGAATGATCTTAATGCGGGAGATGAACATAGTTTTGACTGGAGCGCCAGCTCGATCGAGTTGAGTAATTTGAGCACGAATGATAGAAGTTTCATATTTTTACCTTCGGATCTGGTTGCGGAGACTTATCAAATAGGGCTGACCGTTACGGATGATGGCTCACCAGTAATGCAAGATCACGCATTTATACGGGTCGAGGTGGTTAATTCTTTACCCGCGCTGACCGACGAAGATAGTGATAATGATGGTATACCTGATATTAGCGAGGGCTTTGGTGATGAGGATAAAGATGGCGTTCCTGATTATTTAGATAATATTAGCGCCTGTAATATCTTAGTTGAACACGTTGATGACACCACAGGATTTCTAATTGAAGGCGAAGTAGGCGGCTGTTTGTCTATTGGTGCAACTGCAATGGGAGGAAGCTCAGGTGGTGCAGCAATACTTGAAGATGCTAGTAGCAGTGCTGATATCCCGGATGATAGCAATACCACTAACATCGGCGGTATCTTCGATTTTGTGATCACTCAACTTAATAATGGTCAAACATATAGCGTTGTTCTACCTCAACTAAATCCAATACCTATTGATCCTATTTATAGAAAATATAATGAATTAGGCTGGACTAGTTTCTTTGAAGATCAGTCAAACAAAATATTTTCAGCGCCAGGTAATAAGGGTCATTGTCCTCCGCCTGAAAGTTCTGAGTACTTACCTGGGTTGATTACAGGTCATTGGTGTGTGCGTTTATTACTTAAAGATGGCGGATTGAATGATTCTGACGGCTTAGCTAATGGCGTTATTTTCGATCCGGGCGGCGTGGCGGTTATAGCTTCATCCAATAACTTCCCTCAAGCGGTTGATGACATAATAACGGCAGGCAATGGTGAGACGCTTAATATTGATGTGATTGAAAATGATGTTGATATTGACAACGATAGTTTAACTTTAGTGACTGCAACTGCGTTTTTAGGCGAAGTTGAAATTATGGATAATTTATTAGAATATACTGCTCCGCCAGAGTATTTAGGGGACGATAGTCTCGAATATACTATTACAGATGGCAATGGTGGTAGCTCTTATGCCGCAGTAATTGTTGAGATCCGTAATCGTGCACCTATTGCTGTTGATGATGTCGCATCAGCTAAAACGGGAGAAGAGCTTATCATTGATGTTTTGGCAAATGATAGTGACCCTGATCTGGAAAGCCTCACAATAACCAGCGCCGTTGCGGTTTCGGGTAATGTCTCGATTAACGAAGATCAAACTTTAACTTATTCTCCGGTAGGTCAATCGAGTGGAAGCGATACAATAGATTATACTGTCACCGACGGCGCCGGCGGAGAAGGCTCGGCTAAAGTGACCGTCACTATTACTCAAAACACCAGAAATACTCGGGGGGGAAGCGGTAGACTTAGTCAAATAGAGTTTTTGTTTTTGCTACTTTTAGTTTCTTGCTTTAGCCGAAGGACTAAGTTTATAGTGTAATTTTCGTTCCATCATTAATATTTTGTTGTGTGGCTTCTAGTAATGCCTATTGGCTCTTTGGATAACTTCGATTATTATAAGCATCGAAAAATATCTTGCTGACTAAATAGGTCTATTCTTGAATAAAACGATTACTTTTATAATAGGATCATTTTTATTACTTGCTTCCTTGAGCTCAATCGCTATTGAGGTTGAAGATTTATATCGTGTGAAAATTGCGGTTAAAGATCAATCAGATAAAGTGCGACGTAGCGCTACACTTGCGGCTTTTAAACAAGTTTTAGTCCGAAAAAGTGGCAGTTTTGATATTTTGAGCGCCTATGAAGTGCAGCAAAGTTATAAAAAAGTCACACGATTTTTACAGCGTTATGAATATAATCGAATAGACATTTCCACCAATAGCCCTTCTAAAGAGCCGCTTAACAAACTACAACAAAATAATCCTTTTGAATTATTATTGGATTTTGAGCCTCGTTTAATCGATCAAATGGTCCAACAGGCAGGAATGCCTATTTGGGGCAGTAATCGACCTTTAACTATTTTATGGTTGGCGATTGAACATGAGTTTGAGCGTCAAATAATTAAAGAAGAAACTGAACTAGAAAGTTTATCTCAACTGATAAATATCCATGCTTTACGTCGAGGGATCCCGGTGATATTACCTTTAATGGATCTAGAAGATCAGTTAGAAATTGGCATTAGCGATGTTTGGGGGCGATTTAGTACTCCTGTGATAAATGCCAGTCGACGTTATGATGCTGATTCAATTATTAGTGGTAAATTGAGTTTGATAGGGGAGTTATGGCAGGCTAGGTTGTCATACATTTCAGCTGGAAATGAGCAAAGATTTGAGTTGTCAGCTAAATCTCCTGAACTTTTAGTCGCTTCGCTTGCAGACAAGTTAGCTGAGTTTTTATGTGCTAAATACTGTGTGGTAGAGGTTGCTGAAAGTCATCAAGTAGTGTTCCAAGTTTCAAATATTAGTAATTTTAACCAATTTAAGAAGGTGCAAAAATATCTGTCGGGTTTATCGGCGATTCGAAAAGTGGGTGTCGAAAAAATCGCTGGAGTCAATGCCCGCTTTGAGTTGAATTTGTTAGGTGAATTAGAAGCGGTTAAACAAGCAATTTCTTTAAATAACCATTTAATTGAAGAGTCTGCTCCTATTAATGACCCATTTGATATATCGACTAAAAATGATTCATCCGAGAATATATTGAACGACATTTTACAAGATGGCGTTGACACACAAAATACACCTAACTCTCAAAATGCATCACAAGTAAATGAAGGCGCCGCAGAAAAAAAACAGGGCATCTTTTATTATCGGTGGAGAGAATGAATTGGAGCTTTTTACCCAATTTAATCACCATGCTAAGAGTGATTTTATTGGTTCCTCTGGCTTATTATCTATTACTTCCTGATTACAAAGTTGCTCTTATCATTTTTTTTATCGCGGGTTTTTCTGACGCTATTGATGGTTTTTTAGCAAAACGATTTTCTTGGGTAAGCCGTTTTGGTGCGATCATGGATCCACTTGCTGATAAAGCATTGTTAGTTTTATCTATGGCAATTTTGGCTTTTAATCACCAACTTAGTTTGCCATTATTTATTACTGTTGCGTGTCGCGATATTTTGATTGTAAGCGGCGCTTATTATTACCATAGGCGTATTGGTCCTTATGAAATGTTGCCAAGTTTGTTATCAAAAGCCAATACTTTTGTACAACTTTTGTTAGTGACTAGCCTGCTAGTTTCTTTAGGTTATAAAAACATGCCTGATATTTATCTAAAAGGTTTAGTCATATTGACTTTTATCACTACGATAGCCAGTGGTCTGCATTATTTGTATATTTGGAGCAAAAAAATGCAACAAGCTTTAACGCCTAATAAAGGTTGAGCTGAATGTTACAGTTGCCATTAAATGTTTTGCTAGACGACACTGCCCGGTTTGATAATTTTTTTACTGGCGCTAATCAACAACTCAATTTTCGTTTACAGTCATTAATTGATAATCCAGGTGAATTTATTTTCGTGTGGGGCTCATCGGAGAGTGGTAAAACTCATTTAGCACAAGCCGTGTGTCGGCAATTTGGTGAAAATAATAAGTCAGCAGTTTATCTTCCACTTGATAATATTGCATTAACTCCTGAGGTATTATTAGGCTTGAGTTGTATGGACTTAGTTTGTCTTGATAATGTTAACGCGGTGAGTCAATCGGCTGAATGGCAACAAGCCTTGTTTGACTTGTATAATAATTTAAAATTAGACAATAAAAATTTATTGTTATTTAGCTCTGCAGCACCAAACCAGTTAGCGTTGACTTTAGCCGATTTACTTTCTCGCTTTACCGCAATGGAAATTTATAAACTGGACAGTTTAGATGACCAACAAAAGTTGGTTTTTTTTCAACAAAGGGCGGCTAATCGAGGGATAGATGTTAGTGCTGAAGTGGTTCACTTTTTACTTGCAAGGCAAAGCCGCTCCATATCAGATCTGATTAAAATGTTAGATCAAATCGACCTTTCGAGTATTGCGTTAAAAAGAAAAGTCACGATCCCTTTGGTCAAAGAAATTTTTAACTTGTAGTAGTCTTTTTATATGCAAAACATTAATCAACTCAGATTTGGTGGTACAAGAAGGTTATATAGCCATGATGGTGAGTCTACTTTGGCTCAGGCTAAAGTCACTATTGTTGGTATTGGCGGGGTTGGTAGTTGGGTTGCAGAAGCGCTCGCGCGAACTGCAATTGGTCATATAAAATTAATCGACTTGGACGACATTTGTGTGACTAATACTAACCGTCAGATCCATGCTTATCAAGAAAACATTGGCCGGTTGAAAGTTGAGGCCATGGCAGAGAGAATTCAGTCGATTAATCCTGAATGTAAGGTCACCGCAATAACCGATTTTATTAATGCTGATAATCAAGTCGAATATCTAGCCGATAAACCCGATTATGTGGTCGATGCAATCGATAGTGTTGCTGCTAAAGTGGCATTGATCGCTTATTGTAAGCGTAACAAGATCAAGCTAATTACCATTGGTGGGGCGGGCGGGCAAAAAGATCCACTTAAAATCACCACAAGTGACCTCAACAAAACTTGGCAAGACCCTCTTGCGGCCAAAGTGCGCAGTGAATTGAGAAGAAAGCATAATTTCAGCAAGAACCCTAAACGAAGGTTTGGTATCGAATGTGTGTTTTCTACAGAACAACTCAATTACCCAACCGCTGATGGTCAAGTTTGCCATCAAAAGCAATTTACCGATGGTAGCGTTAAACTCGATTGTAGTGGTGGTTTGGGCGCTAGTGTGACTGTAACTGCTACATTTGGCATGATCGCAGCGGCCAGGGTAATTAATAAATTGATTCAAGTAAACTAATGCGGCTAAATGTGCTTTTGTTTTTAAGACAATCAGTTCACTTAAATCTTTGTATTTGTTAAGATTTAAGCATGCTTATCAATTAATCAAATAACAATAATAGTAAGCCGCAATTTTGACGGTTACTTTGATTCATCAATGATAGATAAACTCAAATAATACTAATAAAAACAAATGGTTGGGATAGATCTTGTGAGCGCAATCGAAATTCCAGGTTATAAAATTCTACGTACGCTTGGAGTTGGCGGACAAGCGACCGTTTACCTTGCTATTCAAAAAGGATTTGACCGGGAAGTCGCGTTAAAAATAATGTCGCCAGTGCTAGCGGCTGATCCGACTTTCGGCGAGCGCTTTATTCGCGAAGCCAAAATTGTCGCTAAGTTATCTCATAAAAGTATTGTCACCGTTTATGACGCGGGTGAAAGCGGTAATTTCTATTATTTGGCAATGGAGTATATGCCAGGCGGAGACCTTAAAGACCGTATTGAAAAAGGGATGAAAGCCCGCGAATGCCTTAATATTATTAGTAAACTGGCCATTGCACTACATTTTGCGCACGAAAAAGGATATATCCACCGTGACGTAAAGTCAGAAAATATCATTTTTAATGAAGACGGTGAACCCGTTCTAACCGATTTTGGTATTGCCAAAGCTTCTAACTCTTCAACCCAAATGACCCAAACTGGAAAGCTGATCGGCACGCCTGAATATATGAGCCCAGAACAATGTCGCGGTAAAAAAGTTGATGGACGTACCGACCTCTATAGCCTCGGTATTATTTTGTTTGAAATGCTCACTCGTAAGGTACCATTTACAGGCGATGATTCCGTTTCCGTTTGTATTCAACAGGTGACTAAACCTATTCCAAAATTACCTGCGCGATTGAAACATTTTCAATGGTTGGTTGAGTTGTTATTAAGTAAAGATGTTGAGCAAAGATTTCAATCGGGTAAGGATTTGGCCAAAGCGGTTAACGCGTTTAAAAAGACAGGGCAAAAAACAACAGATATTGGAGCATATTCAGAAAACCACCAAACTACTCGAAAAGCTACAGAACAGTCAAAAACTGTTGTTGCAGATATTATTAATGAAGTAGATGAGGGTGAAAATGAGTTTTTTGATGATCTTCATACAGAAAAAAGGGTAACTCATCACCTGCAGAACACTAAAAAAGGTATCAGCGGGGTGGTTACTTTTATTCTTTTAGTTATAGTTGCTGCTGGCGGTTATTGGACAAAAGATAAATGGTTTGAACAGGCTCAATCCTGGGTTAAGTCAAATGTTCTTGCTAAGAAAGTAGAGCCAGTCGAACTATCTGCAAAAGCTACTGATAATGAAAGTAATAATCTAAAGCCAGAAATTAATGAACAATTGAGTGAAAAGGCGAATAACCTAAAGAATGAAGTTATTCTAGATAATTCAATCGAACAAGTAAGTGAATCAGATAAAATTTTATCTAAATCTGCTGTACCGATAAAAGATATAAATACTTTAATCGCCGAGGCAGAAGGATTAATTCAAAACAAGCCCCAAACTTTAAATGATATAAAACAGGCTTTGCAGGTCATTATTGTTGCAAAAAGTCTAGAGCTTGAAAATATCAAAGTTAAAAGACTTTATAAAAAAGCAATGGATATCGCTTTGTTTCAAGCAGTATACTTTGCCAAGTCGAATGATATGAAGCAATCTGACAGTTGGGCTAATTTAGTTGAAACTGAGCAGGTTGATTATGATGGGCTGGAAGAAGCTCTTTCTGAAATAGATAAAATAAAAAAAGACTTTGAATTAAAGAAAAGTGTACAAATAGAGCAGCAACGAAAAATAAAAATTAAAGAAGACTTGTTACTTAAAGCCGACTTGGCATTTAAGCAAAATAGACTTTCTACTCCAGTTAATGACAGTGCCGTTTATTATTACAATGAAGTATTAAAGCTAGAGAAAGATAATCAACTTGCGCTTGCGGGTATTAAAAATGTTAAGCAAAGTTATGTCAATAAAATAACATTTGCCATTGATAATAAGTCTTATTCAAAAGCGAGAAAACTTCATCAAAGTTACAGCCTACTGTTACCCGCCCCATCTATTTTAAGTCAGTTGTCATCAAAAATATCGCAAGGGGAAAAAGAAGTAGCGGATAAAGAGAAAGAGGCAAAACGACTAGCGCAGCTAGCGAAGAGGAAAAAACAGGCTGATGTTGAGTATCAAAATAGAATGGAAGATCCTATGGCCAAAATGCAATTGTTAAGTATTTTAAATCGAGCTGTCGAGTTAGAAGCATTGCAACAATATGTCGAGCCGGAAGGTGATAATGCATTACAAAAGTATCGAAGTGCATTATTGGTCGACGAGCGTAATCAACAAGCCAAACAGGGCATTATTGAAATTGAAAAAAATATCATTCAAAACTTAACGAGTGCTATTTCAGCTTTAGATAAGAATCTAGCATTGATATGGTTGAATAAACTTAAGCGGATAGAATTAGATCAAATAAAAATTGCGAGCTATCAATCGTCAATAGATGAGATTATTCTTCCCGCAGTTATTATGGAAAAAACTCCTGTTGTTGAAGCCGATAATAACTTCGACGACGATTTAAAAGGTTCAAACTCGAAAGAGAGCAAAGTAGAAAGTTCAGAAATTAAAGATAAAACTGAAGTTATAGAAGAAGATAAAAACAAATAAAATAAAGGTCAGTCACTTATGCAAAACACTTTGAAATCGACATTTAATCTAAGTTCGCCAATAGTTAGTCTTATTTTATTGTGTCTTGTTGCTTGTGGCGCTCCTAAAAAAGCGCTTATCTCCCAAGCTGAAATTAATGCCGCTGAAGCAAATGGTTCATTAAATATTTTGTATCAGAAGGCATCAGGTTTAGTTAATGCTAATACTGGTAGTGTAAAAAAAGACGCGGCATTATTACAGTCGAGAATAGCTGACCTATTAGTTAAACAAAATAGCGAATTATTAGAGGCTGTTTTAACAAATCACTCAAACAATATTAATAATGTCACTCGACAAAGTCTGTTAGAGACAAAACAAAAAATATCTGGAATGAAACAATGGTCAGCCGTTGATTATGCTCGTTTACAGCCAAAGTTAGAGCAAGCATTAACTCAAACTAATACATTGATTAATAGTTATATTGCTCAGTCAAAAAATAAAGCTAATAACTTAATTGAAATGCTTAGTTGGTTAAAAAAAGCGGCCCAACTTGCTGGTACTAATCAAGCAGAATCAGCCAATTATAAAGAATCTTATGATGCTGCTTTAGCGCAATATTTATATCAAGGTAACGACGGTTTAAGCAAGAGACTCTACAACAGTGTAATTAGTTCGGCTGAAATGGGATTAAAGCTAGACCCAGGGAATATCCAGTTCGAATCGATGTTATCGCAAGGGCAGGCAGGTTTGTTTGAAAAGGATTTTCGTTTCGCACTTGAAAATGGTAAGCCTGAATCCGCATATTTATCGCTGCTAAAAGTAGCAGATAAAACTATATTTTTACAACTTAAAAAATCAATGGGTAAAAGTATACTATTCTTAGCAAACTATTTTTCAAGTAGTGCTAAATTTTCTTATAATAAAGGTGATCTCATTGGCGCATATCAACATTTTAAGCGAGGCAGAAAAGTTCAAGAAACACTTTCGATTGCTCAAAAAGGATTCATCCAAGAAAAGAATTTTCTCGATTTAGTTAACTTGCGAGTAAAAGATGAAAGCTTAGGTGATGGTAAAAGGCAGGCTTTATTGCGAGTAATTAATGAATTTGATCCTAATTACCCGGGTCTAAAAGCTGAGTACTTAAAACTTAGTGAGAAAGTTAAAAATAGAGCACTAACAAAAATATCGGTTGTTGAATTTAAAGAGGTCATTGGGGCTGACTCTATTATGGCATCGGTTGGTCGTCGGATTGGCAGCAAGTTGGAAAAAATATTGTTTGACCGTTTAGGAAACGAAGTTTTAGTGGTTACTAATATTGAAAGTGCGAGTGAAAAAGGTTTTGCTGGTTTGGCGCTAAAAATCGATGGTGAAGTTTTACAAGCTGCGATAGAGCATTCGAGTAATCAAGGCAAAAGAACCAAGAAAGTGCAGACGGGTATTAATAGAGTAGAAACTGAAGAATATAAAGCGTGGTCAGCTCGCAAGCGTGGCGATCCACCGAAACAATTTCATGAGAACGTTATTAAGGAAGATGTGGTTTTGACCATTGAGCATATTCGCAAGCAGTCGATAGCAGAGGTTGCTTACCGTATTATTGAGCCAAGTACAGGTAAAATATTGTTGACTGATAGTTTTGTAAAGGAAAGCGAGTTTAGTGGTGAGTCGATTAATGAATATCAAAAAGGGGATTTTCATCAGCAATATATTCGTGCAGATTTGCCTTCTGACATCAAAATTATTGATAACTTAGCAACAGAATTAGCTAGTCAATTGGGTGACAAATTAGCCGCTTACTTACAAAATCCTGAACAAGTGTTTTATCAAAAATATTTGGACGCTAAAGCGCAAGCTGACAATCAGTCTGCAGTTGAATTATTGGCTAATGCGCTAATCATTGCTGAAAATAAAGCTAGCCAGATTGAAACTAGTCAAATTTGGTATGACGAACTTAAATTAATGATTCTCCAGTAACTGGATACTAAAGTGATGCCATGGAAGCAACTTTTAAGCGTCGCGTGGCATCATTCTGACAACACAGTTGATTAATTTCCTAGTTTGGTTTTTTTGTATGGAGGCAATATTTTGTTTGTTTGATTTTAACTGATTAATGGCCCAGTCAATATGTTCTATCACCATTTCATTAGCGTCTACTTTTTTTGTTGTTAATATTCTAACTATTTCTTCACTATATTGACTGTTGCCAAGGGCAACGGCTAAATTTCTTAACCAGCTTTGATAGCCAATTCGCCTGATAGGACTACCCTGAAAATTATCTAAGAATTCTTGCTCACTCCATGACCACAATTCAATTAGAGAAATATTATCGAGAGAGTGTCGAGCAGAAAAATCTTGATGTTGGTTGGTGTTGGAAAAACGATTCCAAGGACAGGCCAACTGACAATCATCACAACCATAAATACGATTTCCCATCAATGGACGTAGTTCTTGCGGAATGGCTTGTTTGTTTTCGATTGTTAGATATGAAATGCAACGTGTAGCATCGACTTTATTAGATTCGAGTATAGCGTTGGTAGGGCAGAGTGAAATACAGGCGTTACATTGGCCGCATAAATCTTCAACTGGCTGATCAATCTCAAGTGGTATGTTAATAAAAATTTCGCCGAGAAAAAACCAGGAACCAGCTTCTTTATTAATAATAAGAGTATGCTTACCTTTCCAACCCAAGCCCGATTTTTCAGCAAAAGCCGTTTCCAAAACTGGTGCACTATCAACGAAAACCCTGTGCTCTAATTTAAAGTTTGTTTCTAGTTGTTTTTGTAATTGTTGGCATACTTGATTTAGTTTTTTGCGTAATATTTTGTGATAATCTCGACCCAAAGCGTAACGAGAAACATTTGCTCTTTGATTATCTTTTAACGTATCAGCAAATTGTGCATGTTCGGGTAGGTAGTCAAATCGAAATGAAATAATCCTGCAGGTATTTGGGTGCAGCTGTTCAGGATATTGTCTTAATTCCTGATTACGTTCAAGGTAAGACATTTCACCGTGATATCCATCTTCAACCCATTGTGTAAAACGTGTAAAATAGTCACCTGTATCACAATCACTCACTCTTGCATCTTGGAAGCCATGAGTACTAGCCAAGGCTACAATGTTTTGTTTTATATGAGCCAGCTGTTGGGGTGATAAAGTCATGAGTAATATGTTATTTATCTTAGAATGAATTAGGCGTAAGCGATGTTTTTATTATCGTATAAATTACTCATTAGCTCCACTGTCTCGACTCACTAGGGATGTATTTTAATCGTTTGATTGTTTTTTAAACGCTTTAAATCAATAAATAAACTTGGCGGTTGCTAATTATAAAATTATATTGAAATTGCTTGAGTCTTATAAAGCATTCGGTTAGATTAGGCGCGTGTGAGATACAATTTGCGCCATTAGCTCAGCTGGATAGAGTAGTAGGCTTCGAACCTATTGGTCGGGCGTTCGAATCGCTCATGGCGCGCCAAATTAAAAAAGGCTACCTATTTTAGGTAGCCTTTTTTATTGATTACATATTCGGATAATTTGGACCGCCCGCACCCTCAGGTACTACCCAGGTAATGTTTTGGTGGGGATCTTTAATATCACAAGTTTTACAATGTACGCAGTTTTGTGAATTAATTTGAAAACGCGGATTATTACCTTCATCATCCAATATCACTTCATATACACCTGCGGGACAATATCTCTGTGCCGGTTCATCAAAGTCTTTTAAGTTCACTTCAATCGGTAAATTCTTATCTTTGAGTTGTAAATGAACTGGCTGATCTTCTTCGTGGTTAGTATTAGAAATAAATACTGAGCTGAGTTTATCAAATGATAAAACGCCGTCTGGTTTTGGATAATCAATTTTCTTGCACTCAGAGGCTTTTTTCATTTGTGCGTGGTCAGGCTTCTTGTCGTTAAATGTCCAAGGCAGTGCACCGTTAAAAATATTGATATCAATAAAAGCATAAGCTGAACCAATAATATTGCCCCATTTGTGTTGTGCCGGACCAAAATTACGTTGTAAGTGCAGCTCTTTATAAACCCAAGAGTTCTTAAATGCTGTGGTGTAGTCGTCTAAACGATCATTTGCGCGGTTGGTCTCAAGTGCTAACGCGATTGATTCAGCTGCCAACATACCTGATTTCATTGCGGTATGTGATCCTTTAATTTTAGCAAAATTCAAAGTACCCGCATCATCACCAATGAGCAGTCCTCCTGCTACTACCATTTCAGGTTGAGATTGTAAGCCGCCTTTGGTGATCGCTCGTGCGCCATAAGAAATACGTTCGCCGCCCTTTAAGTATTGGCTTATCATTGGATGATGTTTATAACGCTGGAATTCGTCGAATGGACTAACGTGAGGGTTTGAATAAGAAAGATCGGTGATTAAACCAACTACAACTTGGTTGTCTTCAATATGATAAAGGAAACTGCCCCCGGCACTACCACTTTCACTTAGCGGCCAGCCAGCTGAGTGTACTACTTTACCTATTTGATGTTGCTCTGCCGGTATTTTCCATAGTTCTTTAATTCCAATACCGTAATGCTGCGGATCTTTACCGGCATCTAACTGATATTTCTCGATTAATTGTTTACCTAAGTGACCACGGCAACCTTCGGCAAAAACCGTATATTTAGCATGAAGCTCCATACCAGGCATATAACCATCTTTTTCCGAACCGTTTTCTGCAACTCCCATATCTCCGGTTAAAATCCCTTTGACACTTTCATCTTCATTATACAAAATGCCTGAAGCGGCAAACCCTGGAAAAATTTCAACTCCCATCGCTTCTGCTTGCTCTGCAAGCCATCGGCAAAGGTTGCCAAGGCTAATAATATAATTGCCATGGTTGTGCATTGTTTTAGGTGCAAAGAAGCTTGGAATTTTGAATCCCTTGTCTGCGTTTTGAAGTAAAAGGATGTCATCGCCTGTCACTTCAGTACTAAGCGGGGCGCCTTTTTCTTTCCAATCAGGGAAAAGTTCATTCAATGCGGTCGTTTCGAAAACAGCGCCTGAGAGGATA
>Ga0114899_1000909_pt1 | contig 18976 bp, 24 predicted proteins | sample MalvireepMed_215_FD_83497 | JGI IMG/M metagenome (GOLD analysis project Ga0114899, IMG submission 83497) | Marine viral communities from the Global Malaspina Expedition - Malaspina viral metaG DeepMed_215 | ecosystem: Environmental > Aquatic > Marine > Oceanic | place: Mediterranean Sea...
CTATCAGAGGGCTGCGGATAAGGCTAAAAAATATCAGAGGGGTGCTAAACGGATGAGTCAGGGTCATACTCAGAATGCTATTAAGCATGGTGAAGATGACATATTCCTTAAACAAATTAAAACTGAAGGAACTCCCTACACTAGGGCTGGGCAAGCTAGACAGGAAAAGTATACACCAAATTTAGCACTATCTAGAAAATACAGGGAACTGGAAAACGAGAGAAAACAACAAGTAGGTAAATTCTCTGCGGCTGCGAAGGGTGTTAAGACTAGAAGAGATCCTAGAGGGTATCCTTTAGGGGCATATCAAAAAAACTTAGTTACGCAGACCCAAATGGAGCTTAAGAAGGATAAGAATAAACACGATCATAGAGAAGACGAGAATATTATGAATAACTTTGATAAAGCCTTAGCTAGAAAATTAATGGAAATGAGGAAAGGTCCTCTCGATAAGACCCACGATCCTGACGATCCTGAAAACACCCGTTCGATGCAGAGTCAGCACAAGAGAAATGTATTTGCTGGGGAGCTTAAGAGACATAGAACTGAGGTACAGGCTTTGAAGAAGCCAAAAACACCTTTGGGTCAAAAAGGTTCGGAAGAGGATCTTAAGCTTGCTGGAAAAAACCTCAAAAAGATGAGAAGAAAGTCGGGTGAGGATGATATCCCCTCATTTACTAAAGCTGCTCAAAACCAAGATTTTAGGCATGTGCCTAGAGGTAGAGTTGCGACAACAGGAGGAGGCCGAACCGACCCCCCTCAACGAGGTGGGGAGGATTCAGAGGCATACCAACAAAGAGCCCAAGGAGAAGGTGAAGCTTCCCAAACTCAAAAGCAGGTAGCTGGACAAGCGGCTGATGTTTCAAAGGATAAAGCAAGAAGATCAAGAGATACTGAGTCTGGTCATGGTTCAAAGAGAACTAGACGGTCTGATTTGAAAAAGAAAGCTACAGAAATTAGAACTAGAGTTAGAAAACAGGGGGAAGTTTCTGCTAGTGATCTAGCGGATCCTGATGCAGCCGAAGTAGCAGGAACCAGAGGAAAAAAACCTCCTAAGAATATGGAGGAACATTTCCAAAGTGTCCTTGCGAAAGCTCTTGTATTGAATGAAATAGGAGATACTGCTAGAGGGAAGGAGGCTATTGGTAAGGCTTTTATTAGGAGAAAAGATCAGGTTGATAAAGCTACTGAAGTCTCTAGCAAGGCAGTAGTTAAACATGGGTTAGCGAAGGGTCTACCTGATGATGATACTACAGGGAAACTCGCAAGAGCAGAGCTTCAAATGGCTAAAATAGGCTCCTACATGGGTGGAAGAATGCATGGTGAGGAAGAGGCTGATAAGCGTGGTTATACAGGTAAACAAAAGCAGCAGTTTGGGGATGCTGGTGCCCAAATAGGAAGAAAACAATACGATGATGAATACAAAGATAGTGAGAAGGAACTCAACAAACGAGCTAAGAAGGGTAAGTGGGGTCCCAAAGGAAAAGGCACTAGACAAGCTGTAAGAGATGTGAAAGCTAGGAGTAGGGAACTCGATTGGGACGAAGGAATGCCTCCTGGGCGAAGTGTGAACTAATGGACTTCTACGCTAAACTCACTCAAATCCTGTTAGAGATGGACTTGGTGGATTATATCTCCACATCTAAAGAGAATGTAATGAGTGGGGCTACACGCGCACATAGGAAAGAATGGAGGCGAGTCCAAAAAACAGGTGTAGGAACAGAGCGTGAAGGTAGAACTCTTGATGTAGTCCCTACAACCTATAAAGGATATCGAAGAAGAGCAAGAAGGGCGCACAACAAAGGGCTTATGAAAAAGGCAGTAAACGCTGTTTTTACCAAAAGTGGGAAGCAAGTTCCCTAGATAAAGTGAGGATTTATTATGGGTGAAATGATTGATAAAAAGGGATACATTGATGTAAACTCTGCACTAAAGCTTAGAGAAGCGGAAGGCAGAGTGGAAGTTGAGAAGATGAACGCGATGTCGGATGCGAAGTTCCGCGAACTAATGATTAAGGAAAGTGCTAAAGAGGTTGCTGCAAAGCACTTAGCCAAGTTCGCTGGGTTCTATCTCACTTTCTTAGTCATGGCCTTCATTTTTAGTATAAAATTTATTCCCGAATCCAGTATCGCAGTTGTTGCAGGTTTAATCACGCTTGTCGTTAGTAATCTCAGTATGATTTTAAAGAATATTGTAGAGAATGGAGATGGGAATTCAGAAGAGAAAGCTCCCACTCCTCCTACTAAGAAACAGGAGAGTATGTTATCATGAATCCAGTATGGGCGTTTTTATTTAAGGATAAGTACAGAACACCGTTCTCTGTGTATAAAATGAGTTTGGCCGAACTAATCGTATTGCTTGGACTATTCGTTGGATTTGGATACGGAGTTGGTAAAGGTGTAAAGTACCTTGTTAACTTTGAGATAAGTACGGAGCAGGTTAGTGAACAGCTTTGAACAATTTTTAGTTGAGTTCCTTGTTGAGGGTACTGTTCCCCACTTTAAAGGTAGTCATAAGACTGGAAAGAGGGGTAAGAGGGCTGCTGGATATTCTGAAACTGAGCGTCCTGGAGAAGACCTTATTAGCGCAGAACAAGATAAGGCTACGGAGCATTACCAGGGGGTTTTAAATGATCCAAAATCTTCTGAGGAGGATAGGCGTGATGCGAAGCAGTTCTTAGGGCGAGGTCCAGGATGGTCAAGCACTAGTGATAGAAAAAAATATGGTCGTGGAAACAAGAAATGAATTTCGACCAGTATCTTTATACTATATTGTTAGAGAATATTCCCTCTATGCTGGATAGACGAGCAGCTAAGGATTTAGGTTGGCCCCAGCGTCCCGAAGATGACCCCGATATCAGCCCTGCTTTCAGAAGGATTAGAGTTAGAGATAGAAAGAAGCAGAAATCTGGGTCGATTATGTCTGGAGGGGGTCTACAAAGGCTTAGAAGAAAACTCCGTAGTAAAGTTTACACCCCTGGGACTGAGACTGAGGCTATTGAATGGCAAATTAAGCAAAAGCTAAGAAAAGGTTTAGAGAGAAGCGAAAAAAAGAAGTCTTGAATAAGAAGAACAAGGGTTTTCGCAACAAAGGACCTCGCTATTGGGAAAAGCTTCGGAAAACTAAAAAAATTATCTGTAATTTCTTTAGAAAAGAGTCCAAAATAAAAAATCGGAAGCCCTAACGGGCTTCACTACTCTATATAATACAGAGGTATCACATGAACTTTCAAGACCGCATAATTACTATTCTTTTAGAGCATGAGGCTTATAGAGATACGAAAGCAAAGGATTATGATCCCTACGCTGGACCTATTGCGCGTAGGTATGGCAGGACGCGAATGAGTAAAGCTAAAAAGCCTAAAGATCCCGTAGTTCACGCTGGAGTATCCGATGCAGTAAAGAGACTTAATAAGAAACTTGGTGGGGCTAAGACCAATCCTCAACTCCAGCATATGGTTCAGTCTGCTTTACTTAAGAGACGGAAAAAATTTAAAGGTACAGGTCTTGATCTTCCCCCCTTATCTGCTCAAGATAGCGCAGCATTAGCGGAAAGAGAAAGAGAGATGCCAGGAGATAGGGAACGAGCTTCCCGCAGAAGACGGGGTAGGAGAAGATAGTGCGTTACACAGAGACACTTAAAAGCTATATTCTTCAAGAAGCAGGGGAACTAGATGTAAGAAGTAAGATACATCAAAGACAGAGACGAGCTAAAAAAATGTTAATAAGATCTGTTGGAAAGGTAAACTTACAAAGTGTAGCTAGAGAATGGATGGACGCAAGAAGAAGCGGAGATACAGTAGAAGCTGCTCGTCTGTTAAAGAAATATAAAGGTTTAGAAGGACTCAGCGAAAAGAAAGATTGGATACAGGGAGCCGTAAAGCATCCAGGTAGATGTACTCCCATGCCCAACCCAGACTGCCCTGTGGGGAGTCCACAATACAATCTTGGAAAGAGATTCAAGAAAGCAGCCAGAAAGAAAAAACGCAAAGGCGGGACTGGATGGCAAGGAAAAGTTTAGGAGAAAACCATGACTAGAACAGTTTATAGACCATTTACTAAAGTTATTACAGTAGCAGCGGCAACAGAGGTTAAGGTCGAACTAAAAGATTCAACTGCTGCTCTTGTTAGCTGTAATTTTGTCTCTGTAGAGAGCGCAAGTGGAACATCTAATGATGGTTTTATCTTAGTACAGTCTGTTAGCGGAGATGCTGCTGGTGCTGGTCCTGCTGGGGCGAGTGCCACTAATGCTGCTCAACCAACAAGCCCGACAACCAGCGGTATGTTAGGAGTTGCTTGCCCTAACCTTAATGGAGTCTGCCAGTTAGTATTAGGAATTGGTGATAGGACAAATTGTGTGAGTTTAATTAACACAGGAAGTGCTGCTGTTGATTGTATTGTATCTTATGGAAATGTAAATATCCAAAACCCAGTAAAAGATATTGCCTACGGGCGAGGAAGTTGATTATGAAAACAAAAGAAATTATTATGTGGGCCGCTTTAGGTCTTCTTACTATCTCAAACATTTCTCTCCACATGGACAGCGAGAAGTGTGAAAAGAGAACCCACGGTATCGCACAGCGTATGGGCCGAAGTGATGTTCAGTCTCGTTGGGCTGAAATGAAAAAAGAAGGACCTAAGCGGGTTCGTCCTGAAAGGGTACTCCCAGAAGGAAGAAGAGGAAAGCCAAATAAGGTAAAATGAGGTTCTACAATCCTGGTCCTATAGGTGGATCAGCACCAGGGGCTGAGATGGCTAAAAATAAGGCTGTCCGTCAACATTCCGCTAGAATAGGGAGTGCCTGGGGTAGATCCGTTGTAAATGCTAATGGGAATGTTGCATTTACAATAATTTCTAAGCCTAATGGAAGTTATAATCAGGGTGGAATCTTTGCTGCTGCTCAAAATGCAGGATCAAGCAGAATAGCCATTAAACTATACCTTAGAGATGGCTCACAGCTAGATGGGATGATCTTTAGTACTGGGGGTATAGCTGGACTTCCAGCAGCATTACGAGCCAAAGAAGACTTAGAACCTCACTTTTATATCCGATTAGGAAACACAGAAGATGAAGCTTTAGACGCAGGATCTGCGTTCGTTAATGCAGTAAAATTTAACCCACTATGATTACTAAAAAATATATGCTAAGACCGTGCGCCCATTGTAAGAACGGGTGCTGACTAGATTTCGTGGTCTTTAAGGGCTAGTCTCCAGGTTACGCAATAAAGTAACCAAGATGCAGCAGACCCAAGAACTCCGTCCAATAGGAAGAATCCTGTAGGAGAGATCCAGAAAAGCCCTAGGAGTAACCCTACCCAGAATCCCATGCACATTGGACATCTGAATAGTTCTCCTAGTTTGTCGTTCAACTTTTGGGCGTAGTCTCTCCACCTTGCTCCAATCTTCGAAATTGTAATAATATTGGCAGCACCAAAGACTACCAAGCAAAATAATAATAAATCTAACATACTATTGGAAAATCCTCTTTGTATTTTTCATAAACTAATTGTTTATTTTCGTGCCATGAATCCCTACCTGCCAGTTCCCCTCTAGAGTAATGTACTATTTTTAGTGGGGCAGTTATGTTCTGATATCCTAGAGTGTGGGCACTAAGGGTATAATGTATATCATAGAAGTCCCAATCACCTTTTAGGTAATCTGGTTTGGCTAAACCGATTTCTTTTAGCACTTTAGCTCTTGTAGCTAGAAATAGACCATCTAGAGCTACTACTGGTCCATTTGGTCCGTAGTAGGTGGTGTGGGTATCTAGCTTGTTATCTTCTACATGGTGTACAGAGCCCCTGTGAAGCCCCTGCTGCCACTTGGCATGATCCCACCACACTACATCCTCTCCTAGATAAGTGGTCCCAGCAACGCCCACAAAGCCTGTAGTGGACCGTACCCCCTTAATGAGGGCACTCTTGAATGCTGTATACTGCATTTTAATATCTAAATCGTCATGTGAGAGAATTATGATATCATCAGGATCAGGGTTTACCTTATTAAATGCCTTCTCGTACCCAGAGAATATAGATTTTTGATTGACAAGTAGTTTTACTTCAATCCCGCACAATACTAAATAAGATAGGTACTTTTTGGTGATAGGAGTCAGATCCTTACTTCTTGTGCAAATAAAAGCGTAGATTTTCTGATCAGACATATAATATAATAGACTATGGAACCTCAAGAATTATTAGAAGAATTTAAAAAATGTAAGGAAGACCCCATATATTTCCTCTGCAACTACATTAAAGTTGTACACCCTATGCGAGGTCTTGTCCCTTTTAATCTATATCCGTTCCAGAGACAGATTGTAAATAGTTTAGAGGATAATAGGTTCAATATTCTAAGAAAGTTTAGGCAAGCAGGGTGTACTACCATCGCGTCTGCGTATTCCTTATGGATGGCTTTATTCAAGAAGCACCAAACCATCGTAATTCTTTCTAAGGGAGATGTTGAGGCTACCGAGGTTCTGGAACGAATTAAGATTATGTATGAAGAACTTCCAGAGTTCCTAAAGCCAGGGGTGGAAGAGAGTAATAAGCATACTTTTAAACTTAAGAGTACCTCCGTCATAAAATCAAGACCTTCAGGTAAGCAGTCAGGTAGATCTCTAGCGGGATCTATGCTGATTATTGACGAAGCTGCTTTTATTGAGTTTGTTGATACAATTTGGGCTGCTGTGTACCCCATTATCTCTACGGGTGGTAGAGTGTTTGTTCTATCAACAGTTAATGGTGTGGGTAATTGGTATCATAATCAATATGTTCAGGCTCTGGCGAAAGAAAACTCATTTAATGCCATTGATATCAACTGGGAGTCTCACCCCGAATATAAGAGACAAGAGGGGTTCGATAAGCTATACTCCCAGATGGAGAAGAAGGGGGTATTCGTAGATAATTGGGAAGATACTACAAAAAGAAACATGCCCCTCCGTCAATGGCTACAAGAGTACGAATGCGAGTTCTTAGGAACTGGTTCCACATATGTAGATGGGGAAAATCTAAAGGTTCTAGTAGAGAATCAGAATGAAAAATATGATATCAAATATAACAACCGCATGCGTGTCTGGAAGGAGCCTGAGCCGTATTATGAATATGTTGTAGGGGTAGATGTAGCTTTAGGGCGAGACAGAGATCACTCAGCATTTCATATTATAAACAGGTATACAGGAGAGCAGGTTGCTGAGTTCTACTCTAACAAGACTCCCATTAATGAGTTTGCTGAAATCCTAGCAACAGAGGGAAATTACTATAATCTGGCTCATTTATTAATAGAGAGAAATACTATAGGAAATAACCTCATTGATTGGTTATTTAATGTTCTTGAATATGAGAACTTATGGATGGAGCAGAACGGAGACTTTGGAGTTCAAGTTACTAATAAAAATAGGGAAACTATTCTAGCCAGAATGGAGGAGTACATACGAGTTAATGCAATTAAAATTAATTCTAAGAGAACTGTGGATGAGCTTTTAACTTTTATCATCAACAATAGCGGAAAACCAGAGGCAGATGTAGGAAAAAACGATGATTTAGTTATGAGTTTAGCTTTAACCATTCATATTCTTCATACTTTATCTGAATCTAATCCAATAGAGACGAGTATGGGGCTAAATAAAGAGAGAGATAAACCCTTAGCAGCTATAATGGCTTCACAACAGGCTACTCTTAAAACATACGGTGGAATAACTAAGGAAGAAATGAAATGGCTGATGAAGAATTAGAAACTCTAGAACACCTTGATGAAAATCTAAATCCAGAACGCTTGGATGAATTTGGGCAATCTGATTGGGGGGGTTCTCCTAATTCCACAGGAGCATACTTCTACCCTACGGGGAGATTAGGTAAGTTCCTTGCTAGGTTCTTTGCTACTAAGGCCCAGCCCTATATTGCACATCAGGAAAATGATGGTTCTGATGCTAAGGTTGAACCTGCTCCTCTTGCTGGGGATACGGTCATTCAGTCAGACACTATTAAGCCTACTGGACCCGCAGGGGGTGTGACGCAGAGTACTCGTCCTGTAACTCTGCCTGAGTTAGAGAAGAATAGACAAAAACGCTACAGAGAGTATGAGCAGATGGACGAGTATCCCGAGGTTGCCGCAGCGTTTGATATCTATTCCGATGATGCAACTCAGAGAGATACAAAGGGAGAGAGGTGGATAATTCATACCGATCATCCCGAAGTTAAAAAGACTGTACAGGCTCTTTTTAAAGAAATTAAACTTGATAGAACATATTGGGATATTGTAAGGAATACAGTAAAGTATGGGGATGCTTTTTGTGAGCTTGTTTCAGATGTTAACAATCCAGATAAGGGTATTCAGAGACTTAAGATGCTTAATCCTCATTATATTCTAAGGGTGGAAAATGAGTATGGCTATCTGACTGACTTCCTACAGGAGATTCCTGAGAAGGGTAACTGGGATTCATTTGGCCTACAGGGTGAGGGGATGAATGCTTCAAAGTATGTCACTCTTGATAAGAATCAGATTCTTCACTTCCGTCTATTTACCTCAGACCCGTATTTCTACCCATATGGGAAGTCTATCGCAGCCTTGGCAGTAAGAATCTTCCGTTCGTTAAAGATGATGGAAGATGCGATGATTATTTACAGGCTTGCGAGAGCCCCCGAAAGACGCATTTTTTATGTTGATGTCGGCAACTTACCTACTAATAAGGCTGAGATCTTTATTGAGAAGCTAAAGCAAAAGTTTAAGAAGGAGAAATATTACAATGCTCAAGTCGGAGGAGTTGATGAAAGATATAACCCCCTTTCTATGGATGAGGATTTCTTTGTTCCTACAAGGGCAGGGGGTGGAACAAAAATTGAAACACTTAGAGGAGCAGAAAATCTTGGAGAAGTTGATGATGTTAAGTACTTTAGAGACAAATTACTTGCCGTTCTCAAAGTCCCTAAAGATTATATCGTAGAGAAGGATCAATCTCCCGAAAGGAAAGCTAACTTATCTCAACTTGATGTTAAGTTTGCTAGGGTTATTGTTAGGGTTCAGCACTCTATTGAAGTGGGATTAGAGAGCATGGCTAAAAAGCACCTGAAATTATTAGGCTTCCCAGAGGCTATGACTAAGGACATGACGATTGAACTTCCTGATCCGTCTGACATGTTTACAAAGCGTAAACTGGACATTGATGCTCAAAAAGCACAAGTAGTCCAGACGGTGGTGGGATTAAATTTATTTCCTAAATCACACATTTATAAAGAATACTACGACATGACGGACGCTGAGGTAGAGTCTACTCTACAGGCTATCGAAGATGAGTCTTCGGCTGCTACAGAGGAGCAAATGCAGGGTATGGATAACAATATGCAACAGGGGGCAGGGGGTGGTGAAGCTCCCCCCCTACCAGGGGCAGAGGGCACGGGAAGGTCTAATGAAGAAAAAATAAACAGACTTAGAAAATTTCTCCTCTCTGAAAACCTAGATACTAGTAAGCTGAGAGTCCTAAAAAGGATTTATAATAAAACAGAGGAAAAAAACAATGTTTGATCACATTTTCGAAAATAGAGATAAAAAGATAACCGATCTTCTTAGACTAGGGGACTGCTTAGGTAGAAGTCTGAGGGAAAATGTTACTTTGTTCTCTGTTGATGACCATAATTCTAGAGTATCCTACTTAACAGAGGGGCAAAAGATTATTTCAGGTGACTACAACCTTAAGGATGGGGTGGAGCTTGAGTTCATTGTTGTTGAGGACTTCTCTCTGTATACGGATGAAACTAAGTTTGATTCCTTCGTAGACGATAAGGTTTCTGTTTTTGTTGAGTCTTTATATTCAGACGAATATAGTAAAGCACAAACCAATTTCTCAGATATTTTAGATACCTGGAACAGTAGATTAAAGTTTGATTCTGTCAAAGCCAGATTACATGAAAAGAACTCTAAGTTCAATGACTCTCAAGATATCCTCTCCACTCCCCAGTTTCATAATTTCCTTGAATTATCAGAACAGATCTCCAGCTTCTTAGAAGAGAATTATGAGCATATTCTGAATATTCCTGAAATTGTGAATGGAATTAGGTTGTCCAATACTGTTACAAAAGCGTTTAATCTTCCTAGAATGAATTATACGACTTTATCTGAGCAAGGAACTTATAAAGTCTCAGATCTGGATAATAAGTCTATCTACGAAATGATTTGTAGGCAGGAATTGGTGAAAAAAGAGCTACTGGAGTCTAAGAAGCAGTTCCTTAACTCCTGGGCTTCTAGCAAGAGTGTTAGAGCCTTAGCGGGGCTTATTTATGAGGAAAATGATACCGCTGTTATGGATGCCCTATCAACAGCGATAAACGAAATTCCGTACTTTGCTTTTGTAACTAAGAAGGACCTGTATGAGTCTGTGAAAAACGCTCTCTCAATTTCTGAAAGTGTTGAAATTCCAGACGAGCATATCAGACAATATACAAGTACTTTATTCGAATACAAGAAACCTGTAAAAGTTGAATTAATTAAGGTTTTAAATGAGAAGTATGGGATAAATATTCAAAACTTGAAGGATACTCCAACCTTTAAGAGTCTTACTAATACTCAAGTAGTGGTTCTGGAGTCCCTCGCCAGGATCTCTCCCAAAAACTCCACACAGAAGCAGGTTTTAAGAGAATTTGCTAACCTTCTCCAATCTAAGTCTGGTGTTCAGAGCCTGGATGTGAATGATTGCTTAAAGCTCATTTTTGAGGCTGCTGGGTTTAGTGATCTTTTCGAAGGAGAGGAACTTATTAATCAATGGGATGGTGATCTCTCTAATGATGTGGAAACTAACAACATGTATAAGGGCGTAGTAGAGTATACGGAAGATGGCACCTTAGACGAGCAGGATGAGGCTGATGCAGAGGAAGAAGAGCCCGAGAAGCCAGATACTATGGAGCAAGATCCAGCAGACAAGGAAGATGAAGAGGCAGAAAAGAAAGAAAAGGCAGACGATCTTCCTGAAAAAGAGGTATCTAAAGAAGACTTTATGGAAGCCATGAGGGATTTAGAAGATATTCTCGGAGATATAAACCAGGAATCACAACAGGAAGACGAAGAGGATAATTAAAAGTACTATAATACTCAGGAGACTCTCGTATGGCAGACCAAGTACTTTTTTTAAGCATCACAACTGATGAAGATTTAATTCCTCAAACACAGGACGCAGTTCTCTCCTCAGATATGGCTGAGAAGATTGATGCTGCTCCTGCTGGTCTAGGGTATATCGTTTGTGGCGTAGGAGATGATGTTTCTATTGGAGATGTCCCTATCTCAGATTTAGGTCATAGTGATCTAGAATTAGGAAGTAATACTATTACTTGCCGCAATATCCGTGTTACCAACCATGTGAGCGGAGATTATACCTCTGAGATGGTCTGGGATGGTGGCGTTAATGTTAGTGGGACTGTTGATATATTATCCTCTTTAATAGTCTCCGCTTGTCCTATCCCTGCTCCCTACTGTTTTATGCAAACAACGACTGAGGGGTTGGCGAGTTCGGATGAAAAGCATATTGGGGATGAGGCTACAGTAGCGACTCATGGAACCAATTCAGCGTATATAACTTGGAATGATACAGATAAGGCTTTTAATGTTAGTGCTGATGGGGTATACGAAGTTCATGCAATCGTAAGTCTAGGAGTAGCAGCGACTACTACAGTAACATTGGGGATAGTAAAGGCTACAGGGGCTGTAGAAGTAGTAAAAAATCAACTTGATATTAGAATGCACTCGTCTATTGATCCTCAAGAGAATAGTATTGCTACTGTCACGGCTGCATCGGCAGGAGATGAATTTTGGGTTACTTATAATGACGATGGAGCTACAGAGATCACTCCAACTAGGGGTTGTACAATTATGGTTAGGAGACTCTCGTAATGACTGAATCTAAAAAAACAACCCTAACAAAAGACACATTAATGCCACTAGGGTTGGTTATCGCTTTATGCGGAGGTGTGGTCTGGATTAGTTCTCAACTTAATAATATTAACTTTAAGCTTGATGCTCTGGAAAGCACCTTAGAAGATCAATGGACTAAAAGGGATATGGAAAATTGGGGTCTAAAGCTAAAGTTAGATAATCCAACTATTATGATTCCCACCGTAGATGATTAGATCATATGCTGCTGCTTTAGCAGATTAATATATCTTTGGGTATATTTGTCCTTTAGAGTTCTTAATTCTCTATCAATAGCGCAAATTCTCTTATACCCTTCTTCTGATATCTCTTTAGTTTTTATAAAATTAAGATCTTCCATTATGGAAGTAATATTTGATCTCTCATTAGTAGTGAATACATATTTCTCTTTTTTCAGATCATTTAAATTTTTCATAATATTTTAACCTCATGCCCCTCTCTTTTGTAGTGGCGTTTTCGTGCGGTAGAATGAGTTCTAAGGTATTTCTCCTTATCTAGAAAATCATAGATGTAGACCACATCTTTAGAATCATGTCTCCTCAATGCTCTCCCTAGGGCTTGGATGGTAGCGATCTCAGACTTCATCCCTCTGGCATTTATGAAGTGGGTGATTTCTTCAATGTTAATCCCTGTTTGGAGGATTTTAGTACCAATGAGGACGCTAGATCCTCTACATCCTCTGAATCTAGATATAGCGTTATACCTTTCTCCGATTGAATCGCACCCTTGGAGAAATTCGCAATCCCCTCCAAGTAGGTCTTCCAAGGCTCTTCCGTGATCAAGTGACTTGGTAAGAACAAGGATACGACTTCTTTTGTTTTTTCTTTTGATGTCATCTACAATCTCCCTAATGGTATCATTTCGTAGTTTATTATTGACAATATATTCATCATATATGTCTGTATAGGGCATCTCCTCGTCTAGCCCACTAGCAGAGTAAGTCCTATCTATGAGTTGTATTATAGGCTTAGTGAGTGCCCCTTCTTCAATAAGATCCGTAGTCTTAACTATTTCCCTAACTGGCCCGAAGGCTCCTTCTAGATTATTAAGGGGTATTTTATCCCTAGGGGGAGTTGCGGTAAAGCCAAACCTATATGATGCTTTTGGAAATGCTTGTATTGCAGGAAGGGTGGTTTTACCGTTAGCAAACTCATGGCACTCATCTACCATAAGGACTTCGGCTTCGTCCAAGTGGGTTTCGAGGATTTTTTCAATGCTCTGGACAGTACACAGCATAACATCACCGTAAATATAGCCCTCACCAAAACAAAGACCAATATTATCCAGCCCACAAGTTTCAGTAAGGAAATCATAAGTTTGTGTTAACAGTTGCTTTGCATTAAAAAGGACTGCCATCTTTCTTCCTATTAAGGTTTTGATTAGTCCAGCCATGATTAGAGTTTTTCCAGAACCTGTCGGAGATTTGATTATACCTCTCCCTTTCTCTAATCCTTGTCGTATTAGCTCATATTGGTAATCATAGTATGTAAAGTTATCAATCTCTTGAATCGAGGGAGGGAAGATGGGAGGGTTTTCCCAGGTTATAAGAGGGTAGGCTTTAACCTTAGCTAGATCTTTGAGAATGCTCTCTAACAAGCCCGTTCTGAATACTCCTGCTTGAGAGATAAATCTCTTCTTACCGTCCCAATGTTTATTACGGTAACTTGCGGTGTATTCGTGACCAGGGACCTTAAAGCTATATAAATCTATTAACGCAGATAATAGGTCAGGATTATCTGTTTCTATTTTAGATTTTATAATTCCAACTTTTATTTTCATTTTACCTATTATAGGTAGGACTGCCCCCTTTATTGGAGATTTTTATGACTGAAAAACCGCAACTTGGACAATTAGGTGAACAAGCACCTAATATCGCACAAACAGTAGATGCTATTCTAGAGAATTTACCCTCAGAGTTGGAGGAATCGGTCGATTTGCCCTCTAGAGCAAAATTCTATGTTTTAAAAGATCCCTCAGAAGGGGTTAAAGTGCGTCCTATGAACTTTAGTGATGAAAAAGCTATTGTTCAAGCAGCTAACCGAGATTCAATTAATGTCTTATTAAATAGATGTGTTACAAATATTGATATTAATCAACTTCTTCAATTTGATAAGCTTTATCTATTAATGAAAGTTAGAGAAATCTCCTTTGGGGCCGATTATACCGTAGATGTTGTTTGTAATGAGTGTAGTCTCAAAAATGAGATCACCTTCAACATTGATACCTTCAAAATTAATGAAGTCCCAGAAGATCTGGAAGACCCCAGAGAGGTATTCTTGGAAAGAATCGGAAAAACAGCTAAAGTAAGGTTCCCTAGAGTTTTGGATGAGGTCTACTTAGCAGACAGCACTAAAATTATGGATAATCTTTGGAGGTTTGTAATGGAGATTGATGGAAATACTAATAAAGCAATTATTGGTAAAGTTATCCAAAAACTCCCCTCTAAAGATGTACATATCATAATGAATGAAGTCTTTGGTACTAAATATGGGCTTGATACTAAGGGGCAATTTAAGTGTGATGGGTGTGGTAGTATAGAAATTGCGGAGTTGCCTATTGGCACCGATTTTTTTACTTTGAGCTAGATCACACCCTTGATCTAGATGAACTTCTTTTAGAAGCCTATATACTTGTACATAGGGTGGGTTTCACTTATACGGATGTAAAGTCCCTGACTAGAACAGAAAGGGCTTCATTCTTGAGATTATTTAAAGAAGAGATAGATAGAGAAAATGACGAAATTAAACGGGTACACAATAATTGACAGAGGAAACCGACCTACGGTTCTCCAGAGAGTAGGATTACAGACCTTCTTTGTTGATGATGGGGTGTATGTCGATCCTTACCAAGTAAGCTCTGTAATGATCTTTAGAAAGGATGATCTAAACGATAATAATATTGCTACTACTATCGGGGGGGATGGCTTAGTCCTTTCTAGTGCAAGTCCATATATGAGGTTTGCACCCTCTGGTGTTGCGAGTGATGTTGATTCCTTTGATCCTGAAGAGTATGTCCCAGGAACCGAGGCGAGTGGTATTTACCGAATGGGTGAGGGGCAGTATGTTGTAGTTCTAGACGGGACGGTTAATCTTTCTGGCTCTTGGCAGGGTGCTAGAATTGCTAATACGGCTTCCTCTGTGGCTGATTGGGTTGATGTTTGGACCGTTAAGATGGTTGAGGGCTCCAACTTCCAGACTCTTATCAATAATTTTGAACTATTTGGGGATACAATCTTTACGATTACAGAACCTCTCTTATTAAAAACTCATACTCATCTAGCCACTCGACATGTTCCTTTGGGGTCTAAGGTAAATCTAAAATTTACTAATGAGATTACCGTAGAGAATAAGAATATTACGCAGGGCGTTGAAAATATTTTTAGACAGTCAGCAATTACTTCACCTAAAATTGAAATTAAAAAAATTAATGAAGATGTAAATCTATCCTCTAGAGTGACCGTCTCTGGGTTTGATAATGCTATTGCAAGTGGTCTAATTAATGTTACTTCTGATAATACAGTAGTCTTTCCGCTTGATACGACTGTTTTACAGAGCGTACTGAATGGTGTTGGTGGGGGAGCAGCTACGGGGACATATACGGCTCAACTGAAATTCAATCTAATTAATGAAACTATCCTTAGTCCTCTTTTCCATTTTATAGTGAGATAGTTTACTTGTTTGCTTTTTCTTCAACTATATAAGGTAGGAGAATATTATGCCAAAAATCCCTTTTAATCCAGCGGACGCTGGAGCTAACTTAAACTTAACACCAGGGCAGGGGACTCTTAACCTGTCAGGCAACGCTAGTGCTACGGCATATACGGTGTGGACTGAAAAAACCCAGAACTTAACGGGTTGGTGGGAAAGAAAGTGGGACTTTGCGCCTGATCCTCTTGTCCCTAGTTCTTGTGGAAATGTCGTAGGAACTTATATTCTTTATCACATGCAGGAGGTTGTCAACACTCAGCATACTACACAAACATTTGCTAGTGGATTAACAGTCCTCCATAATTTAGATTATCTGACTAATTCAGTATCGGGGGGCTGGGGAACTTCGGGATATCTGTATACTGCTTCTGCGGGTTATACTAGAGTCTCTGGGGCTGTAGGTGCATCGGGTCATTGCGTAAAACATTGGGATGCTACGGGAATGTACCAGCAAGGTGAATACACCTTGGATGGTGCAGGAGGCGATATGGCGGGAGGGACCGATACTTCATCTTATTGGAACTCCACCTTCAATCAGAATATTAATTACTCTGATTGTGTTAAAGCATGTAAAGACTGGCAACCTGGAATTGTAATTATCTAAGGAGTATGTGATGAGTGAACCCTTTTGGAGACGAAGCAGAAATAGAGGCAAAATAATCATCCCATCAGGGTATGATACTTTTAATCCTACTGTAAAGCAGCGATTCTCTGGAGTTATTTCAGATAATGACAGTCTTGGTGATAGTGGGGATATCGAATGTGGCTGTTTTTATCAAGCGGGGATTGATGTGAGTATTAGGGTTATGGGAAAACTAGTAACTTGGACCTGTACCGCATATGAGAAGGTTTGGTGTTACGCTGGAGGTACTTGGGATACGGGTGGTTGGGAGCGGGGAACTTTTATGGGTCCTAATAGTGGGATCATGTATTTCTCAATGAACTTAGCGAAAGTGTGTGATCCTTGCCAAGATTGTTCTATGCAGCAATTAAAAACTTATTACAATGGGGTGACGCAAGGAACCCCTGGGTATGATTATGGTGATCTTAAAAAAGCCCCTGCTTGGGTAAGAACGCTTGCAAGCGGAGGTGCTGACAGTAACTTAACTGACCCAGAGGCAAACACTTTAATGGATGAGCTACAAGACTTTATGAAGAATGGCGCAAAGGATGGGTGGGATACAGATCCCGCCGATAAAGATTGTGCGGAGATTAATGGTTACTGCGCTGGAGCTTCCATTTCTTAAAGAGCATTAAGAATCATATACTCATAATCGTACTTTAGTTTCCAGTCGATTATGTGGGTTTGGAGACAGACACCCTTTATATGCGCTTCGTTCCAATCTTTACAGTCTGCGGGGGGATTACAGATGGACACCTCGCGCATCATCTTACATTTTCGCATCCTATCAAATTTCTGAATACCCCTCTTTCCAGCCTCGTCATTGTCGTACCCTAGGATGATCTCCCCACCAAAGTCCTTGAGGATGTCTAGCTGCTCCTGAGAGACGCTACAGCCCATCGTACAGGTCGCGTTGACACCTTGTAGCTGTAGAGAGATAGCGTCTAAGGGACCCTCACAGACCGTTAGAGAGGAAGCCTCTTCATCGAAAGGATAGAGGACATGAGAGGGGCGCACCCCTTCGTCTACGGACGGGTTGAGGTACTTAGGAAATTGAGAGTTATCCAATGCACGGGCTTGGAAGTAATACATTACTTCATTTTTAGAAAACGGGATGATGAGCCGATTCTTGTATTTTCCGCTTCTCTCTAAGTAATACGCGAACCGATCATCTTCTAGATCTAACAGGTTCCTCTCATATAGGAAGCACCATGCTGAGTTAATCAAGGGGTCTTTAGATTCATACGATGCTGCGTTAATAACCTCTAATTCACCTAAAGGAGATTCTTCTTTAATCTTCTCTTTAACCAGGGGAATGCTTGTCTCATCATTCTTAAAGAGAGACTTAATCAGGAGTTCAGACTCTGATACATGGTAGCTTTTTTCCTCTAGTATTGCATACAACTTGATGAAGTTGCCTACCTCCCCTGAGAGGAAATCCTGCCATAACCCTGTCTGGGTATTGATACTTAGTTTTAGTCTGGTATCCCCTTGTCTAAATATAGAGGGGATTAAGAATTCCTGCTCATTAGCTGAGAATTTACCTACTCCTTCAAATTTGGAGGCTAAGTACTCTATAATTACGGTGGAGGCTATCATGTATTGTACCACTATATCACAGTCGAAAGCGAACACATTTTCAGAGTGTAAGCTGAAATATTTATACCGCTATGTCCAACGGGTTCCTCAGGACGAAACAAATGGGGACGCACTCCACTTCGGATCCTACATTCATAAGATTTTAGAAGAGGGTGTAGCATGTAAAACTCTAGAAGAGTTACAGGAACATGCTAAGAGTCTAAAGGAAAACTATAAGTTCGATTCTTCTTATACCCCCAAGATTGATATCTGTCTAAGAAATTTCCTAAAGTTCAACGATAAGTTAGCAGAAGCAGGAGCTACCGAACAGGTATACGAAGTTACCATCAAGGATGATATATCTGTTAACGGTATCATCGACAGAGTTATCAGAGGGAAGGATGGAGGATACTTAGTTATTGATTACAAGACTAGTAAACGACAGAAGACTAAGTTTGATCTGTATCAAGACGATCAACTCCAAGGGTACTGCTTTGCGGTTCATAAGTTATATGAAACACCCATAGAGAATATTTCTGTCGCTCATTACTATCCTCTTACTGATACGCTGGTATCGGTAAATTACTCAAGATCTCAGATCGCTGCTTATCTACGGAAAAAGATTGATGAGGTCTGGAAGATTAGGAAGAGTAAGAAAGAGGATATGTGTCCTATGCAGAACCAGTACTGCAACTGGTGTGGGTACAAGTATGTGTGCCCCTTGTTTAACCCGCAGGAAGTGGTTAACAAGCGTCTAGATGAGGCTAGTCCCAAGCGGAAGGCTCAGGGCCAGGGGCAGGAACCTCGATCCCAAAAAAAGTAGACAGAACCGCGCCAAATATAATATACGCTAGTAATCCATAAAAGACGGTATAAAACCAATACCACCCCCAGTTTCCGTCTCTGGTGGGAGTTTCGTAAGCAGACCGACAGATGATTCGGCCTATAAGGTTGTTCTGAATTAGTTTACGCATTGGTTTTTAATTTTCCTGTTATTAAAGGTCTGTAAATATCTATATCTATAGATGTAAAGAAGTTATCCACTTGAGCAGGAGAGTACTTACATTTTTTAGTGAGGTAAGAATATAAAGAGGTAATTTTTAGAGGTTTCTGGTTAGAAAGTGAATTGAGTAGTTTAAGTTGGAAATGCTTAATAAACTTCTC
>Ga0114899_1000918_pt1 | contig 18857 bp, 17 predicted proteins | sample MalvireepMed_215_FD_83497 | JGI IMG/M metagenome (GOLD analysis project Ga0114899, IMG submission 83497) | Marine viral communities from the Global Malaspina Expedition - Malaspina viral metaG DeepMed_215 | ecosystem: Environmental > Aquatic > Marine > Oceanic | place: Mediterranean Sea...
CCGGTAATGTGACGGCGTCCGGCGCGCTTGTGACAGTTGGCCGGAGTCGTTCGATGTAATCGCACAATGCGTTGACGCGGTCCGCATGTTTTGTGTTCACGTTTTATCACCTATGCGCCGCTTTGCCCCGACGCGCCGGGCGCTTGTGTGTGTCTAGCTAGTTAGTCGCTCATGGCAGTCATTTTCTACTTGTCCGCAAACTTTGCAGACTTGTACAACGAAGCCGGTTTCATCGTGCTTCGCGGCACCCTTGGCGCGAAGCCCCGCAACAACACCGGGTGCGTCCAGGAATCGCATGTCGTCAAGGTCCGCGTCTATCACGGGGCGGCCCATAAATGTTGATGGTAGGGATTGCCCCTTGGCGGTGCTGAACACCACTGCGACGTTCCCACCATTCTCGAGCCATTCGGCCGCTCTGGCGTGATTCTCAGCTGTTTCGGCATAGGAAAACGTAAGGTGATAGTTGGCCGGACGTTTGTTCCGCGTCTTGAATGGTGCTTTCGTATAGTCGTAGAAAATCACGTCCGGATACCGCGCGAACAATTCCGGGAATACCTTTTCCCATACAACATCGGCTGTACCATTCAAGCGCGCGGCCGCTTTCATGCCTTGGCGTTTCGCCTTGGCGCGTAGTGCGCCTACTTCGCCATCTAGGATTGTCCTGAATTTTGGACGTTCGCGCATGAATAACGTCGTACGCCATATCATTGCCTTGGATACCGTGGTCTTTGTCCAATCAAACTCACGCGAGTCTAGCGCGATCTTGCCTTGATTCATCCGGCCGGACCCTATGCCGAGACAAACAATGCTACATCCAGGTGTTGCCCACGGGCAAAGGTTGCCAAGGCCGCCGGAATCGGACGGCGCCAAATACATCACAGCATTCAAAATTGGTTCTGATAAGGCTGCCCCGACGACGTTTGACTTGTCGAGCTTGTAGCTTGTCCCTAATAGGTTAGTCATGCGATGTAGCCTCTTTCTTGATCGCGGCCCGGTTCGACTAGGTGGCGCGATTATTCGCGCGGCTTGTAAGGTAAAAATCCCAAGTCTATTACTGGACCTCGTACTAATTCCGCGACTTCCTGAGAGCCGTCAACGTCAAGACGGTCATGTAGGTCCATGAAATATTTATAGGCCGGGTGATGGTGCGTAAGCGCGTACTTTTGGCAATCAGCCTTTGCCAGTGCGGCCGCGAGAATGGCGTCGTCGCGTTCGTGTATGTTCATGTTTACCTCTTTTGAACAGGACCCAGTCCGACTAGCGTGAGATTATGCTTGAGGATATGCTCCGCCATATCCGGCGTAATTCGTCCATCTGCGGACTGTAGACATTGCGGTATCGTCTATTAATGGGTCGGGGTATCCGCCGTTACAATTCAGGAAGTCGCGCATGCCACCATCCCAATGGCGCTCTATACCGTCCATTAGCGTTCCCGTCGACATCAGCTCGAAAATTTCATCCTCAAAGCACTCCGACAGCCATTCGATCATCGCCGCTCGTAATGTCATGTTTCCCTCCTAGAACGGGGCCCGGTTCGACTAGTGGTCGTATGACCATCGACCACACAACGATAGCACGGCGGGTTTGCACAGTCAATCCCCAATCCGTAGCTGGAGCGCGCCGATATTTTCTAGGATATCGGTTCTGATAGGCGGTCCGCCCTTGCTCGCAATGCTGGCAGTGGTCATGGTGGCAGCTGAGGAGGTCCTCAGTGCGGCATGCTGGATGCGGCGTCGGTATGATGCGGGGTGTCGTTGTTGCGTCTGGTATGGCGTCTAGGGGTAGCAGCACAGTCTAGGCTAGGCTGTCGCGGCGCTGAGGATTCGCGTATATAGGACCGCGCACCCCTGCTGCCCGCGCAGGGGGGGTCCCGGGAGGAGGGACCCGCGGTCTTTGTGGGACTCTGTGGACACGCGCGCAACTACCTCGTAGCGCGGAGGTTGCAATTTTTCTGAACGTAACTGTAGCGAACCGAGTACATCTTTCCGGAGTATCACTACGCTAAGTTGCTTTCAAGAGTGGATGTTGTATTATAGGGTTGACATTGGGAGGTGGTTGATTGAATCTAGGGATGCGGAGTATGCTAATACCATTGATGTAGAAAGGGGCTAGAGAATATGGTAAAGATGGCAGCGATAGACGAACGTGAGGTGAATAGTCAGGTTTCTTTGATTCGGGACAGTATAGATGAGTCCTCAATCATATCGTCTCTGCTCTGTGCCTTTGGGTGGATTGACGATGATGGTACTCCTCATCCGTGCGACAAGCCTGCTCCGTATATATGGGGAGGGCAGGACAAGTTGCACGTAGCGTCATTGTGTAAACAGCATCTGGTCGAGCAGTATGAGCAAAGGAGAGTAATCTAATGGCCCTTCACAAAGCAATGCAGTACGCGAAGATTCTTGCTCCGGCCCGTAGGCCCATTCCGATGCCGGACAAAATTTCAGTGAACAAATTCTCGCATAATCCGGGGCATGTGAAGAAGAAGTACTAGATGGTCTTTCCTTATAGTAATCTAACTCGCTACGACTTTGGATTGGATGTAGCTCGTGGTGAGTTTAGTAAGATAATATCTGTCAATATATTTGGTCGTAATCCTGACGCTGACGCGGCTCTTTCAAGTACCGCTGTCAATCTGGGTCGGAGTCTCTGGGATGGTGGTATCGCAGGGGCGACGAACTGGGTAGCACCGACGACGGCCAGGATACATCAGATTACATCTAGTAGTGCTAACGATGATACGGACGGTGGTGGGACCAACGCGGGGGCAAGGACGATCCGTGTCTTTGGGCTTGATAGTGCTTATGCTCGGCAGCAAGAAGATATCACCCTGAACGGTACAGGGGATGTGCCAACTGCCAGTACCTATACTATGATTTACCGAATGGAGGTTCTCACTGCGGGCTCCACTTCTTGGAACGAGGGGGCAATTACGGCCACAGCCGATACCGATAATACTGTTACGGCAAAAATTACAATCGGTTTCAACCGGACCCTTATGGCAATTTATATGGTTCCGACAGGCGAGAAGGCGTATATGACTGGATACTACGCATCAATCCAGAAACAGGGGTTGGGGTCAACGGCCCGGTTCGCTGACATTTTTTTAATGAGTAAAGAAAATGGAGGAGTGTGGAGAATTTGTAATTCCAGCAACGTATCCCAGGAGGGCACTTCATCGGCGCCGTATTTATTTCAACCACCCAGGGTATTTCAGGCCGGGGAGTTGATTGAGTTACGGGCCAATCCCTCAGCGGATGGACTGGACATATCGGGTGGTTTTGATCTGATATGTGTGGCTGACTGATGGTTACTGCCGAAAAACTCCTCAATCCGAAACTTAAGACTAAGAAGCAACGGCTCAAAGCCATTGCAGTAGCAGAACTTGTTGCGAAGAAGATAGCGTCCGAGGACTTTATCTTCTTTCTGGATTACGTCTATATCCTGGAGCCGCCACAACCTCTGGTGGGTATCGTTGGGGGCAAAACCCCGTTAGAGAAGTGGCCGTATATCATGGAATTGGCGAATGATCTGCTGACAAAACGGCTCATCGAACGGCTCAAGGCTCGGCAGATGGGACTTTCCTGGATCATCAGTGCGTTCTATACGTGGATGCTCCGATTCAAGGATGGGTCCAATATGCTTATGCTCTCTCGTGGGCAGGTTGAATCCCATGCACTGCTGAGAAAGGCCAAATTCATATACCGTAACTTGCCCGAGTCGTGGAAGATTCCTATCGATAAGGATTCCGGGTCTGAGTTCTCCCTGGAAGGGATGAGTTCTAAAATAATCGCCCTACCCTCTACTGAAGATTCAGGGCGTGGCGAGGCTGCGACCTCTATCTTTCAGGATGAAGCCGACTTCCACGAGCATCTGGACGCTAACTATCTGGCGATTAAGCCCACAATCGACGCCGGTGGGCAACTGATAATGGGCTCCACCATTAATAAGAAGAACAATCGGTCCCTGTTCAAGAACATCTACCGAGGTTCGCCTGAAAATGGTTGGAATAAAAAGTTCTGGGGGTGGCAGTTACGGCCTGGTAGAGATCAGGAATGGTACGATAGGGTAGCCAAAGAGGCCCGAGACCTACCAGACGCTCAGGAGCTGGGCGTAGACCTATATATGGAGCAGGAGTACCCCGGTGACGAAACCGAGGCCCTGAAGCCAGCCAACGCACTCGCAGCGTTCGATCTAGAGAACCTGGAACGTATGAAGAGCGATGTTCGTCAACCACGGCAGCGAATCGCCCATATAAATATCTACCAGGAGTTCCAGTGGCGTAAAGCTTATGCAGCAGGTACCGACCCGTCTCACGGGGTGGGGCAGGACTTCGCCGCAACGGTACTCATGGACAAGGATACCGGCTACGTGGTCGCAGATATTTTCGGTCAAGGCATCGCACCGGACGAGTTGGTGGTGGCGTCGTTGGAGCTGATGGATATGTACCGGAATCCCCGGTGGGCCATCGAGGACAACGAGTGGGGAGTCGTGGTACTGAATGCCGCTATCAAGGCGAACTACCCGAATATGTACAGAAGGCGTATCAACCGGACCGGAAAGCGTCAGAAAGGCTGGCATACCGACGTAGGCAGTCGGTCGCAACTGTGGTTCGATCTGATCGACGCGGTTGACGCAGGAAGTGTTACCATCCCCAACCTTGCCGGTCTGAGGCAATTCGAGACAGTCATACGTCACCCGGACAAAGATTACAAACCAGAGGCGATGATCGGAGAGCATGACGACTACCCGATGGCGGTCGGCCTGGCCTTGCAGGCAGCTACCCAGGCGACTCGGCGTACCCAGCCGGACATGGAGGAATCGATGTCCAGAAAATTGAGACTCATGCCCAGACGGGCAGGTTGGCATAAGGGGTTCTAATGCCGGATTTCACCCAGAAACCTAACGACAAATTTATCCAGGACGCCCATGTGTATCTGAACGATACATGGCGGGGAGCACATGCCGATTGGCAAATTCTGGACTCTTTCCTGCATCGCTGGTATGCCGTGTGGGACAAGGATACCGATGCAGCTAATATCGCACGTCCGGATTACCGCCCCAGCAAACCGGCCAATATCGTCAAGCACGCCATCGACAACATGATGGCGTTCAATCCCAAGGTACATCGCAATCCCATTGGGACCTCGGAGACTGCTCCAGAGGATGCGGACAGGGCCGAGGTAGGGTTAGCCGCCATCCTGACAGATTCCGCCGTTAAGGCAACCTCTCATCCCTGGCGGATGGCGGCTGCTCATCTGGTGCACTACTCCTATGCGGTTATCGAAGGTCCTCTACCGAAATTCCCCAGAGGATATACCCACACGGCTGATTCTAACCCACTTGAGATTCGTGCGCCCAACCCCGCCACGATCTTGATGGACCCGATGGATAAGGAGCCACCATTCGCTATCCGTCGCGGTAAGATGCCCGCCATCAAGCTTTTCGAGCTTTCACAGAACAAGGTTCGACAGCGGCGCCGCAACGCTAATCTATTCGACATGAGCCCCCATCAAGACACCCCGTTCGCTATGGTGGAGTTCAACGAGTACTGGACAGAGAAGTGGCACGCCTTCCGAGTACCGGCACAGCCGAATCTCCAATCTCCGTCTGCTTCACAGCTTCTGTGGGTAGAGAAGAACCCGTTAGGATTCCTCCCTTATACTCACGCATTCGCCGGATTCGGTATCGAGCCAAGTAATCTTGACGAGATAAACCCTCGCTACCAGGCACGGGGTATCCTCTGGGACGTACTCGACTCTATCAAGTTGCACGCCCAGGCGCAGAATGCGAAACATCAGGCTCTAATCGATGCGGTATTCGCCGTCTTGCTGACCGAGGGCGATGCAGAGGAGTTGAAAAAGGCACTTGCAGAGGGGTCCGACATTATACAGGTCGAGAATCCCGATACGACAAAGCCCATGCGTACTCAGGAAATCGCCCGTTGGATATTCCAGATCACCGGCGAGTACGCCGAAGATATCGAAGAGGGGACAGTCAACCGTTCTCTGGGTGGCTTCCGAGAAGAGGGGGTCGTTACGGTCGGGCAGCAGGCAATACTCGATACCCGTTCACGAGCCAGGTTTACTCTGCCCCTGCTTCAGTTGGAATACATGGCGTCCATCACTGGCTCTCGAGCGTATCACCTCGTTGATAACATGAACGCCCTTGGTGGATCAATTGGCGCTCGTGGCAAGCATATTCGCAAGAGCTGGTTACACGGCAATTACAATGCAGATGTGAAATTCGAGCCCTCCGATCCGGTGTTGGAGCTTCAGAAACGACAGTTGGGTATAACAGAGGTCCAGGCGGGTATGAAGGACTTCGAGACCTACTGGGAAGAAGACGCGGGCGTTACCGACGTTACAGAGCGTTGGAAGCGCCTGGCAAAGCAACAGGTCCGAACATCTCCGGAGATATGGTCTCTGTTCCTTCAGGAAGCAGCCGAGGAAGAGGGCGTTGGTGATGAATTTGAGGCTGTGCAGCAGGCAGCGGCACAAGCGCAGACTGTCGGAACAGCATCTGCTCCCAATGGCAGCGTGATAGATCCCATAACAAATCCGCAGCCACAGGGAGTGAACGAAGCCGTGCGGCAACTCAGAGAGCCACTCAGTGGGGCAACTACTAAACCCGCTCCGCGACGCGGACCGGTGACAGGAGGCACGTAGAATGGCTGAGAATTTCGCACGGCAGGCAATCGCGGACGTGAAGACGGACCTACGTGCCCTACGCCGAAGGAAAGGTAAGAAAACAACGGTGCCACTTAATCCTGTGGCGGCATTGCTAAAAGAACACGGCTTGAAGAGCGGAAGGTTACGTTAGAATGACCCCTGACGAAAAACGTATTCTGGACGAGTTGAATCGATTACGCAGAGTCGTGGTCGAAGAAGACCTAACGCTTACTGAAAAGGCACAGTTGGCAAAGACACGGGAGCTTTTCCCTGCTCTCGCAGCAGCAGATATCTCTCTTACGTCACTTCGTAGGCCGTTCACCATCCAGGAAGTTCGTTCGTTCATACAGGACACCGTAGATTTGGCGATGCAGAGTCCTGTCCTTCGCTCTAGAGGACTGTTCATTGGAGAGGCGGGAGAACCTCATGCTGCAGTAAGGCGTGAGTTGGTGGTGGGTCTCGTTGGGTCTATGCTGCTCAACGACCAATTTGACCTATCTCCAAGCGCATTCGCTGACGCTACCGGGGTCAACCAGGCCGTGATGGATGTCGTCCTGGACCAAAACGAGCGGGTAAGAGCATTTCCCGGTTCGGCTACCAAAGAGATGCAGCTTAGTGGCGTCATACGCGCACTTGAGCAGACTGGTTTCATAACATTAGAAATGCGACAGGCCATCCTACAGGAAGATGGTTATAACCGATCTCTACTCTCTGAAGCGAGAGAGATTCTGGCACCAATACTGAATAATATGGACGAATTCGTTACCGGAGCCATAAGTGCCAGATCTACCTCAATTCTTGAAGGTGGTATCGACCCCAATACTGGTCAACCATTCGATCTGACTCCGCAGGATTTCGGTTCTAGTGTGGTGTCATATATAGGCGGTCTTTCTACCAAAGACATTGGGGCGGGGAACACACCAATACCTCCGATACTACTGCCTGAAGTGCCCGATATTACAGAAGGTAGGGAGCGGCTGGAAGGGGCGCTGGCTTTCAAGTCGGGCAAGACCGAGTTCGGTACGGACCAGATCAAGAATGCCGTCGAGGCGCAGATAAAGAGCCTCGTGGACCCACAGACGGGGAAACAGGCATTTTCACTCAATCGGGCGAGATACGATTATGGGGACGAGGGGCAGGCCCAGTACGACGCGGTTAGGGCGGCGGCGGATCGGGCTATTGATCTGGTGCAAAGTGCTGCTGCCACCGGACGGACCGGACAAACCCCGGCGGAGTTCGTGGCGTTCCTGGCCGATCAGACGCTTTCTATAGTTAATCTAGCCACGTTCAAGATCAGCGTAGCCAATGTTACAGACGAGCAGGCAGAAGCGAAGATAGAGACGAAGCGTCTGGAGGATGTCAAGAACTTCCAGACCAAGGCGAACCGTACCAGGTTCCTTCAGAACCTCGCCGCTGGGATCGATAACCCAGAAACAGGCAAGGCACTCACACTGGACGATTTCAGTGATGATCAAAGGGCTCTCTTCCATCGTGCTCTCATCAACGGCAATCAAGAGTTGGTGGAGAGTGCCTTTGCCTCAAAGACGTTTCTTTTGGATGCAGTTGGCACCAAAAGCCAACAAGATCTCAGCAAGGAAGAGCAGAATAGGCTCAAAGAACTACAGGGCAGTCTGTCTTCACGACAGAGCGCAGTAAAAAACCTCCTGGATACCCGTGGGGGCGGGGTAAAGTCGGAGGACTTGCCCGACACGTTTGTTAGCTATCTAGGCCATAGGCTAGCGAAGGGTCACCGTATCTCCGACGAAGAATTAGAACTGATAATAGCTGATGGCTTGGCGGAGAAGGCCCGGGCGGACGCGGCGGAGAGGATTGAAGGCTTCCGAGGAGACTCAGCAGCGACACTCACAGCGCTAGAGAATCAGCTTAGGAGCGTGTCGGAAAGACGAATTGGGACAGAGGATCTGACAGAGGAGACCAAGGAGGCATACGCGAATTTCGTAGCCAACGGTGGGCAGATCACTAAAGATATGGCTACCGAGGGAAAACGGATCAAGGATGTACAAGATGCCGAGGAACAGCGCATTGAGGACGTAGAGAAGGCCAATGTTGCTGCCCTGAAGACTTCGGAGTTGGAACGCACCTTACAGGGTCTTGGTATAGGACAGTTGGGTGGTGACGACGCTTTCCAGCAGAATCTACGCCAGAACGTGTTGCCGAAGCTTGCTACTCATCTTGAGACCATACGACGTGGCCTCGGTCCTGGCGAGGAGTTGGACGCAGCGCAGCTAGTAGGGACGATGCTCGGTATACCGGGGTTTCAGGAGGAACCGGTAGGGGGTGTTGGGTTAGATGAACAAATTCCAGGGTTAGGTAAACCAGTCCCAGAGGATGGCGATCAGGATTTTCCGCCCTTGGGCGTATCACCAAGCACAATTCCTAAATCCACGGGCGAATTGGACCAGTTTTATGGTGGCACCCTTTATCCAGAAGATGGAACTGGGTTTCCATTTCCTAAATCCACGGACAAATTGGACCAGTTTTATGGTGGCACCCTTTATCCGCAAGATACAACTGGGGAATTTTTACCAGGGTTTTCATTCCCTGATTTTCAAAAGGACCTAGAAGGAGATTCTGATCCGGGACCTCGTACACTAGGGTCTCTGTTCGACGAGGCGACGAAAGCGGTAATCAAAGGAACTCCGCAACCGATGCCTGGGACCGGAATATTGTCCTCGGATGTTTCGCGGGAAGAGTTCAACCGTCGGTTTAATGAGGCGGACACACCGGGTTTGCCATCGCAGTACCGAATGGTGTTGGCTGAACTGGGGATGCCTCAGTTGCCCACATTGGGAGCTGTGGGGACTACCACGCAGGAAGAGTTGCTAAACATCCAGGAAGATACCGATCTAGATACACTGCGCTTTTCCGAGGAGGCGTCGGAGGGTGATCCATTCTTTCAGAAGTTCATTCTGGAGCAGTTGCAGACCGAGGACTTCGAGACACAGCTCAGAGAGAGTGCTACTGAAGCGGCGGAGATCAAAGAAAAGGCGGCGTTCGCTAAATACGGGGAGGTCTGGGGCCCTGAAGGGCTTATATCCGACCCAACGCCCTATTACAGTGATGAAGACCTAAAAAGGCTGTCCGATACCCAGCTTTCTCGGGTCGAGAAGTCAATGTTGCAACGGACACCAGGAATGCCTCGTGGTACTACCGCGTTCAACATAGCATCGAAACCTGATCCCATAAGCCCGGTGGGGTTTGCGAAGACTCAGAAATCTCGTCTTCGAGAAGAATTTAACTTATTGCCAGCTACAGTACAGCGACGCCAGATAGAGCAAGAGAACCGGTTGGCCGATCTGGAAACTGAACAAGAACGACAGAAGAAACGCGCTCTCAGTCGTGGTGGGCGTACAGTATTCCAGAGGTTACGGTAATGGTGAGACATAACGAAAAACTAAAGGCACAGCAGAATATAGCAGAGGCTCTTGGTGAATTGACTGCCACACCTGGGGAGCGGGACGTATTCGACCGTCCGACGTTACCCTTTCTGGGCACGAAGAGTATTCCGGAGACGTTCCGTGGACTCTCGTCTCTAGAGGAAATTGGGCGAATTGAAACACTGGCGCGTCCGGCGTTCCTGGAGCAGAGAGGTGATGATCCTACTGTGCAGCAGGCTTACAGGGCGGGGAAAGAAGTTACCGCAGCGGGACTTGGTGCTGTTAGCGAACTGACATCCCGTGTGTTTCCCAACTTGCGAGACGAACAGGCTCTTGCCCGGACGCAAGAGTCTCGCAACGTGATCGGTGGCATTGACTTCACCTCGTGGGAGAGCATCAAGGTCGGGATCAAAGAGTTGGACGCGATCCACAATGACCGTAGTGAGATCGTCAAACTGCTGATGGAGTTCGGGGCGCCTGAGATGGTCATCGCCGCCGGTGTGACCGGGGGGATTAAGGTAACCCGTACTGGGGTCAAGGCGCTCCGAACTGGCATCCCTGCGGCCAGAACCTTCGGCAGAGACGTTGTGGAGAACGTGCCCGCGTCGGTACGCAGGATGGTGGACAACGCCGTGACGGAGGAGGCTGGTGGTCTTGGTATCCCGTCATTGCCGAAACGTACCGTGCAGGGGACGTTCAAGAGCACCACGGTGCCATCAAATGCAGCGGCGAAGGCGTTTGGACTTGAACCCATCGAGACCCTGGACCTCAGCCGTACAGAGCAGATCAAGAATGTGGTAAAGGCCGCTTTCAATCAGGTGAAAGACGATCCGGTAGGCACCGCTGTAACCAGGTTCACCAAAAAGAGCCAGCAGAATTTGGAGAGCATTGCCACATCGGTGGCTCACGAGAAGGACGCCATCCTCCATCAGGCGTTCGATATTGACGAAGCGGGCAGGGTGTTGGATGCAAACCTTCAGAACGTCCACCCTGCTAGGCCGAATCCCGGCCGGTCTGATCTCACAGAGGGCTTCGAGACATTCAAGCCCCACATGACGCCAAGGCAGGTCGATGCTATCGAGCAGATCAGGGTGATTGATGAACCTTATGCTGCCGTGTCAGATGATTTAGGAATTGCAAAGACCGTTGTGGAAGAGGGAGGATTCTACTCCCCCCGTGGCCGGGTGGTTGACGGCGAGGAGTTCCTGGGCAACAGCGGGATAGATAAACCGCGTGTGTTCGCCTCTCATGGAGAGGGGATTGAGTGGGCTATGGGGAGGGGGATGTCTTATCCCTCCTATCGTGTGGCGGAAGCGGCGAGGATTACCGACCTGGGCAAACGGTCGATCAACAAACACGCAGGGGACTTCCTGAAGTCAGCAGTAGATCCAGAAAGCGGTCTGCCGGTGGCGAGTACCGCTCGTAGCCGTATGCCAGCGGACATCCGACACGCTTACGACAAGATGGGCGGTAAGGTTAGGTCGCGCCGAGAGAGCATCAAAAAGCAAGAGGTCCGTCTGCATCTGCTGGACAAAGAAGTTACCCGAGGCGGGAAAGGCGTGGCATCTGCCGAGGAAAGAGCCGCCCTAATAGAGGGGCGTCTGACGGAGAAGGGGCCCGCCTATGTTCCTGCCGACTTTAAGAGCGTCAACGAAGATTTGACGAACGCCATCGCGGAGGCGCAGACTTTTGCCGGGTTCGTGAAAGAGGACGCTGCGTTGCTGCGGTCGGGCAAAAGGACGCTGAGTAAGTCTGAGCGTCAGTTGGACAACGCCGTAGATGAGTTGGTAGAGACCGCCAATGAATCGGCACGTTTCCTTCAGGTCTCCCCTTCGACCGGGGCAAAACTCGACGTGGCGGCGATGACTCGGCGGGTCGATGTGCTGTCGAACGAAGTAGTCCGGCTGACCGATGATGCCGTAGTCGCATCGGAGAAGGTAGATTCCCTGCTGGGGAGGGCGGCGATATCCAAGGACATGTCTCTGGCAGCACGCGAAGAAATACGAGCCAGCCGACGCTTGCAGCGCAATATGTACGATCAGAACAGGAGCGTGCAATCGCTGAATCGAGAACTCAGGGCACTGGACCGAGAGGAACGTCGGCTGCGCCGGTCTTTGAAGGGGTCTGAGAAACGGTTGACCACAGCGGAAGTCCGGAACGCCAAGACCCGTGAGGGACTGCTGGCGCTTCAGGAAGAATCCGGCGAACTGACGAAGTCGTACAAGGCGTGGCAGCGCAGGGACCCTCGTGGCCAGAGGGCCATTCCAAATCTAGCAACCGTTAGCGGAAACAGTTTCCCAGACGAACTCGCCAGGGCGATGAACCTAGAGTTGGAGCGAGGGAAAACACCGGTTCCGTTCAATTGGGTTCAGGCGGAGAGTCAACTGTATCGGTCGGTGAGGGCTACCGGTGAGTTCAGCGCGGCGGGCATTCAGCTTCTACTCGGCATGTACAACGACCCGGCGGCTTACGGCAATGCGATCAAAGTCATGTTCCGTGGCTTTGGAACGGAACGCGCACTGGGGCAATTCTTGGTGGACCGCAGCTCGATTGCCAAACAGTCGGGCCGGTTGACCTCCACCGAATGGGCGCGTCTCGGCTTGAGGTTCGGTGCCGGTGACACTGAGTTTCGCCTCGGACAGGGTGTACTAAGAGCGATTGAAAAGGGTCCCCTCGTGGAGCGGCTGAACCGATCCTTCGGGTTTGCTGGCGACGGTATGAGGTTCGCATGGGTCGATGACATTCTGAAAGAGGAATTGAAAAATCGGTCCCTGAAACAAATAAGGGACAGCGGGGATTTGGAACGGATGGTGGATTTCGTAAACAACTCTACCGGCTGGAGTAGGGACAAGTTTGCAGGGTCACTCGGAGACTTCCTGCTGTTCGCCCCCAGATTCTTCCAGTCTCGGCTCAACACGCTGGCAAAGGGCATGGGCGGACTGCGACCCGGTTCTCCCATCGACCAGAGGTTGGCACGTAACAGCTTGGTGAAGATGATTGGATGGGGCACGTTCGCCACGGTGGCGACCAACGAGATGCTGGGGAACGAGACAGATTTCCACCCGTTCCTGGACGATAACTTTGAGCCCTCCTTCGAGCCGTCGTCGAGGAAGAATCCCAACTTCATGCGGATACGAGCAGCGGGGCGTGACTGGTCTGTGTTCGGCACATGGGACTCCATCTTGGGCATGTTGATCTCGGTTGCATCCGGTAATCCACAAGATGCGCTGCGAGGTCTGGCCTCTGGTCCGATCCAGCTTGCATGGGACCAGATAGCGGGGGAGAACTTCCAGGGCGAGGATGTTCCCGGTTTAGACGACCCTGTTGAATTCGCGCAGTGGTTCGTAAAGTCCCATCTACCGTTTGCTACCGAGGAAGGCGTGGCGGTAGTGGGACAGATTACTGAGGGCGTTGGCCTGAATACGGATCGGGTACTGCCCGCGTTACTTAGCGATCAGGCACCGCAGGTTCCCGCCGAGCCCGATACGCCATCTGCGGATGTGGGTGGGCAGGCCGTGTTTGAGCCGGATGCGGAGCAGTTGATCCGTGGTACGGGTTCGCTATTCACGGGGGCTTTTGGTGTCAAGGGCACACCGATAACGCCAACGGAGGAGAGGAACGCTGTCTCAGAGCAGATATTGGAAGAACGGGGTCTCTCAGGGAAGTTGTACGAGCAAGACCCCTCTGTGGTCAAGGACATCCGGCAGGATCCTAGGTACAAGAATGCCAATGAGGCCGTGTTCGATAGTCGCCGGGGCCGCGGCAGTGAGTTGCAGGCGTACTACGACGATGTGGCAGCGCGAGATGAGGAATTCAACAAGGACATCAACCTCCTATCTGGTCAGTTTGGACGTTCCCTGGAAGGTACTATAGGCCGTCTTAAGCCAGAAGACCCGATCTTCGGCAAGCAGGTGAGAGAGAGAATAGGAGACCTGCAACGCGAGAAGGCCCAAGACCTGTCGAATCTGCGAGAAGAGGACAAGAATGTAGAGGCGCTTACCTTCCTGGACGAGCTTGACCCGCCCACCAGCCAGGAGGGGAAGGCCCAGCAGGCATACATCGACGCCATCTTCGATGACACCTTGGAAGATTCGGTTACAGGGTTTTACGACTTCGCGGAGCGAGACCGGCGTATCGAAGCGTTAGAGGCTGAATGGGGTGTGAGTACGATAGCCACCGTGCAGAGCAATTTACGCGGGATCGAACCCGAACTCATTCGGCAGTTGCGAGAGGCACGGGAAACGATCAATGCCTCTGGCTACTTCGATCTGACGAACAGGATGATCGACGGACTAGGTCTGCGTGATCTGTACAATCAGTATCTTGCTGAGCCGCCCAGTCAGAGACGATTCTTCCTGGCGACAGACCGTATGGCCCCATTGAAGAAAGCGATGGATGCCCTTGACTCACCAAGAGGGTGGGGGCCAGGCGGTAAGTTCTCGTTACGTCAGGCGTTCTTGCTAGATGCGAACCCTGAAGTGGATCGCTTGCTACTGAAGTGGGGGTATCGTCCCAACCCAACGCACCCCGATGTTCAGAAAGAAGTGCAGAACAAGGCAGTAGGCCGCGAACTACAGCGTCAAGGATCAACACCGTAATGGGGTCACTGCGCTGCCCGCGTCCGCAGTGCCGCAAGAAAATGGGCGATGATCTTGAAGGCACGTACAAAAACAGATGCCCCCGGTGCGGCTGGTTCGTCACCATTGTTATGAGAGACGGAGAGACCATTCAGGCAGAAGCCCTCGCACCCGTACTGATTGACAAGGCTTTGGGCACTGTGATATACAGATAGGTGCGGAGTGGAAAAGCAGTATCTTACCTGGCTCATATCCAGAGGAGTAGGTGCAAATCCCACTTTAGGCTTCTGACAACTAAATAGAAGTCGATGAGCGCAGAGTCGCCTTGTAATAGGGCGACTCTTTTTCTTTGCCCGAAGTTATGGCACACCCCTCATTGAGGGACACCCCATAGGAGGTTGATGATGACTACCGAACGGGACCAGGCACAATCAGTGACACCCCTGCCATTGGTAAATCCGGGAGTACCGGACTCCTCGGATACGTCAGCGCAGGCACCCGCTGAAGCGTCGAGTTTTGAGGACCAGATTGCTGCTCTGAAGGCAGAGAACGAGAAACTTCAGGGGCAGAGGAAGTCTCAAGACCAACGGTTCTCGAAGGTACAGTCGGAAGCAACCTCAATGCGACAGATTAAAGATGACCTCGATGACCTCCGAGTAGAGATTGAAAGTGTACCGGCACTTCTGGTCAAGGGGTTTGAAACTGCCGCGTCGGGCAATACTGAAGATATGGCTGGAGCACTGGCGTCTACGAAGACAGAGCTTCGGTCAGAAAGGGAATCGCAGTTGCAGCAGTCTCGGTATAAAGGGCTCTCCCGGCGTATGGAGGCGTTTATGGACAACGAGGAGGCTGTAACGGCGTGGCAGGCTGAGGTAGCACGGCAGAATTCATCGTCGGGTCCGCAGTCCCTTGATGGGTTCCGAGATATCTTGGAGGCCGCAAGGGAGGCGAAGTTCAATTCTGATCTGGCGGCGAAGGATGACGAGCTGAAGACAGCCCGTGAGAAGTTTGAGGAAGAGTACGAGGTGAACGACGTAAACACGGGACCGTCGGCATCAACTGCCGGAACGCGGAGTTTCGATCAACTAACTGACGTGAACACCAGAAAATTGGTCTCGGTGGCGGACATAGATGCCCATAAGAAAGAACTCATTGAGCAGATCAAGAAGGGCAAACCACCGGGCGCATAGTTTGGAGGCATAACAATGGCGAATATGACCGCAACCACAATGGATAAGTGGCTGCAAGAGCAGTGGTCAGCACTGGCGACGATCACGTATCGTTCTAACGTGGTGCTGCCGAATCTGATGGATAGAAGATGGGAACCAGAGATAGGAGTCCATCAGGGTGATACGGTCAATATCCCCAAGTTCTCGCAGAACACGGGGGCTTCAAAGCGTAGCACCTTTGGTACGGCGGCTTCTCTGACTCTTACTGCAACCACAGAAGGTCAGGTACAGTTGGTCGTTAACCAGATGGCCTACTTTGGCTATGCGATGCCGGTTGAAATGGAGACCCAGACCTTCACCGAGTACATGCAGCATCTTGACGAAGGTATCGGTCAGGCCGTCGCACTGAAGATAGACAACGAGCTTGCCAGTGACAATACGAACGGTCTTGATGCGTTCACCGCTATCGGTACGGACAACGTAGATATTACCGAGGACACCCTCTTTACCGCTGAGACGAATCTGGGAGACCAGAACGCTCCGTTGGCAGATCGTTACCTCGTCGTCAGTCCTGCATCCAGGGCGTCGTTGCTAAAGATCGAGTCTCTGCGGAACAGTCTCTATGGTGCGACCATCGGGAACCTCGACTCTTCCAAGGGCCGTGGTTTCCTGGGTAGGGCGTTCACCTACGAGATATACGAGAGCAACAACCTAGAATCCGGCACTAGCGGTAAAAAGAATGCGCTGTTCCATACGGAGGCTATCGCCTTTGCGGAGCAGAAGTCTCTCACCGTGGTAAACGACCTCAACATCGAGGACGGCCTTATCAACCAGGTGGTTGGCTACAACATCTACGGGTTCATCATGGTCAAGAGCGCCTTCGGTCGTGAGATCGCGGGAAAGTAGATGAAAGACGGAATCGTAGATCGCAGTCTGGAGCAAGGTGGGTATTGGGAACATATCCCGTACACCGTGCCGGACAGCGTGACAGAAGACCGTATCGAGTTCACGGCTCCAAAGTATCGCAACAAAGGTGGCGAGACCCTGGAATCACTCGGGTTTGTTATTCACGAGGTGCAAGGCCCGTATCGGTGTATAAAGCCGGTATTGGGCGTTGCGGATCAGGGTTGTCGCAAATGGGCCCCACACGAACCAGATCGTCACCGTTACCACATTGGGTATTGGGTAAGCCGTAGACCGGTAGAGCACATGATGGATGTGCCAGATGCCGCCGTGGCGGCTTTGGAAGAGACCGGTATGCGGCTGACGGAGTAGGAGTTATAAATGGCACCTAGAATTGGATATCCCACAGATGGTCTCGTAGACAAACTGGGGTACAAGAGAGAATCAGACCTACACATCTCGAACTCGTTCGATCACGATGATTGGACCGATGGGTTCTTTGGTGATGGCCTTGACGCAAGGTATCCTGGCGAAAAAATCACTGGAAGTGGGAGTGCGGCTGTCACTCTCACAGAACATAGCGCCAATGGATTCTTACAACTCGTATCCGGCACCACTGAGAACGGCTATGCCGGGCAGGGTGTTGGGATGAATTGGACCGGGGACCGTGGCGTGCTCATGCAGGCTATCATCACCACTCCCGGAACCATCACAGAGTGGAAGTGGGAGTGCGGCGTCACTGACAACGACCAAGATGCCGGGGCTGTGAACGTGAAGGCGACGCCAAGTGCCACCGCTGCCGATTACGGTGTCTTTGTCTTTGATACTGACGATGACACCAGTATCGCGTTTCATTCGGCCAAGGCGGGGACGATCACTGCTACGGAAGGTATCACGACATGTGTAGCCTCTACGACGTATAGGCTTGCTGTCAGGGTTCAAGGCGACAACCTTGTCGCTTACATCAACGGAGAGGTCGTAGCGGAACACGGGAACGGTATCGAGGGCGGCAGCGGTATCACGCCGTGGGCTTTCAGTCAGACCAGGAACACTACATCAAAGATATTGAAGTTGAACCGCTGGGGCATGAACCAGCCTGCATACTAAAACGGAGCTACACTGACGAATAATAGCTAATCGCTAGCTCCCCAAACGAACGATTGATCTAGGAGCGAAACAATGGCAGGTTCAGCATATCCCGTAGGGGCCACTCGTAACCAGGGTGAGACCCTTGCTCTATCAACGACAGTTGCCAGTCTGGGCATCCCTCCTGACTACCATCAGGCGATTGTCTACAATCCCGCGACGGACTTCCGACTCCATATCAACACACGCATCCTTGATGCCGTGTTCTTTGATGAATCCGCTGCGACTGGATCGGAGTACGTCAACACGTCGAGTAGCGTGAACCTCATAACGGACCTCACCGATAGGTCCACGGGAACCGGAACCGGCACCACGTTAGATTCCTCTACCACCTCGGACTTCCTGTATATCTGCTTGTACGAGCCGATCGCAGGTATACGCATTGTGATCGGTTCTGCCAACTCCACTGCTAATACCACTCTAGCGGGATCGTACCGCAAGAACGATGACACATGGGCCAACCTGAGCGTTACGGACGGTACTGCTTCTGGTGGTGTTGGCCTGGCGCAGACAGGAGCGGTTACCTGGTCGGCTAAGACCGATTGGAAGTCAGCGCAGTTAGTGGGTCCGCATGGCATCGCAGATGAGAAGAATTCAACCAGCGGCATTGGCGGAACGGTGGGATTCTGGATGCGTCTGTCCTGGGACGAGGCTCTGGATTCCGACACTGAGATCACAGAGATATGGACCCTCAACAACGACACCAACCGGGGTTACTACCGTGCCGGCCAGGAATATGGCTTCAGCTTTGACCGCAGCAGGGTGGGCGCGATTGAGGCCATCCTGGCAAGTGGCACCGACACTATGCAGATCACCTGGGTAAGGACGGTACATTAGATGGTTTCAGGACACAGCGTACAACCATATGGGGGCGGGACAGTCGCCGCGAGTGCGTTGTCGGGGTCGTCCCTGGCGTCGGGCGTCGTAACTACCTCTGTGACGACTGTTGGAGTCCTAAACGCTGGCTCGATCAACACCGGATTCGGCAATATC
>Ga0114899_1000921_pt1 | contig 18797 bp, 9 predicted proteins | sample MalvireepMed_215_FD_83497 | JGI IMG/M metagenome (GOLD analysis project Ga0114899, IMG submission 83497) | Marine viral communities from the Global Malaspina Expedition - Malaspina viral metaG DeepMed_215 | ecosystem: Environmental > Aquatic > Marine > Oceanic | place: Mediterranean Sea...
CCAAAATCGACTGGTGAGGTAAAGGAAATGATCGTACCTACCGTTGGTGAATCAATTACCGAAGTCACTATTTCAAGCTGGCTCAAAGCCGATGGTGACTATGTAGAGTTAGATGAGGTAATTGCTGAAGTAGACTCAGACAAAGCAACCTTCGAGCTCCCAGCTGAAGCGAACGGTATTTTAAGGATAGTTGCCCAGGAAGGTGACACACTGGAAATTGGTGCCCTTATTTGTAAAATCGAAGTAACTGAAGGCGGTGCGCCATCTTCATCAACTTCTTCCAGCGAGAGTACCGGTTCAGCTAATGCCAGCGAGGCTTCTTCCAGCAAGGATGAAACTTATGCCACCGGGCATGCATCACCAGCTGCCGCCAAAATCATAGCAGAAAAGGGTCTTGATGCTTCACAAATCAAAGGAACAGGCAAAGACGGCAGAATCACTAAAGAGGATGCTGAGAACGCCAAGGCTCCAAGCAAAGAAACCCCTAAGAAAGAAGAGTCGAAACCTGCTTCAAGCCCAACTTCTGGAAGCACCTCTGGAGCCAGAGATGAAAGAAGAGAAAAAATGTCTTCACTCAGAAAGACAGTTTCCAGAAGACTGGTTTCTGTGAAAAACGAAACGGCCATGCTCACCACTTTCAATGAGGTGAATATGAAGCCAATCATGGACCTGAGATCTAAATACAAGGAGAAATTCAAAGAGAAATATGAGGTGGGTTTAGGCTTCATGTCATTCTTCACCAAAGCGGTAACCATGGCATTGAAAGATTGGCCGGCAGTGAACGCTCAAATTGATGGTAACGAAATTGTTTACCACGATTATGCTGATATCTCCATTGCTGTATCTGCTCCAAAAGGACTTATGGTTCCGGTAATCCGGAATGCTGAAAGCATGAGCTTCGATCAAATTGAGAAAGAAATTATTAACCTGGCTACTAAAGCCAGAGATGGTAAGCTTTCTATTGAGGAAATGACCGGTGGAACCTTTACCATTACCAATGGCGGAATCTTCGGTTCTATGCTCTCTACCCCTATCATCAATGCTCCGCAGTCTGCCATTTTGGGCATGCACAATATTGTGGAAAGGCCTGTGGCGGTAAATGGAGAGGTGAAAATTCTTCCAATTATGTACGTGGCACTTTCTTACGACCATAGGATTGTAGATGGCCGTGAGTCTGTAAGCTTTCTTGTAAGAGTAAAGGAACTGTTGGAAGACCCAACTAGGTTATTACTCGGAGTTTGATCTCAATACTAGGTACTCTCTACTAAATACTAGAAAATGAAATACGATGTAACAGTGATTGGTTCGGGTCCTGGCGGATATGTAGCGGCAATTCGCTGCGCTCAGTTAGGCCTGAAAACCGCCATCATTGAAAAATATGATACCCTAGGTGGAACCTGCCTTAATGTGGGCTGTATTCCTTCCAAGGCACTTCTCGATTCTTCAGAGCACTATCACAACGCTGCTCATACTTTCGCAACACATGGCATTCAGCTGGAAAACCTTAAGGTAAACCTGGAGCAAATGATTGAAAGAAAGCGTGGTGTGGTGACTGATAACGTGAATGGTATCGCCTTCCTCATGAAGAAGAACAAAATTGATGTTCACCACGGAATGGGCTCTTTCATTGATAAGAACAAAATCAAGGTAACTGACAAGGATGGTAAGGGAACCGAAGTAGAAACCGACAAGGTGATCATTGCAACTGGTTCAAAACCTGCCTCTCTTCCTTTCATAGAGATAGACAAAAAGAGAATCATTACTTCTACTGAAGCGCTAGAACTGAAAGAGGTGCCTAAGCATTTCATTGTAATTGGTGGTGGAGTAATTGGCATGGAGCTGGGCTCTGTTTATGCTCGATTAGGCGCTGAAGTATCTGTGGTTGAATTCATGGATGAAATTATTCCTTCTATGGACAGCACCATGGGTAAAGAGCTGAAGAAGTCTTTGAAAAAGCTTGGCTTCAACTTCTACCTTGGCCATAAGGTAACTGAAGTAAAAGGCACGGCTAAAACGGTTACTGTTAAAGCCGAAAATAAGAAAGGCGAAGCCGTTGAAATCAAAGGAGATTACTGCCTGGTTTCAATAGGAAGAAAGCCTTACACTGAGGGCCTTGGACTGGAGAATGTTGGCATCAAAACAGACGATAGAGGCAGAATTGAAGTGGATGGACATTTGAAAACCTCGGCTGACAATATCTATGCTATTGGAGATGTCATCAAAGGTGCCATGTTGGCTCATAAAGCCGAGGAAGAAGGTGTTTTTGTGGCTGAAACCATTATGGGACAGAAACCACACATCAACTATAACCTGATTCCAGGGGTAGTTTACACCTGGCCGGAAGTAGCTTCAGTTGGTTTTACAGAAGAACAATTGAAGGAAAAGGGTGTGGCTTACAAAACCGGCTCTTTCCCTTTCAAAGCATCTGGTAGAGCGAGAGCTTCTATGGATACCGATGGACTGGTAAAGGTTTTGGCCGATAAGAACACGGATGAAATTCTTGGCGTTCATATGATTGGCCCAAGAACGGCAGATATGATAGCGGAAGCAGTGGTGGCTATGGAGTACAGGGCAAGTGCTGAAGACATTGCAAGAATGTCGCATGCGCACCCAACCTATACAGAGGCCTTTAAAGAAGCGTGCCTGGCCGCCACCGACAACCGGGCACTTCATATATAGTCAGTCTGCTTAGATAAAATTATTGATCATTAGAGGAGGCTGTGAAAACGGGTTCCTCTTTTACTTTTCTAAGGGTTATTTGCGATTGATGATTCAGCCCAAGATCTACTCCTTCAGGATTCATTAGCATTAGGGTAGTTTTCTGATATGACTTGAATTTGGCTACAATCTTATCTGTATGCTGTCCATTCTTCAGTTCCATGATAAAGCCTAAGTCTCCCATGGTTTCAATAGCTTCAATTTTTTTATAGCCATTGGGGGTCCTTAGTTTCAAACCATCTTCATCCTGGTTTATGCCTAACATGAGATCTTCTCCATTGGCAGTATCTGAAACCCACTGTCCAATCAATGCCCCCTGATATTCGGAAACCCTGGCCTGTTCTTCTTTATTGTTGAAAATATAAGCATCGTCTGCACAGCTGAATACGCTAAGCAGTAAGATAAAAACGGTGACGGTAAGTTGTAGACTCTTCATGTCTCAGTTGTTTGAAAAATAAAGAACAAAGGCTCTACCAATTTCATAAATCACTGAAATACAAGTGATTAATGAACTCATCAAAACTTAATCTTGGGATTTATTCCCAATACGGGAAGAAATTAGCTCGATTATGGTTTTGGCAGAATAAAAATAAGGTGGGATTAACGGTTCTAAGGTTATTAACAACTAGAGCGTCTTAATACCAAACGATTGTAGCAAATCTTCTACTTGTTCGGAAAACTCAAAGAAAGAGAGGTAGGCATCGTACCCCCTATCTAAAACCTGTTGTTTCATAGCGGGCACCATAAAGGTGTGCATTCCAACTACTTTAGAGGAAGAATGAATGGTCTTGATTTTAGAAAGAATGGCGGCCTCCTGATCAGTTAAGTCAGTGATATTCACAAAAACAATTTCGCAGTTTGCACTGTTACCCAACTGAGATTCTAAAAATTCCTCAGGAGATAAGCGCGTTACCTTCGGCACCAATAAGGCTAAAACCTCTTCGAGGGTATTGTTAAGTTGAGTTTGTTTACCAATAAGCATAAACATGCCTTTGCACAAAATTATGAGTTTGACCAAGTGTGTGTATCGGTAATTCTCTTATATAGTTTAGTTAGGCAATTTACCTACAGTTTAGATATCATCAAAGAGTTGTCTGTCAACAGCATAAATTACTAGGCCTGCCACGTTTTTACTACCGGTTTTATCTAAAAGATTTCTTTTATGGGCATCAACTGTCCTCACTGAAATGAATAATTCATCGGCTATCTCCTGATTGGAATACTCCTTCAGAATTAACCTGAGTACTTCTTTTTCTCTATCGGTTAAAGGCATTTCCATGGCCACATGACTGGTATTCTTTGGCTTTACCTTCCTGATATTATTCATGATGATGTTGGTTACTTCAGGGCTGTAGTATGTTCCTCCCATCATCACATTCTGAATGGCCAGTTTTACTTCGTTCTCACCGCAGTTTTTCAGCAGGTAACCCATTGCTCCCTCAGCCAACATTTGTTTAATGTGCTGACTTTCTCCCATCATGGTTAATGCGATCAATTTAATATCCGGATACCTATCCTTCAACTCCTTGGCCAATTCCAAACCATCCATTTCAGGCATATTCAGGTCACTGAGCACAAGGTCTATTTCCAACGATTTCAATTGATTCAAACAATCTACCCCATTCTCCGCTTCCCCAACAATCTGGTAGTTAGAATCTTCTGCTAAATACGTTTTTATGCCTTCTCTGATCATCTTATGATCGTCTACTAACATTATTCTTACAGGGTCCATATTTATTCAGTTATTAGGTCTTTCGAAATTTGTACCATTACCATAGTGCCTCGTCCGGGAGCACTTTCAATTTCAAGAATTCCGGAGACAGCTGCAATCCTATTCTGCATACTCTTCACTCCGAATCCCCTACCACTTTCCTTCAATTTTTGAATATCGAAGCCTACTCCGTCATCTTCAATTGTTAGCATCAATATATCGCTATAATCTTTCAATTGCACATTTACCTCGCTGGCACGGGCATATTTTACAATATTTGTCAACGATTCCTGCAATATTCTGTAAAGCGTTACCTCTATCTTCTTGTCTGGAATTCTGCTTTCTCCCAGGTTATCTACAAAGTTGAAAGTGGTGCGTTCCACTGTGTTGTTGTACTCCATTATGAGGCTCTTGCAGGCGCTTACCAGACCAAAGTCCACAATGGCTTTGGGCATTAGGGTGTGCGCTACATTTCTACTTTCTTCAATAGATTTTTGCAGATACTCCCAACCTTGCTCAAATTTCTTTCTGCCTCTTTCACTTAAACTCCCCAACTCCCTTTTTAGAAACTCAAGGTTGAGGGCAGAGATAGTTAAGGTCTGCTGCAGCCCGTCATGAATCTCTTTTGAAATACGGCTTCTCTCATTATCTTCTGTTTGGAGAATAGCCTCAAGTCTGTCCTTGGTTTTTTGCTTCTCGGCAGATATGTCGGAAATGGTTCCGATGAACCTGACAACATCTCCAGTCTCTGATTTCACTACTTTCCCTCGCATTAACACCCAAAGCCAACCACCTTTGAACCGCTTCATGCGGAATTCCTTGCTAAATTGTCTTTCACCCAAAAACCTGATCTGGGCTTCAAGATCTTTAACAGTCTTCACATCAAAGTCCGTTGGGTTGATCAGCTTAATGATGCCCAGAATATGCTCATTGGTGGAATTCACCCTATAGCCAAGCATTCTATACAGGGCAGGACTAACATCTACTGCACCAGTCTTAATGTCCCAATCTATTATACCGTCCTGAGAAGCATCCAGGGCAAACCGGAGTTTTTCTTCACGCTCTTTAATTGCTTTCTGGGACTTGATGAGTTCGGTTATATCATGGGCAATTCCGATAATCCTAACTACCTTTCCATTCTCCTTGAGTGGAACTAAGCTAGTTTCGAAATCCATATCGATGCCCCTAAAATTGAGCCTTTCCTGATAAGTGATTATTTCTCCTTTATCACGACAGCTCGCATATCTTCGATCGAAATAGTCTGCAAATTCAGGGAATATCTCATGCGTATATTTGCCCGAAACCTGATCATTCTTCAAACCAGTAATTTCCTCTTCAACTTTGTTGAATTCAAGAAACTTGAATTTATCGCCATCCACTTCTATGAGAAACAGAGCATCATTAATGTTATGAAATGCATTCTCGTATTTCTCCTTTTCTTCATTGAGTTGAGTCTGATATTTTTGAATTTCCAGCTCTAATTTTACCTGATCGCTAATATCTCTGGCTATACCATAGATCTGGGTTACCTTTCCATTTTCAATGATAGGAACCTTTCTGACATCATAAATAATCGGAATTCCGTCAAAATCTATCTCTTCTCTATCAATTTGAGTCTCTTTGGTATCTCTACAAACTGCATAAGTTTTATTAAGAAACTCAGCCTGTTGAGGGAATAGCTCATCGGGGGTTTTACCCGCTACCTCTTCAGTAGTTCTTTTAAGGTTAGTTTCCGCTACCTTATTAAATTCAACATATTGGAAAGTGCCATCATCCATTACCCTGATTATGAAAAGGGCATCTGTCGTATTGTGAAAAATGCTCTCGTATTTATCCCGCTCTTCTTTAAAGCGTTGCTCACTTTTCTCTAGTTCAGTTTTTATCCTAACCAGTTCGGTCAGGTCTGTTATTACGGCCAGAATATATCTCTGACCTCCCGTAGACACCTTGCTAAAACCTATTTGAACAGGCACCGGCCTTCCTGATTTTGTGTGAACCTCTATGTGCACATCGCCCTCACCCCTTTCAAAGGCTAAAACAGACTCATTAAATCTGGCAAAATTCTCATGGCAATGCTCAAACTCCTTAGGCAGTAAATCCTTTAAACTAATTTTCGACCATTCTGTGTCTTGATAACCGTAAAGTTGTTCGGCCGCCTGATTCTTCATGGCAATTTCACAGTCTTCATTAATGAGCAACATGGCATTGGTACTTGAATCGAATACCTTCCTGAATCTTTCCTCCTTGGCCAGAAGCTCCAACTCAGCCTTTTTTCTGTCGCTTATATCGGTAAGCATACCTACATACTTTCTTACCCTGCCATTCTGATGACGCATGTAGATTTTGCCTATAGATTCAATCCATATGTATTCGCCAGATTTGCGTTTGAGCCTATACTCCATTCGGTAGAAATCCTTCTGCCCCTTACCACCCTGACTCTTTATTAATTTATCTGAAACCTGATCAACTATGGCCCTGTCCTCCTGATGTATCAGGCTAAGTCTTACTTTTCTCGATGTATCTAATTCATTTGGAGCATACCCGAGCAGATCGAAGAAGTTATCCGTAAACTCACTGGTCTCTTCATTTCCTTCATCATCATAGTCAATAAAATAGGCTCCATGTTTACCTACTTCCATGGCGAGGTTGAGCTGATCGTTGGAAGTTGTCAGTCTCTCAGTTCTCTCTTCTACAGTCTTTTCCAGAGAACTAAGCACTTCATTCAACTCTTGTGTTCGCAGGTCTACTTCACTTTTCAAAACCTTATTATTGGCCTTTATCTGTGCAGTCCTGAGCCTGACGAGCAGATAAATAAAAAGCAATAAAATGAGCCCCAAAAAAGCCCTAAACCATAGCGTTTTGTACCATACTGGTTCCTTAACAAGAATAATTGAAACTTCTGAGTTGCCAGACTCATGACGATTTCTAAGCCTTAGTCTAAAGGTGTAAGTTCCGGCCGGTAAGTTTGTGTATACTGCCGAAGTCCTTTTGCCTACATTATGCCAATCAGTATCAAAACCTTCAAGCATAAATTCAAACTCTATATTATCATAGTTCAGAAAGTCGATAGCAGAATAGTTAATCACTATGTTGCTTTCTCTTCCAGACAGATTAAGCACCTTCTCCGTGACCGGAGCAAGCACTTCTTCGACAGAATAAGATTCAATATTCAGTATTGCTTTCCTTTTGGGTTTATAAAGAGCATGAACCTCTATTAGGCCCCAGTCACTACTGATAAATATTTCACCAGTCGATGCATTTAAACTCCTTGGATAACCATCATTATTAGCTGGCGCTGAAATTGGATAGAACTCTACATTTCTTAATGAGTCTTTGCTTATGTATTGACGCTTGAATTCATCCTGAGTGATATAGTACATTCCGTAGTTGGCCCATATCCAAACCCCGTTGTCTTTATCCATATTAACGGAGCTGATGTTCTTGATTGAAAAACCGGATCGGCTATTGTGAAGAACCAATGAATCTTGAGTAATATTCAAAAGCCCATTGGTTCGGCTATTGACCCACAGGCCGAAGTTATCCACCCAATAGTCATTGAATTCCTCTTTGGAGTATCCCTGGCTTTGACCCACCTGTACAAACTCACTCTCCTGATATTTGAAAAGCCCGGAGTTAGTCCCAATCCAGATCAGACCATCGCCTGACTCATACCAAAAATTCACCTTCTTTTCATGGAGTTCATCTATTTCAACAGCATTTCCATCTTCAATCTCATAACTCTTATAGGAGCCATCGGGCACGCGGCAATTCACCCATATTTTCCCATTATCGCTGACATGAATAGATCTGACAGATTGGTTAAAAATCTTCTTTTGAATATTGACCTGACTGGCACTTATGTTTGCAAGAAAGAGGCCTTCATCTCCACCAACCAATAGTTGATTCTTGCTTGTGAGTGCCAGAGAGTAAACTGATTTCGGAAACTCGGCCGAGGTATTGGCTATTTTAAGCTCATGGCCTTCCAGCCTTAGAAGACCATTTTTCTGTGTACCTATCCATACATTTCCATTTGGATCTTCTATGATAGCCCGTGTATTGGCCACATTGGATCCCTCAACAACTTCCATAAATCCAACAGCTGATTGGTGCAGAAAACTCAATCCGCTATAGGTCCCTATCCAAAAATCACCATCCCTGTCTTCAAAGACTTTTCTTACCCTGTAGTCACTTAAACCATAATAATTGTTGAGCGATTCTACCTTGATATCATTGACCCTGTTGAGATTTTTCTCGGCCTCAATCCAAATAAATCCGTTTGAATCAGCAACTAAGCCATCAATCCTGATCGGGTTGGGGCTATCATTCCAGGCAACGAGTTGTTTGCCTGATGCAGTCAGCTTGAATAGCTCTCCCTTAAAATTCGACACGTAAATGACACCAAAACCATTGTCTATAACCCTTTCAATGTCACCTTTAAATAATTGCTCAATATCTACTCTGGCAACCTTTTGGTGATCTTTAAGCTGAAATACCCTCCCTTGTTCATCTACAATCCATAAAGAATTTCCTCCTCCTTTGGTCATGCTTTTCACGGGACCGAAGGACAAGGGGTCTTCAATAGATGAGTTAGAATCAATTGTGGAGAGCCAACCTCCTGAAAGCACCCATAGCACGTCTTTATTATCGAATTCGAGCTGAACTATTTCTTCTTTCAGTTTGCGGGTTTGGTCTTGCCAAAGATGAAACTGACTGTCTTTATAGTAGAAGAGATTATTTCTGGTGGATATCCACATAACTCCATCGGCCCCCATCTCAACCTGACTGAAGCTCTCAGAATTAAATACAGGAGTATTGCTCAGGTCATATGTATTTACCTCACGCCCATTGAATTTCAGGACACCTTCATTAGAGGCCATCCAGATATAACCGATATTATCCTGTGCAATGTCTTTGATCTCTGCCCTTCCTAGAGGGCTGGACTGATGCCAATACTCTACAGAGTTTTGATTTAAGGGACGCTCAAGCCAAACGTTAGATTTCTCGTTCTGAGCATTAGCTGCTGAGCAAAGAAATATGGTAATCAGTATGATTAACTGTTTTAAAGGAGTAGTTGCCCGGTGGAGATACACTAACATTTCAGAGTGCAGTAATGAAAGATAATCTTTTCTTAACAAGAAAAGTGTTCTTTACAGTGATTAATAATGAAGAAAAATCAAAACCAATGAGATTCTGGCTAATGAAAAGAAGGTTGGCCTTAATGGTAAATGACGATAAGACTGAAAGATAGATCTCTCTGAAATGGCGAGTTTCGGAGCAAACCTGCAACTTTTGAGGCCTCATTTTAGGTGTTGGTTTCTAGACCTCAAAATTCTAAATAATCCGAACCCAATTAATCAGAGAAACACTATATCTGAAGACTAGGTAAAACACCTAGCACAGATCAGGCCAGAGCGTCTTTATTAATCTCAACAATAACTACTGTTCCTCTCCCGGGAGCGCTGTCTATTTCCAAATGTCCGGAGATGGCATCAATCCTGTTCTGCATACTCATTAAACCAAAACCGGTGCCCCTGGCTTGTACATTTGCCATATCAAAACCGACCCCGTTGTCTTCAATGGTCAGCATAAATATATCTTCGTAGCTTCTCAGTTGAACAGATACCTGTGATGCTTCAGCGTATTTAACGATATTGTTAAGCGCCTCCTGCAATATTCGGTAAAGGGTTAATTCAACATTCTTGTCTGGTATCCTTTCCTCACCCAGATTTTCCTGGAATTGGAAATTAACATGTTCAATGGAATCATTGTACTGCATGATAAGACTACTGCAGGCGCTCACCAATCCAAAATCAACAATGGCCTTTGGCATTAGCGAGTGGGCTACCGTTCTGCTCTCTGCAATAGATTTTTGGAGATAATCCCAGCCTGTTTCAAACTTACTCCTTGCTCTTACTGATAGCTTATCAATTTCCTTTTTGGCAAACTCCATATTGAGGGCAGAAATGGTAAGTGTTTGCTGAAGGCCGTCATGAATTTCTCTTGAAATACGGCTCCTTTCATTATCCTCTGTTTTCAGGATGGTTTCAAGTTGCTCCTTAGTCTTTTGTTTTTCACTTGAAATATCGGTTAGGGTACCAACAAATCTCATGGCCTTGCCATGTTCATTCCTTTCAACCACCTTGCCTTTTAATAATACCCATAGCCACTCCCCAGACTTTCTTTTCATTCGGAATTCACTGGTAAACTGAGTGTCTGCAGGCAAGCTGTTTACTATAGATATCATCTTATCAGTTGTGGTATTTTGTGTGTCTGAGTTATTGGCTATTCCGATCATACCATCCAGATCTTCTCTTATCTCTCCTCTTCTATAGCCCAGCATTCTGTATAATGCTTCGCTAAACTCCATTGTTTCATTCTCAAGATTCCAGTCTACAATGGCATCCTGTGAGGCCTGCAAAGCATACCTTAATTTCTCTTCCTTGTCTTTTATTATTTTCTCTGAAGCTATGAGGTCGGTGATGTCGTGCGCTATGCCTATTATTCTTACCACTTTACCTCCTTCAACCACAGGCACAAGGCTGGTTTTAAAATCTTTGAAGCCTGTTATAAACTTTAGCTGTTCATTATATGTAATCACCTGCATGGTGTCTCTGCAGGTGCTAAACCTCCACTCCAGATAGTCGGAAAAGTCTGGAAAAACTTCATGTATATATTTGCCGGCTATCTCATTCGATTTTAAGCCGGTTATTTCCTCTTCTGCCTTATTAAACTCAACAAATCTGAAACGACCGTCTTCTTCCACATCCATCACAAACAGGGCATCGTTCATATTTTGGAAAACCCCGGCATATCGGTCTCTTTCAATTTGTAATTGCCTCCTGTGAGCCTCAAGGTCCTGCTCCATTTTAACCCGCTCTGTCATGTCAACTATAACAACCAAGATGTAACTATCTTCCTTGATTCTAACCGGACTCAAACCAATCTGAACAGGCAGGAGCTTTCCTGTTTTTGTCAGGGCATTCAAGTCTCGCTCTATACTTATAGTCCCCAACTTGCCATGTCCCTTAAAATCTTCCCCTAGTTTCAGCTGCCCCTCACTGAGACTATCTGGAACCAGTTCTCCAACTTTTAAATTGGTCCACTCTTCCGCTGCATATTCAAATAGCTTTTCAGCTTTATAATTCTGCATGATAATGCTACCATCGAAAGAAACAAGCATCATGGCATTTGTACTGGCGTCAAAAACTTTGCGGAATCTTTCTTCACTGGCTTCCCTCTCCATTTCTGCAGATTTTCTTTCAGAAATATCGGTTATCATACCTGTGAGACTAGATCCGGCAATCTTACCATTCGATTCTATCCATATGTAAGAACCATCCTTTTTTCTTATGCGAAATTCAATGTTGAATCTCAAATTTGGGTTATCTCCGGCCTGATTTTCAAGAAGGTTTTGGATAGTTGAGTCCAGAAACTCTCTGTCGTCTGGATGAACTCTTTGAAGGAAAGTTTCCCAATTGGTTTCAAAAGACTGGGGCTCGTAACCCAAAAGCAGAAAATATCTGTCCGAATAATCTGCAACTCTTTGCCCGTCTTCGTTGACATACCATCTGAATACGGCATGTCTACCTGCATCCATGGCCAAATTGAGTTGCTCATTGGCTTTGGTAAGGCTTGCTGTCCTTTTCTTTATCTTCTCTTCCAGGTTGGCGAGCACTTCTTCTAACTCGATTGTTCTGCTTTTAACCAAATCATTGAGCCTTTCATTCTGCTGTCTCACGCTCCGAGTTCTTGTCCTGCTGGCCAGACTAACCGCTCCGGCAATAAGAATAAAATAGGTCGTAATGGCCACATTGGTTTCATACCAGTACTTGGGTTTGGTAATTGCTATGGTTTGACCAGCATCTTCATAATAACCCTCTGAATTGACCTCCCGGAGACGAAAATTAAAATCACCTGAAGGGAGGTTGGTATAATATATTTCCCTTGCTCCTCCTACTTTGTACCACTTCGTATCAAACCCCTCCAGCTGATATTCAAACATAAGATCTCCTGTATTAGCAAAGTCGATGGTGGAAAATTCAATAGCCACCTTATTCGAAGTTGGCTTAAGCTCAATTCCGGAAAGTAGATTTTGTTCAACACCATCTACCGTGACAGATTCTATCTGATAATTTCTTGCTCTGTTTCCCCTATACTCCTCATTGACAACCACCAAACCCATTGGACTGGTATAATAGATTCGGCCATCTTTGGCTTTCCAGTTTATCGGAAAGCCAACCTGGTCTACTGCAATATCTACCGGATAATATTCTGTGTGATTCAATGAATCCTGATCCTTTGTATTGCGGTTTAACTCTGACTGTGATATTCTATACAGGCCACTTAAGCTGGAAATCCATACACCATTATTGTCGTCCATTGCAATAGCTGTAGGGCTCTTTATACTGAAGCCATTCCGGGCATTGTGAATAGAAACGCTGGTGGTATCTGACTTAAGACTTATCAGGGCATTACCTTGTGCAACCGCCCAGAGGGACTCATCCCGTTGCCAGAAACTGGAAATTGCTTCGGATGACAATCCTTCATTTGCTCCAATTTCTTTAACTGTTTCTCCATCAATTTTGAAAAATCCTCTTTCGGTTCCCAGCAATGTTTCTCCATTCTGGAGCTCGGACATCCATCTAATCCGTTTTCCTGAAAATTCTTTTACTGGTTCTTCTCTTCCATTTTGGTGGCGGAAAAGAGAGTAAGATTCGGGTAATTCCAAAGTGTTCCACCAAATAGTGCCATCTCTGCCGGCATAGGTGAATCTGATGTTTTTATCCGACATCTTTTCAATATAGCGTAAGGTACCACTGACGTATTTAACCCTGATTAAGCCTTCTCTACCACCGATCAATAAATCTCCATTGGTACACTCGGAGAGTGTGAATGCATTATCAGGTATTTGAAAATCTGATTGAGGTTTGACCAAACGCCCATCCTGATAGAGGAACAGTCCATCTTCATTCGAACCCACCCAAATTCTTCCCTGGCTATCCTCCAATACCGATCTGGATTCCAATGGAAATGGCTTATTGTCCTTTTCGACACGGATCAGGGAAATTGGCGACTTCCGGATATAATTCAGGCCTTTGAAAGTTCCTATCCAGATGTCACCTTGAGAGTCTTCAAAAACCGGGATAATCCGATTATTGGCAAGGCCGTTATCAGTTGTCAGCTTTTCGATTGAATCTCTGTTAAATCGAAAAACGCCAAAACTGGTGGCTCCCCAAACATACCCATGGGAGTCTGAGTAGAGATCTTTGAAAGGGCCGGAACTATTGCTTCGTTTGGCAAAGTCTAATTCCACAAACTCAGTCTGATTGTAAAAAAGGGTTCTTTGGTCCCAGGTGATTATATAAAGATTGCCTGCAACATCTTCAACTATTCTTCTAATGGGATCACTAATTCCTCTTTCTATATCTTGAGGAATATGAAGCTTGTCTTCTTGTATGTAGCGGACCCTTCCATCGTTCAAAACAATCCAAACTTTTTCATTCAATCCCTTCTTGATAAAAGTAGCTGTTTCAATGCCAAAGGGTGATTCTATAATATTCCTCCCATTTACTAAATACAGTCTGTCATTCGCCAAAACCAGGATTTCACCATTACCCATTGAGACTATCTTCTCAACAAAGGTGAGTTGGAAATACTCGGCTACCCATGTTTTAAACACTCCATCTTCAAGATAAAAAAGCCCCTGTCTGTTTGAGGCCCAAACCACACCGTCACTTGTCACCTCTACCTGCTCCATGTCCTGGTTTTTAAAGGCCGGAGTATTCTCCAGGTCATAAACTTTGGTATGAACCCCATCAAACCTGACTATTCCTTCGTTGGTAGCGAGCCAGATAAACCCGGTTTTATCTTGAGCAATATCGAGTATTGTGATTCGGCTGAGAATACTATTGACAGGCCAGGTTCTTATAATATTCTGATTGAGCGGCCTTTTCAACCACATGTTTTGTCGGGCATCTTGGGCAAGCAGGCCTGAACAGAAAAGCATTAAGCTTGTAAAGAAACTGAGAATCCTTTTCCGGTACATCTTGGCATATTCAAAAGCTCGGGAGAGTTTAGAAATATACCTATTCAGAATTGAATTGAAAAGGGGAACTATCTGATTCGGAAGGCCAGTCCACCATCAAACATTGGATATCTGTCGCTTATTCCTACTCCTGCCTTAACCATGAGCCTGTTTGAAAGGGCCAATCTGGTTTGAAGCATTGGTATTACTGACACAAAACGCTCATCTGTAACTGTTACCTTAACCTGGGGCCCGAAGTTGAACCTGCCTTTTGAGTTGAACATAAAACTGGTTTCTACTCCTCTGTCAGATCTTTTTATATTCTCGGCATCGCTAGCTCCTGTGGTACTGAAATAGCCGATTCTGAATTTATTGGCTATGGCCAGATCAATATTCCAGCCGTTTCTCCAACCTCGAATAGATCGGTTGCTTTGCACACCTACTTCAAGGACGTATTTGTTTTGCATAGAGGTGTACGATGGCTCCTTATAATAACCTCTGAAGCTTTGAGCACATGTTTTGTTATTGAACGCTATGGCGAGTAGAAGGCCGAATATGATGATTGACTTTTTCATGGTTCTATGGTTTTGTTGGTTTGTTGTTGTATTGATTACATAACAAATATCACCATACCACATGGGCTATATCTCAGTATATCACCTCATTCCATAATTTCGGTAAGTCTCTTAAATGACTAGGTATTTTTCCTATGAAGGGAACCAGAGAGAGGTTAAACCGCTGGTAAAAGAGAAGGGGCCGTCCATTGCCAGACGCCCCCTTCATACCAAAACACACTTTCTTAACCCAAACAAATTACTCTATTACAGATGCTCTGTGATGTAAACTCTAATGTCTTGTGGTGCTACTTCATCTCCTCCAAAATATGGATAGAGTAAGTAGTAAACTCCTTTTTCACAGGTTGTACCTCTCTTGATGGTTTTAGATTCATTGTCAAACCAAAATCTATATTCATCTCCCTCCAGACTGATGCTCATGTTCATTGACTGACCTATATTCATAGAACCTATCTTCTCATAGATTCTCTGGGTATTTTGGTACACGTAAACGAAAATGTCTACCTCGTCTGTATCTGTATTATAGTTCCAGCCGAATCGGGCACTGTTTTCATGGTGGAGGCTATTGCAGTCGGCAAAACCAAAGAGCTTGTTAATGTCCTTCTGATTTTTTTCGTTGATGTTGTACCTGGCCGATTCATCGAATCGCACGGTTAAACTCATCGTTTCTGACTTCAGGGTTCGCAGACCTTTGGGGTTCAGGCTGCTCTCAATGGAGCTTTCGTGCTTGCCTTTTTTGATGAGATAAACAGTTTCCTTGATCTCATAAATATCTGAGCAGCTTGAGAAGGCGAGGGCAAGGGCGAAGAGTGCGATTAGCTTTTTCATGATAGTGGCTTTGGTTTTGTTGTTTGTATACCAAAGGTCACTATATATGTCCGGGCCTATCTTGGAGAAATTCTGAATTTTAGGGATTAGGTATTATGCCTAAATGGCCAAAAACCGAATTGGTAGCTTTCGAGGCGCAGTTAGTCAGCTTCCGCGACAAGAGGTTCTGCTTCATTTTGGGGTATTTCAATGACAAGTACGGTGCCACGTCCGGGGGCGCTATCTATTTCTAAATGGCCAGCGATAGCATCCAGCCTGTTTTTCATACTTTTTAGTCCAAATGAACTCTCCTTTTTAAGTGCCGGTTCAACATGAAATCCCTTTCCGTTATCTTCTACCATCAGAAGGAGCACATCTTTATACGACTTCAATTGAATGGTAACCTCTTTAGCCTCTGCATATTTGAAGATGTTATTCAACGATTCCTGTATGATACGATAAAGAGTGAGTTCTATCTGGTCATCCTTGATTCTCTTTCCTTCAAGATTATTAATGAAGCTGAAGGTCATCCCTTCCAAGGCTCTGTTATAGTCATCCACTAAATTCTGAACGGCCACCACCAGGCCAAAGCCAAGGATATCTCTTGGCATTAATGAATGGGCCACTGTTCTGCTCTCTGCAATAGATCTTTGCAGATATTCCCAACCTGTTGAAAACTTGCTTTGTGTACCTTCAGAAAGCCTTTCTTTCTCCCTGTGTATATACTCAATGTTAATGGCACTGATGGTGAGGGTTTGCTGAAGCCCATCGTGTATCTCCTTCGCAATCCTGCTCCTTTCGTTGTTTTCTGTGGCCAAAATAGTTTCGAGCTTTTCCCTGGTTTTTCTTTTCTCGTCTGAGATATCGGACAATGTCCCGACAAACCTTTTCACTCTGTCTCCCTGCCTTTCAACCACTTTGCCCTTCAGTCCTAACCAAACATATCTGCCTTCTTTACTTTTCATTCTGAATTCAGTACTGAACTTGTTGTCACTCAGTCTTTGAATGAACCTGGCAAAGTGCTTAGATCCACTTCTTTTTCTATCGGCCGGATTGACAAGGTCTACCAGATATTCCAAAGAATGCCTTAACTCGTGTTGACCGTAACCGAGTATATCGTTCAGTGCCGGGCTCACATCCATCTTTTCTTCCAACAGATCCCAGTCTACAATTGCATCTTCAGAAGCTTCGAGGGCATACCTGAGCTTTTGCTCTTTCACCCGAATCTGTTTTTCTGATTCAAGCATGCTCGTTATATCTCTGGTGATGCCAATGATTTTAAAGACCTTACCATCTTTAAAGACTGGAATCAAGCTGGTCTGAAAATCCTTGGCTCCACTTTCAAACTCAAGCCTCTCCTGAAAAGTAATTGTCTCTCCACTATCCCGGCAAACACTGTAACGCCAATCGAAATAACCAGCAAGAGAAGGGAATACCTCTTCAATCCTTTTATCGGCTATATCCTGATTATTAATACCAGTAATCTGCTCATGAGCTTTGTTGAATTCTCTGTAAATAAAGCTACCATCTTCTAATACCCTGATGACAAAAATTCCATCGTTAATATTCTGGAAAATGGTTTCGTATTTTTCCTTTTGTATTTTTAGCAGATCCCTGCTCTCAATAAGGTCATTTTCGATCTTAACCCTCTGGGTCATATCTACCACTATGGCCAATGAGAATTTCTCATTCTTAATAAACACGGGGTTAAGGCCAATCTGAACTTTAATCCTATCTCCTGTTTTTGTAAGGGCATTGAAGTCCTTTTCATCTCTCATTATTCTGGATTCACCGGAATCCATGAATTTTTTTCTATGCTCACTGTGCCCTTTTTTGAATTCCATTGGAATCAGATCCTCAACTCTCAAATCTTTCCACTCATCTTCATCATATCCAAAAATCTGACATGCTCTCCTATTGCACATCACAAAACGGCCACTGGCGTCTATGAGAAGCATTCCATTGGTATCGGCCTCAAATATTTTCTTGAATCTCTCTTCGTTATTCCTTAGCTCCGCTTCGGCCTCAACTTTGGCAGTCACATCTGTAATCAGGCCTATTACCGATCTTTTCTTCAGAATCTCCGATTCATTAAAAACTTTTCCTTTAGACTGAACCCATATGTACTCCCCATTCTTTTTTCTCATCCTGTACCTTAAGGTGAAATCAAGGATGGGGTCGTTTGTCGACTGACTGGCGAGAAACTCATCGATAGTTGCCCTGGTGGCTAATTTGTCTTCTGGATGAACCATTGACTCCCATGTGTCCAGATTAAGCTTAAACTCACTGGGAAAATAGCCAAGCAGTTCGTAATAACGGTCTGAATAAACTCCGCTCTCCTCACCAAGTTCATCCAAATGCCAAATGAAGGGGGCGTGATTTCCGGCTTCCATAGCCAGGTTGAGTATGTTATTGGAGTTTTTAAGGTTTTGAATCCTTCGATCTAGCTGATCAACACTGTCATCTTCATCACCTCCAAGAAATGTTGCATTCCGTTTCAATAGCTTCCGTAGCTTTTTGTTCTCCTGGAGAATTCTGAACAAATAGATTATCAGGAATATGATTATCAAACCAACAGTTCCAACAAATAACAAGGATATAGAAGAGACTGCCTGTACTCTTAGATGAATAATTGGAGACAGGTTAACTAAGTTGTGTATGTCTGAAAAAGCTTCAGCAAGCAAAGAAATATCCATCCTTAAAATCAGTGCTGGTGTTATCTGGTCATATCTAATATACGATTAATTATATCCAAAAAACACTTTTTCCCACTTTATACAAACGTACTATATACGTTTATATAATTTGTCAAAACGGGAATTAGGGAAAAATCAGGGAGAAAAAAACGAGGCAGGCCACCACAGCCTGCCTCACAACAAAACCAACTTACCACCTCGCCAGTGGAGTTTTCTTTTCTAGTATAGGTTGAAAAGCAACCTTACACTACTCATTTTATTTTCTC